>OCQA01000311.1_pt1 | contig 57339 bp, 53 predicted proteins | sample 1538571 | NCBI WGS metagenome assembly OCQA01 (sample SAMN04571708, study PRJEB22368) | human gut metagenome | biome: human gut; material: stool | host: Homo sapiens | place: Luxembourg | collected 2012-09-28 | reverse complement strand
ACCAGCACAAAGCCCATGCCGAGAAACATCAGGGTGAAGCCTTCGCCTAACAGGACGGCATTGTCAGTCATAAAATGGCCTTTGGGGGGAGCGCAATAATGGCTTACGGTAGCCCACGTCAGCAGAGTGGATTTCCCCGGACCGCCTGGTCAGAAGCCTCGGTTTAGCAGTCAGCTGCCGCTGCCATTACTGCGCGATATATTCAATCGGGGTTATTTAATAAAGCTCACGTGTTTGCAGATTTCATCGGCGACAATTTCTTTGCGCTGATTAAAGATCACTTTATTCTGCTCAAACAGGTTATTGCCGTGAGTATCGATCGATACAATTAACGGCCCGAACTCTTTCACCCGGCAAACCCATAACGTTTCTGGCATGCCTAAATCACGCCATTGCGCATCTTCAATCTCTTCCACACAGACCGCGGCGACTACCGCGCAGCCGGCAGGGAACACACAGTGCAAGGCTTTATGTTCCATACAGCCCTCTTCGGTTCCTTTGCCCATACCGCCTTTGCCGACGATTAATTTCACACCGGTCTTAGCAATAAATTCTTTTTCAAATTTTTCCATGCGCATACTGGTGGTTGGCCCAACGGAGACCATTTCAAATTTATCTTCCGTACCTTTAATCGGGCGCACAATGGGCCCGGCATGTAATATCGCGCCACCAGCAACGTTTACCGGTAATTCACGTCCGCCCTCAATTAAGCGACGATGAGCCACATCACGGCAGGTCACAATATGGCCGTTGAGATAAATAATATCGCCCGCTTTAATATCCGCTAAATCTTCATCTTTAATGGGCGTAGTGAGTATTTTTTTAGCCATCAGAATGCCACTCCTGTGTGAGACGTAATGGTGTAGTTCAGGTCTTTATCGAAAACGATATGCCCTTTACGGTGCGACCAGCAGCCGACGTTGACCGCCACGCCAATAGTGGAAGGGTGGCGTGCGGTATTTTCGATATTGACGCCCATCACGGAGGTATTGCCGGACATTCCCTGCGGGCCAAGGCCAATTTTGTTGATGCCGTCTTCGAGCATTTTTTCCAGCAATGCCGCACGTTCGTTGTCATTGTGCGAACCAATCGGACGCATCAACGCTTTCTTCGACAGCAGCGCCGCGGTTTCTACAGACGTCGCCACCCCAACGCCAACCAGCAGCGGCGGGCAGGCATTCAGGCCATAGCTGGTCATCACATCCAGCACGAAGCGAGTCACCCCTTCATAGCCAGCGCCCGGCATCAATACCATCGCTTTACCCGGCAGCGAGCAGCCGCCGCCAGCCATATAGGTGTAGATGCTGCACTGGTCGGAATTCGGAACGATCTCCCAGAATACCGTCGGCGTCCCTTTACCGACGTTTTTGCCGGTGTTGTATTCATCAAAGGTCTCCACGCTGTTATGACGCAGCGGGGAGTCGATGGTAGCTTTGATTACCGATTCGCGCAGCAGCGCTTCCAGCTCGCCGATCAGCGGGAAGTTGGCGCCGCACTCCACCAGAAACTGGATCACGCCGGTGTCCTGGCAGGAAGGACGATCCAGTTCTTTCGCCAGACGTTGGTTTTCAATCATGGTGGTGAAGATCACGTCGGCCAGTTGACTGGTCTCTTTCTTATGCAGATCTTGCAGCTTTGCCGTGACGTCATCAGGCAATACTTTGCCGGTATATCCCACGAACCTGGCCATAATGTCGGTCATGCGGGATATCTGTTCACTTTTGCTCATAAAGGCTCCTTAGTCAGAACAGCGTCCGTAAATTACGGATGAAAAGGGAAAAGGATTGGCAGCAGGATCAGGCTGACAATGGTAGAAACGATAATTAGAGGAATGCCGGATTTGGCGTAATCGACGAACTTATAGCCCCCGGCCGACAGCACCATCATGTTGGCAGGCATCCCGATCGGCGTCGCATAGGCGCAGGAGCTACCGATTACCGTCGCCATCAGTACCGCACGCGGATCGGCGCCCATACCGGCGGCAATCGACAAACTCACCGGCACCAGCAACGCGACGGTGGCGGTATTAGACATAAAGTTGGTCATCACCACGGAGAGGGCAAAGACCACTACCAGCAGCATAAACGGTGAGGAGTTATTACCCAGCAGGCCGATAACCTGATCGGCAACCAGCTTACCCGCACCGGTCATTTCCAGCGCTTTAGCCAGCGCCAGGGTGCCGCCGAAGATAAAAATAGTTTGCGAATCAATGGCTTTATAAGCCTGTTTTTCCGTCAACACGCCGGTGATGACCAGCACCAGGGCACCAATGCAGCCGGCTACCGTCAGACTAATACCGGTCTGTTTTTCGAAAATCATGCCGAGGATCGTGGCGATCAGCACCACCAGGGACAGGATCTGCTTCCAGCGCGGAACGTGGCTGTAATCCCGCTGTTCGCCAATGCTGCCCACCTCACTACTGTTCGAGTTATTAGGCAGAAACTTATAGCCGATGGTTAGGAAATAGAGGATGCCGCAGACCAGCATCGGCAGGCCCACTTTCGCATACTCAAAGAAACCGAAGCCGCTGCCGATATTCTGCAAGGCCGATTGCGCGATCAAGTTACCGGGGGCGCCAATCAGCGACAGGTTGCCGCCAAGCGCGGCAGCAAACACCAGCGGCATCAGCAGACGCGAACGGGTGAATCCCGATTTGGCGGCTACACCGATAACGACCGGGATCAAAACGGCTGCCGTACCGGTATTGGAGAGAAAGCCGGACATTACGCCAACCACCACCATAATGATGAAGATCAGCTGCTTCTCCGTTTTGGCGAAGTGGGTGATCACGCCACCGACTTTGTTTGCCATCCCGGTTTCAAATAACGCCCCGCCAACGATGAACATGGCGACAAAAAGAATGACGTTGCTGTCGATAAAACCGGCAAACGCCTGCTTGAGATCCAATACACCGGTGAGCACTAACGCCACACAAACCACCATGGAAGTCACTGCCAGTGGCACTTTCTCCCAGACAAACATGATGATAGCGAACACCAGCAAACATAGGGTGATGGTAATAGGTTCCATACTTATAATTTTTCCTATCAATGATATATGATATTGTATCCAATATTGACGAAGGAGAAATTATTCCCATGCAAAAAGTAAGTCAATGCGTTTTTGCGGAATGATCGCGCAATGAGATCTGCATCAAGATCCTGTGCAGATCGTCACGAAAAGTAACTAATAGCGCAGATAAATGTAAGAAAAGCCAGCCTGTCGCTGGCGGAGGAGCCCTTCAGGTGGTGGTATCGGGCAGGTATCGAGTGAGCATATTTTCCATCGAGCGAATAATATGTTCATGCATTCGCTGGCGGGCCAGTGCTTCGTTATGTTGCTCAAGCGCTTGTAAAATCGCTTTATGTTCGCGAATTGAGATAACGGCATACTCTTCTTCGGTGACTTTATGTCCCATCGACAGGCCGTTCCACATGTTGCAGAGTAGCATCTTCATTTTTTCATTGCCCGCCGCGCTCCAGATCTCCATATGGAAAGCCTGGTTCAGGTCGGAATATTCAGCAGAATTATTGTCTGCCAGCGCCTTCTCTGCGGCATAGTGAACCTGGGCGATGCGTGAAATATCGGTCCCTGGACGAGAAGCTTTCGCCACGGCTTCACTTTCCAGTACGGCGCGAATTTCATAATGTTCGCGGATGGTCTGCTCATTAATCCCCAGCACCACCGCGCCTTTATTCGGCCGCACTTGAATCAGACCGTCGGCGGCTAAAATTTGAAACGCTTCGCGTACCGGCATGCTGGAAACGCCAACCAGTCGGGCAATCCCTTCAAGGGTAATCTCCTGCCCTTCCACTAAATCCCGCGACAGGATCGCTTTACGCAACACCGCCGCCACCTGCTCCTTCGCGGAAAGAAGCTTAATTTTCCCTAATTTAGGCTTCTGCACTTTCCCAATCCTTCATATGTTGACGCATAATTTCCGCAAGCATAAGGAAATAACGCTGCGTTGTCTGGGCAATTTTTCCGCCTTCGCCATTGCCGATGGCGTTGGCCAGTTCGCTCAGTATCAGAGCCGATTCCTGGCCATTCTCTTTCAGATAAAGAATGACATAAGAAATATAACCGTCCAAAAATTGCTGATACGCCTTCGCCAGATAGCGATTATCAAGATAGGAAATCAGCAGCTGATGGAACGCCAGTTCGCGCGTATTCTCTCCCGGACGCGCCAGCTCCTGCGCGCGTGCGCGCAGCACTTCCCCCTGATTCGCCGGCACAAGGGCAAAGAGTTCGGCGGCCATCACCGCAATAACGCGAAAAATATGGCTCACATCCTCCACGGCCAAGGTGGAGACCTGCATATGCCGGTTAGGCAAGCGCACCAGAAACCCTTCCTGCTCAAGAGATTGCAGCGCTTCCCTAACCGGCATACGTGAAAGTCCCAGCTGTTCCGCGATGCTCTCTTGCGTCAGCTCATCCCCAGCCTTCATCGCACCGGAAAGGATCTGGTAGCGAATCATCTGCGCGATTTGGTCCCGGGTCTGCTTTCTTTCAATCTTTTTCACGCTGTCCTCATGGCTGGTGGCTTAAAACGCGGGGATTTTAGCAGATTTGCCCGGCAGCAGGCGCATTGGGGCGAAAAGTGAGGTAATAAAAAGCCGGAACAGCGGTTCCGGCTCTTCTGTTAGGGCGAGATTACTTGTTGACGAAGTCTTCGCCGAGCGCGATATCTTTCTTCAGGGTGTCCAGCATGCCCTCCAGCGCCTGCTGTTCAAAGGCGCTGAGTTTGCCGATAGACTGTCGCTCTTCCACGCCGTTTTTCCCCAGCAGCAGCGGCTGGGAGAAGAAACGCGCATAGTGGCCGTCGCCTTCCACGTAGGCGCACTCCACCACGCCTTTTTCCCCCTGCATGGCGCGAACCAGAGAGAGACCAAAACGGGCAGCCGCCTGGCCCATCGACAAGGTCGCCGACCCGCCGCCCGCTTTCGCTTCCACGACTTCAGTACCGGCGTTCTGAATACGTTTAGTCAGGTCGGCAATTTCCTGATCGCTAAAGCTGACGCCGGGGATCTGCGACAGTAAAGGCAGAATGGTGACCCCGGAGTGACCACCAATGACCGGGACTTCCACCTCGGTTGCCGATTTACCTTTCAGCTCCGCCACAAAGGTATTGGAACGGATGATGTCCAGCGTGGTAACGCCGAACAGTTTGTTTTTATCGTACACGCCGGCTTTTTTCAGTACTTCGGCGGCGATAGCCACGGTGGTATTCACCGGGTTGGTGATAATGCCGATGCAGGCCTGCGGGCAGGTTTTGGCAATCTGCTGCACGAGGTTCTTCACGATACCCGCATTCACATTAAACAGGTCGGAACGATCCATGCCGGGCTTACGCGCCACGCCCGCGGAGATCAGCACTACATCCGCGCCTTCCAGCGCCGGAGTAGCGTCTTCACCGGAAAATCCTTTAATTTTTACATCTGTGGGGATATGACTTAGATCTACCGCCACGCCCGGCGTAACCGGAGCGATGTCGTACAACGAGAGCTCTGAACCTGAAGGCAGTTGGGTCTTAAGTAGTAGGGCAAGCGCCTGGCCGATACCACCGGCAGCGCCAAGGACTGCAACTTTCATCCTAAACTCCTTATTATGGTTAATTTAGTCTTTCGTTATTCCGTCGCCTGGACCTTAATTCACAAGATGAACAATTACAATGATTATGGCTGAAGAATGCATTATTGTGCGTAGCAATAGAACAGCGGCGCACTTTATGCTTCCTGACTGACCATCCAGCAAAGCGAAGTACCGGATCGACTATTGGTTACAATACACCCAGCCAGTTGCGCAAAACAACACCAACTCAATAACATTTCATTTACTTTTACATGGCTTTAAGCGTTGTGATGAGAACATGTTCCTTATACGGTTTTTTTGCTAAAATATGCCCCCTTCATAACATTATTGACCTATCCTTTCGCGGATTATTTGCATAAAAATTCATGGTTATGCATAATGATGTTGATTTTACCACCATAATCTGGGTGACTTATGCGAAGTTCGGCAAAACAAGAAGAACTGGTTAAAGCGTTTAAAGCGCTGCTTAAAGAAGAGAAATTCAGCTCGCAGGGAGAGATCGTCCAGGCGCTGCAGGAAGAGGGCTTCGAGAATATCAACCAATCGAAGGTTTCCCGCATGCTCACCAAATTTGGCGCGGTGCGTACCCGTAACGCCAAAATGGAAATGGTCTATTGCTTGCCTGCCGAGCTTGGGGTACCGACCACCTCCAGCCCGCTGAAGAATTTGGTGCTGGATATCGACTATAACGATGCCGTAGTGGTGATTCATACCAGCCCCGGCGCCGCGCAGCTGATCGCCCGTCTTCTCGACTCGCTGGGCAAAGCGGAAGGCATTCTTGGCAGTATCGCCGGGGATGACACCATCTTTACCACGCCTGCGCGCGGTTTTACGGTGAAAGATCTGCACGACGCCATTCTGGTTCTGTTTGAGCAGGAACTCTGAGTAATTCCCCTCTGGCTACCGTCAGAGGGCGACTCCCTTTTCTTTTGCCTCTCCCCCCTTCCGGCACAACAACTATTTAACACTTAGTGTCATTTACGCCGTCTATACGTTCTTTTACTAACGCGAAAATCGTAAAACGCACAAAAGATCAAATTCGTATACCTTTATGAATTTATTAGAAATAAATCTTATCGTTGTCGCTAACGTGTCATTTTTAATTCTTATCCGTTATAAAAAGCGCAATCTATTGTAACTATTAACGCGCAAAACAATTAGCATGGTATTAATATTTTTGGTGATTAGTGTATACTTGGTTTTGTGATGAGGGTCACGAAACAAAGACCCCCAACAAAAAGATTCGACGAGGTGAACATCATGAAAATCAAAACCACTGTAGCTGCTATCAGCATCCTGTCCGTCGTGTCGTTTGGCGCTTTCGCCGCTGATATTATCAACAGCGAGCAGGCCCAGGGCCGCGAGGCCATCGGCACGGTTTCCGTCGGCGCGGTAGCATCTTCCCCGATGGATATGCATGAAATGCTGAACAAAAAAGCGCAGGAAGAAGGGGCTTCTTCTTACCGCATTATTGAAGCCCGCACTGGCGACCACTGGCATGCCACTGCTGAGCTGTATAAATAAGTTTTAGACGTCAACGATTAACCTGACAAAAATTCTCTACCGCGGCCCGGCGACATACATCGCCCCGCCGCGGCAAAACAAAGACTGGAGTAAAGATTATGAAACGCGCAATGATCATCGCATCCCTTGGCCTGGCTTCCCTTCTCTCTTTCGGTGCCAGCGCGGCTGTCCAGCAAGTGAACGCAGAGCAAGCCCAAAATCTGCAATCCATGGGCACCATCTCCGTATCCCAGGTAGGTAGTGCGCCAATGGACATGCGTCAGGAACTGGCGGCTAAAGCCGAGAAAGAAGGCGCCAGCAGCTACCGTATTATTGAAGCACGTACCGGCGATAGCTGGCACGCCACCGCTGAGCTGTACAAATAAACCCTCGTCGTCTTATTTCGACGACTTGCCCCCGCCTGCCGGGGGCTTTTTTATGCTTGTCGGGCATTAAAACGCAACTCCCCCTCCAGCTCTTCCTCTGCTTCATCAAACAATAAAATCAATGCGCCAAAGCGCCGGCGCTGCTTGTCATTTAAATGGATGAACTCAATATCCAGCGGCAGCGGTAGCAGGCCACCGGTCACTGCGTCCCATAGCGAATCCAGGTTGTTGACCTTATCCTGAGCCAGCTCGAAGGTTCGGGAAAACTCCCGGTAGAAATCCTGTTGTTCAGCGATTTCGTCAAAATCAAACGTATAGGTGGTCATGACAGCCCCTCCCGCTTCTCTTTCTGTCGCCGTTAAGTATAGCGATAAAAAAACCGACGCCTGGGCGTCGGTTTATGGGTTAGCTGCTGGTCAGCACATGCTGGTACTTATGCAGCATCTCAACCAGTCGCCGTACCGGCTCGGTAACCTGCGGCGAGGCCTCCCAGACCCGCAGCTTCTCCTGATAGACATCAAGCTCCGCCAGCAGCTGGGTAAAATAGCGCCGACGCTTATCATCGCTGCCGGCGGAGATCACATGGTCCGCGGTACGTCGCAGCTGACGATGGAAGGCGGAGAGATCGTCGTTCACCGGCACGGGCGCATCGCGCAAGCGCTGATGGGCGATGATTAACGTCAACGCCAGACGGAAACGGGCGACGTCACCCGGGAATTTATTGAGTAATAAAAACAGCTGCTGATAGAGCGCGGGCAGATGATTCTCTTTGCGACGCGCCGAGTTGGTGGTCAGCGAAGAGACCGCCGCGGAGACAAACTGGTTCAGCAGCACCCGACCGGTTCTGGCCCGGGAGTTATCCCTGACAATGAGAATAACCATCAGAGCGAGGAAACAGCCGACGATCTGCCCCAGCGCGCTATCGAGGAACTGGCTGAACTGGAACTGCATCGGGTTATCCAGCACCAGAATGTTGATGGTGCTCGCCAGCGCCCCCAGCGATCCGAGACGCCTTTTTTGCACTTCGATCCCGATAAAGAACGCCATTGCCGCCAGGCTGATGCAAAGCAACAGCATGCTCTGCTGCGTCGCCGGCATGATCACCAGGAAGTACAAGGTGCCCAACGGTAACGCCGCCAGGGTGCCATAGAGGAAGTCTATCGCCACCATACGCGGGTTAGGCAGGCGCATCGCCAGCGCGGTAACCACGGCGATCATTACCATCGCGCCGCTGCCTGAGGTCCAGCCCGTCCACAGCCAGAATAGCGTTCCGAGAATACAAGAGACGGAGGTGCGCCAGAAGTTCACCATCGCGTGATGACGTTCGGCGGATTCCACTTTAACCACCGTTTCGCCGCGCAACACGCCATCCTCGATACGGCTGATTTTAGTATTCCCCACCACGCCGCGCTTAAGCAGCAGGTAACGCGTGGCGGCGCCCACCCAGCTATATATCGTGACCGGGGTATTATGCTCGCCTTTCCAGGTCAGGAAGCGGCGCATGCGCTTCAGCTGCTGGTGAACATCCTGCACCGTCTCAACCGGCTCGGCGAACAGCTCGCGATAGTCGTCCGTGACCATTTCCGGGCGTGAGTTCTGAATCAGATAGGTTTCGCAAGCCTGGGTGATAAGGGTTAGCGAAAGGGTGTTGATCGCCTTCAGGCGCTGATTCGCCTTTGCCCAGCGTGAGGATTCCATAATCAGGTTACTACGCATACCTTCCAGCGCCGTAGTGCGGCGTACCAGCGCTCCCCAGGCTTGATCCACTTCCTCTTTTTCACCGTGCGCGACGCATAACTGCATCAGCTTATACTGTGCAATCAGCAGATTATCGAGCTCGAGGTCGATCTCTTTTTTAATCGAACGCGGCGAAAACAGGAGATCGGCGACGATGGCGCTGACAATACCGATGACAATTTCGCTGCAGCGTTCGACAGCAAACTGCGGCGCCAGCATCGGATTGGTATGGATGGTAATAATGATAATCAGCGCGGTGTACCCGGCCAGCCCCCAGGCATAGGAGTTTTCGACCTTGACCAGCGACGAAACCCAGGTACAAAACCCGGCCCACAGACAGCAGACCAGCATCATCAACAGAGGCGCACGGATCATCAGGATGATGATAACCAGCGCCGCAATACAGCCAATAAAGGTCCCGGCAATACGCAACATACCGCGATAGCGGATCGCGCCGGAGTACGGTTCGCCGCCAGCAGCAAAGGCCGGCCCGGCGGCGACGATCGCTGCCGTCAGTACCGCCCAGCGCGGCGTTTCGAGCTGAAAGTGGAAACCGACAAACAGCGCCAGCACCACCGCGCATGCAAGCTTAATGGCAAAGCGGAGATGCCGGGGAGCAATGGTATATGTCCCCATAGCGATTAACCAAATTCGCGCAGGCGCATAGCCAGTTTCTGGAAGAAGTTGGCCTGGCTGGTATCACGATCTTCTTGACCGGTGATCACTACCGTCGCCGTGGTGCCCGATGGCCACAGATTCCCCTGCTGGTGATCGAGGCGAATACGCACCGGCACACGCTGCGCCAGACGCACCCACTCAAGGTTGGAGTCGACCGAGGCCATCCCTTTCGAGTCGCTGCTGCTGCTGGCGTTGGTCACCCCCGCAGCGATACTGTCCACCGTCCCTTTAATGGTTTTGCTGCTGCCCAGCGGGGTAATCTCCGCACGATAGCCTGGACGGACGCCCTCCAGTTTGGTCTCTTCCAGATAGGCCATGACGTAAAACGTATTCTCTTTCACCAGCGCCACCGCCGTGGAGCCACGGGTGATAAATTCCCCAGTGTAGACGTTAAGGTTAGTCACCCAGCCATCCGCAGGGGCGCGAATGACCGTCCGCTCCAGATCTAGCCTGGCCAGGTCGCGACTAGCCACCGCTTTCGCCAGCTGATGTTCAACGGTTTGCAGTACGTTGTTCGCCTGATCAATCTCTTCCCGCGACATCGCCTGTACGCCAAGCTTATTACGCCGACCGGCTTCGACGCGTTTTTCCTGAGCTAACGTCTGATAATAGGCGACATCAGCTTCCGCCTGCGCCAGCGCTTTTTGGTAACGAGGTTGGTCAATAACGAACAATACCTGGTCTTTCTTAACCAGTTGGTTATCCTTGACGTTTACCTGAGAAATCAGCCCGGAGACGTCGGGGGCAATCGCCACAATGTCGGCGCTAAAGCGCGCATCACGCGTCCACGGCGAGGCGGTGTAATAAACCCAGGCGCGGAAAATCGCCACGAAGGCCAGAATGACCAGTATCACGGTAATGGCAGTACGGAGGATATTTCTTGTTAGTGTTTTCACATCAACCTCAAACGAACAAGCGCGATATCAAATAAAAAAGGCAGCAATAGAGCGCCGTATTAAACAGTGCTGGGTGCCAGACAAAATCGTAAATGCCGGTCGGAACCAGCAGTCGGTGCACCAGCCAAAAGATAGCCAGCGACAAAAGCAACTCGAAGAAGATCGGCGGAAACGATAAGCCGAAAATCACGATGACAGGAAACAGACTCATGATGACCTTGAATAAGAAGCGTACAGGTAGTGAGCAGATGCGTTTATTATGTAGCTAACAATATATTAACGTAACGATTGCCGCATTATCTACAATGTGTGATCTAAATCACTTTTAAGCCAGAGTGAATAATGGAACGATTAAAACGCATGTCCGTTTTCGCCAAAGTGGTCGAATTAGGTTCATTCACCGCAGCGGCCCGCCAGCTTCAGATGAGCGTTTCCTCGATCAGTCAGACCGTCGCCAAACTGGAAGATGAGCTGCAGGTAAAGCTGCTCAACCGCAGCACCCGCAGCCTTGGCTTAACTGAAGCAGGTAAAATCTATTACCAGGGCTGCCGTAGGATGCTGTTTGAAGCGCAGGATGTCCATGAGCAATTATACGCATTTAACAATACCCCCATCGGGACGCTGCGCATCGGCTGCTCTTCAACTATGGCACAGAATGTTCTGGCGCGCATAACGGCGAAAATGCTCAAAGAATACCCCGGGCTCTCTGTTAATCTGGTCACCGGCATACCTGCGCCAGACCTGATCGCCGACGGCCTTGACGTGGTGATCCGCGTGGGCGCCCTGCAGGATTCCAGCCTTTTTTCCCGCCGCCTGGGCTCAATGCCGATGGTATTATGCGCCGCTAAAAGCTATCTGGCGCAGGCTGGCAATCCAGAGAAACCGGCCGACCTTGCCGGACATGCCTGGCTGGAATATAGCGTGCGGCCGGACAATGAGTTTGTCATTATCGCGCCGGAAGGGATCTCGACCCGCCTGACCCCGCAGGGGCGCTTCGTGACCAACGACCCTATGACGCTGGTGCGCTGGCTGACCGCCGGGGTGGGTATCGCCTATGTACCGTTAATGTGGGCGATCGAAGAGATCAACCGCGGTGAGCTTGAGATCCTGCTGCCCAGCTATCAGTCCGATCCGCGACCGGTCTACGCCCTGTATACGGAAAAGGATAAATTGCCGCTGAAAGTGCAGGTCTGTATCAACTATCTGACGGAGTATTTTGTCGACGTGGCGAAGATCTATCAGGGCATGCACGGGCGCGGGATCGCCCGGTGAAGCGGTTCCCGGCAGCGCCGGGAACCAGGTCAGGATCAGGCGGTGCCGCCGACGGTAAGGTTATCGACCTTCAGGGTCGGCTGGCCGACGCCCACCGGCACGCTCTGGCCCTCTTTGCCACAGACGCCGACGCCGTTATCCAGGCGCAGGTCGTTGCCCACCATCGAAATCTGCTGCATGGTCTCAATGCCGGAGCCAATCAGCGTGGCCCCTTTCACCGCCTTCGTGACCTTCCCTTTTTCGATCAGATAGGCCTCGGAAGTGGAAAAGACGAATTTACCGGAGGTGATATCCACCTGCCCGCCGCCGAAGTTAGGCGCAAAGATACCGTAGTCGACCGATTCGATAATCTCCTGTGGCGTCGACTGGCCCGCCAGCATATAGGTGTTGGTCATACGCGGCATCGGCAGATGGGCATACGACTCACGTCGGCCATTGCCGGTCGGTGCGACGCCCATCAGGCGCGCGTTGAGTTTATCCTGCATATAGCCTTTCAGAATGCCGTTTTCGATTAGCACGTTGTATTGCCCCGGCGTCCCTTCGTCATCAATGGCCACCGAGCCACGGCGATCGGCGATGGTGCCGTCATCCACTACGGTGCACAGCTCAGAGGCGACTAATTCCCCCATATGGCCGCTAAAGACCGAGGTGCCACGCCGGTTGAAATCGCCTTCCAGCCCATGGCCGACCGCTTCATGCAGCAGGACGCCAGGCCAGCCGGCGCCGAGCACCACCGGCAGCATCCCCGCAGGGGCGGCGACCGCCGAGAGGTTGACCAGCGCCATGCGCACCGCTTCTTTCGCCCAGGCATCAGCCCGCACGTCGCCCTCCTGGGAGGCGAGGAAATAGTCATAACCAAAACGCCCGCCACCGCCGCTGCTGCCGCGCTCACGCTTGCCATCCTCTTCCACCAGCACGCTGACGGAAAGACGAACCAGCGGACGAACGTCGGCGGCCAGAGTGCCATCGGTGGCGGCGACCAGGATCAGCTCATACACCCCGCTCAGGCTGGCTGAAACCTCCTGCACCCGCTGGTCCGCCGCCCGGGCGACTTTGTCTACCCGGCGCAGAATATCCAGCTTCTCTTCCCGGGTCATACTCTGCAGCGGGTCGATGCTGGTGTACAGGGCACGATGCTCTACGGCGCCGAGGGTCTGCACTTTGCCATTGCCGGTGTCGCGCACAATGGTCCGCGCCGCCTGGGCGCTCTGCTCCAGCGCCAGTTTGCTGATCTGATCGGCGTAGGCAAAGCCCGTTTTTTCGCCGCTGACGGCGCGCACGCCTACGCCCTGGTCGATATTGTACGACCCATCTTTAATGATGCTGTCTTCCAGAACCCAGGATTCGTGATAGCTCGACTGAAAATAGAGATCGCCGTAATCGAGGCGGCGCTCGGTCAGTTGACCAAGAATGGCAAACAGGTCCTGATGATTCAGGCCATTTGCCGACAGTAATTGTTCACTTACCAGGTTCAGACTCATCGTTATGCTACTCGTTTGTTGCCGCCTGACAGGCGGAAATACAGAAGGCTATCTATTGAGATTGCGGCAATTCCCGGCAATCGTCAAATCATTGCTTTTTATTGCTGCGCGCCTGGCGCAGCACTTCATTGATCTGCGGCTGGTCAATCGGGCCGGTGATGCGGTAGCGCAGAATCGAAACTTTATTCCACAGCGGACCCAGCACTTTGCTGGCGGCAAATACCGCCGCGCCGACGATGGGGTTGACGGCAAAGGCCGCCGCCACGCCGACGGTCGCGGAGATCTCCGGCGCCACCACCGCCTGCAGATCCAGCTGGCGACGCACCAGATCGACCGCCCCTTTCATAGCAATATCCGCTTCAAGGCCATCTACCAGCGTATCATCGGTATGCAGTACGCCATCCTTAATCCATGCCGTACTGTTAATCGAATCGAAGTAAAAGCCTTCGCTGAAGGTATCGCTGAAATCGAAACGCAGTTTACGCAGCAGGGCATCCACACTCAGCAGACGCAGCAGCTGGCCAGCGTGCCCGGTACTCAGGTCGGTAAACTGCCCCTTGCCCAGGTGGCTTTTAATGATGCCATTGAGCGACGCGACATCGGGTGACCAGGGCGGCGCGCGCCAGTGCAGATCGTAGTCGATATCAAACGGCGAATCCTTCACCGGCGTGGAGACGCCAAAGAAATCCGCAAATGCATCCGTCTTATTGCCGTGCAGTCTGCCTTTCAGCGAGGTTCGAACCCCTGAAGGGGCGTTCACCCACACGCCGTTGGTCGTCAGCCGGCCAAACCCGGTATCCACCAGGCCGTTGGAGAGCGTTAAGGTATCCCCTTTGATCGCCACATCCCCATCGATGCGGCCATATTTTTGTCCCCACAGCCAGCATTCCGCGCAGCGTAGCTGCAGATCGGGCCAGCCATGGAAATCCAGCCGGGTCGCCGTCTGGGGGGCCACATTCTCTGTTGCGTTCTGGCCGCTGGCGCTGGCCGGATTGAAATAGAGATAACGCACATTTGCCAGCCACGGAGCATTGTCGCGCATCGTCAATGTGGCATTGATCTCACGCCCCTGCGCCTCAACCTGCGAGCCGCCGGCGACCGGCTGGGACATCAGACTGACGTTGTTCCACTGTTGCCCCGCGAGGGCCAGCGACGGCGTACGCAGCACAATGCGCGGTGGAAAGAGCACGCTGCTGCTCACTTCATTTGCCGCGCCGTTCTCGAAGAGCGCCAGCCACTGCGCGCCATCCATCGGCGGCAGGTTGAGCTCGATACCGGACTGATCGGGCAGCGGAGAGTACCCTTTGCTGTCAGTGGTAAGGATCGCTCTATCCAGCGTCAGCTTATGATTGAGCAACCAGCGGCTGTTAATATGATTCTTCGCCCCGATGGAGCCGGTCAGGTCGAAGCTGCTCAGGCCGCCGGCGACGTTAATTTTGACCGGAAGGGGTTCGCCGGCGGGCTTACTGACTGGCGAAGGTAAGCGACTGCTCACATTCTTCAGATCGCCGTTGATATCGACCTTATAGCTGGCATTGCCATGGTACGGCAGTTCGATGGCGACCTTGCCATCCCACGGGACGCTACCGCTCAACGCCTCACTCACGGCTTTCGGCAGCAGCCCGGTGCGCGACGGCTGCCAGTTGGCATTCATCCCGACATCCACCAGAAACGCTTTTTCACCTTCGCGGGTGGAAAAATTGAGGTTCAGCGGCTGATTAAACCAGGTCGCGCTCAACGTTTGACTATTGAGATCGCCATTCACAAAGCTGAAATTACCGCTCAGGTTCTGCAGCGTAGTATCTAACGGTTTGATAAACAGGCTATTATTCTGCAGGCGCACATCGCCTTTCGCGGTGGTCATCTCGCCGTCGAGGGGGATATTCAGATGTAAGCGAGCGCTCACATCCCCGTCCAGCTGCAGGGAATCCAGCGCCGCCCCGAGCGACTCTTTCAGCGGCGTAGTATTAAAGTAAGGTCCAACCTCTTTGCCCGGGCCTTTGATATCGGCATCAATCAGCAGTTTTTCCTGCGCATAGTCCGGGATTGCGGCATCGAGATTGCTGGCGGTCACGTTGCCAAGCATCGCTTTATCCGCCCGCATCCACAGGCCGTTGTTGATAAAATTGAGGTCGATGTTCAGCCCGGTTAGCGCCGGCCAGTCCGGTTGGAAGGCAAAAGTGGCGTTCTTCAGCGGAACATAAACCTGGAACTGGCCTTCATTATGCGGATAAGGGAATAGATGCGGATTGCCGCCATACACCAGCGTCGCATCGCTGGCTTGCCCCGCTTTAATCGCGCCGCTGAGATAGTCCACCAGCGCTTTGCCCATCAGATTTTCCGGGAAATAACGCCATGCCTGGCCACCGTCATTGGTGCTGATGCCCGCCAGAATGCCCAGCCAGGGATCGTCCCCCTGCGGTTGCAGATAGCGGAAGCCGCCGCGGGCGCGTACGCCTGTCGCCTGCACGTCTATATCGCGGCCATCAAGCATAAACCCTTTGTCGTTTTTCACCCAACTGAGCGTGGCTTCGCCAGCGGCTATCTCCAGCGGCGCGCGGAAGACGCCGGCATACGGCATCAGCGCCTTCGCCATATGGGCGCGTAATTCCCCGTGCTCAACGCTGCCATTCAGACTGCCGGAGAAGTGCTCTGCCCCCGGCAGGAGTTTCCACTGCTTCCACGCCAGATCGCTCCACTGCGCCTGAAAACGCGTTTTCTCCGTCACCTGCAGGGGGATATCGAGAGCCAGCAAATTGATTTTGCCGCCAGGCTGCGTGGTACGCCAGAGTTCGCCCAGAGAAGGCGCCAGCTTATCAGCAAACGGCTGTAACCCGCTCAGGCCGCTGAGGGCCAAATTGCTGGCGCGAATACGTAACTCATCGCTACGCTGACGATCGTCGCCACCAACGTCCTGCGCCGGGATCCACGCCATCGCCAGGGCTCCGCTTGGCCAGGGTTTATCATCGATAGCGATCCGCGTGTCGGGAATATAAAAGGCCCAGCTTTGCTTATCATGGGAGAGATGCGCCGTCAGGTTATCCACCGACAAATGATGGACTTCGTTATCGCCCTGCCAGCTGGCGCCCCCTTTTTTCAGCCATACGTCGCCGCTGGCCACATCGCCTTTTTCAATGGTCATCCAGCCTTCGAGGCTGAAGCGGGCGCTTTTCAGGGCGATATTGTCCTGCATCCAGCGTCCCAGCCACGGTTTGACGTCGATATCATCCGCCTGCAGCCAGACCCGGCCTTTATTCAGCAGGCCATCCTCATCGCGAAGATCCATCCGCACCTGCATGACGCCATGCTGGCCGGTGAGGCTGGAGAGGCTGAGCTGCCCCTCGGCGCGATGACGGTTCCTGCCGTTAAGCCATGTCAGCTGCGGAACCGCCAGCTCCGCCCGCTGACCGGAAAGGGTCAGGAAGCTCAGATGGCTGTCGCGCAGAGTAAAGTGATCGAACTGACGTAAAAAGAGATCGCTGATGCGGTCGGTTTTCAGGCTTTCGCCACCGTCATTGGTCTGAATAGGGGTATTGGTATGGACCTGCAGCTGCCAGAAGGTGAGGTCGCGGAACTGCCAGCGCATATGCAGCAGGCTCTGCCAGACATCCAGCGCCAGGGTTACGCGCTTGACCGCCATTGTGCCGCCATCTTTCAGCCCGACATGGATATCGCGGGCGTCTAACGTCGGACCAAAAGTCTGCCAGCTGGCGGTGATCTGCGAGGCGTCCACCGGCGTACCGGTGAGGGTGGAGATCTTCTCCAGCAGCTGCGGACGCCAGGCGTCGAGCTGTGGCAACACGAGACGCAAGCCACTCACCAGCAGCGCGACGATAACAATCAATGTTGCCACGGTGAGCAATAAAATCCCGGGCAGTCGCCTCACGCCTCTCTCCTTGTCAGCCGCACAATGACGCAGTGTCTTACATCATAACAACATCGAACTGCTCTTGATTATAGAGCGGCTCAATTTGTACCTTCACCTGTTTGCCGACAAAGATTTCCACTTCCGCCAGCGCATGCGACTCTTCCCCTTTCAGGGTTTCCGCCACCGCAGGGGAAGCATAGACCAGGAAGCGATCGGAATCATAAGCATGATGTACGCGGACGATCTCACGCATAATCTCATAGCACACCGTTTCCACCGACTTTACCGTTCCACGTCCGTGGCAGGTTGGGCACTCGTTGCACAGCACATGCTCCACGCTTTCACGGGTGCGTTTACGGGTCATCTCCACCAGGCCCAGCTGGGAGAAGCCGTTAATGCTGGTCTTCACCCGATCTTTACTCAGCGCCTGCTCTAAAGAGTGCAACACCCGTCGACGGTGATCTTCATTGTTCATGTCTATGAAATCAATGATGATAATGCCGCCGAGATTACGCAAACGTAGCTGGCGGGCTATCGCCTGGGTGGCTTCGATGTTGGTATTGAAGATCGTATCGTCAAGATTGCGGTGCCCGACAAAGGCCCCGGTGTTGATATCGATGGTGGTCATCGCCTCGGTCTGGTCGATGATCAGATAGCCCCCCGATTTGAGCTCGACTTTACGCTCCAGCGCGCGCTGAATTTCGTTCTCAACGTCAAAGAGATCGAATATCGGCTGACGGCCGCTGTAGTGTTCCAGCTTGCTGGTCATTTCCGGGATATATTCGGCGGTGAATTCGAGCAACGCCTCATAGGTCAGGCGCGAGTCGACGCGAATGCGATCCAGTTGCGCATCGGCAAAATCACGCAGCACGCGCTGGGCCAGAGCCAGCTCGCCATACAGCTGATAGCGGGTCTGGTTGCGCTTTTTGCGCTCCATCACCTTGGTCCATACGCGCTTAAGATAAGCGGCATCGGCGGCCATCTCCTGCTCGTGAACGCCTTCCGCAGCGGTGCGAATGATAAACCCGCCCTGCTCATCGCAATATTCTGCGACGACCTTTTTTAGGCGCTCGCGCTCGGCTTCGCTTTCAATCCGCTGAGAGACCCCCACGTGGGAGGCGCCTGGCATAAAGACCAGATAGCGGGAAGGCAGGGTAATATCGGTGGTCAGACGCGCGCCTTTGGTACCCAGCGGATCTTTAACCACCTGGACCATCAGGTCCTGGCCCTGGCGCACCAGCTCCGAAATATCGCGCACGGTAAACTGCTTTTGCTCCTCACCGGCGACGCACTCGGTATGCGGCATGATATCGGAGGCGTGAAGGAACGCCGCCTTATCCAGACCAATATCTACAAAAGCCGCCTGCATTCCCGGCAGCACTCGGCTAACACGACCTTTGTAGATATTGCCTACTATTCCGCGTCGCGCTTCACGCTCAATATGGATTTCCTGCAGAATACCGCCATCAATATACGCAACGCGCGTTTCGGATGGCGTTACGTTAACTAATAATTCAGCCGTCATCTTTATCCCTTTCCTTTACGCAGTGAGTTAAAGTTACTGAGCAACTCATACGTTTCCACCAGCGGTAAGCCGACTACGGCGTGATAGCTGCCATTAATCTTCCTGACGAAGCAACCACCCAACCCTTGAATACCGTATGCACCTGCTTTATCTAAAGGCTCGCCGCTGGCCACATAATCGGCGATATCCTGCTCGCTGAGCCGCCGGAAGGTCACTTCCGTGACCACCAGACAGTCCAGCGTTTGCTGCTTATCCGCCAGCGCCACCGCGGTCATGACCTGATGGGTGTGGCCGGAAAGCAAACGCAGCATCGCTGCAGCGTGTTCGGCGTCGCGCGGTTTTTCCAGCACTTCGCCGTTCAAAATGACAATCGTATCCGCTCCCAGCACCGGCAAATCGCGGGTGGCCATCGCCACCCCGGCCTGCGCTTTTTCGCGCGCCAGGCGGACGACATAGTGCTGGGCGCTCTCCTGCGGCTGGCGCTGCTCCTCGATACCAGGAACCAGACGCTCGAAAGCGAGACCAAGCTGAGTCAGCAGTTCCTGCCGACGCGGGGAACCAGAAGCGAGATACAGAGTTGTCATATCAACCTTATTGCACTGCAAATTGCTGACGCACTTTACGCATCAGCAGGAAGAGCCATGGCCAGAGGATGCCGTTTACTACACTACTCCAGAATACTTCCGGACGGAAAGAGACGTTGATCACTAAAAACTCTGCCCAGAAAACAATGATATCCACGGCCAGGGATAACAACATTACCACCAGCGCCTGTTGCCACAGCGCCAGGTTACGGAACAGCTGATACTTCAGCGCGACCAGATAGGCGACGATGCTTAAAGACAGCGCGCGAACGCCGAGCGTTGAACCGCTGATGAGATCAAGAATAGCCCCCATCACGAAACCCGTCCCCACGTTTACCCGGTGCGGCAACGCGAGGATCCAGTACAGCAGGATCAATAATACCCAGTTGGGCCGGAAAACGCTGATGTCCGCCGGCCAGGGCATAATTTGCAGCAATAGCGCGATAAGAAACGAGAGCCAGATAACCCAGCGTCCCTGGCTACGGTAACTTGCCACTATTGCCCCCCTGCAGGCTGCGACGGCTGAGGCGGCGTCAACCCGGTGGCGGGCGCCGGCATCTGCGGCCCCATCGCATCCGGCGCAGGCAGTACCTGCGGCATCATCTGCATCAGACGTTCGTTAGCCACCCGATGAACCTCTTCCGGGGTCATCGGGTTAGCGCCATTACGATCGGCGCCCCACAGCAGCAACAGATAGCGCAAGCGCTGCAGCCCGGCCGTCGGACGCGCCTGAATCACGGTATAGGCGCGCTGGGTGTCCAGTTTCACCGAGGAGACTACCCCGACCGGATACCCTTCAGGGAAACGACCGCCGAGACCGGAGGTCACCAGCACGTCGCCGACGCGAATATCGGTATTCGCCGGCAGATGCTCAAGCTGGAGATCGTCCGTGCAGCCGTTACCGGCGGCAATGACGCGAATGTCGTTACGCAGAACCTGGATCGGCAGCGCATGAGTGGCATCGCAGATCAGCAGCACTCGGCTGGTCATTTTCGCCACGGCCACGACCTGCCCCACCACGCCTTTATCGCTGATAACCGGCTGGCCTTCATAGACGCCGTTCACGCTGCCTTTGTCAATAACCACCTGATCGCTGTAAGGGTCGTTGACCGTTGAGATGACCTGCGTCACCATTTTTTGCTCGTCCTGGCGCAGCGGCGAGCCAAGCAGTTCACGCAGGCGCGCGTTCTCCTGCTTGTACTGGCCCAGCATCAGCAGATCGCTGTTTTTCAGCAACAGCTCCTGGCGCAGCGCGCGGTTTTCCAGTTCGAGCTGGTCGCGGGTAGCTAGCGTCTGCGATACGCTGTCGAGCAGTTCCCGGGGACCATTAGAGACAAAGTAGAAAGGGCTGACGGCTGTATCCATGTACGTTCTGATTTGACTGAACGTACCCAGGCGGCTGTCGGCGATAATCACGCCAAGCGCCACCAGCACCGCCAGAATAAGGCGAATCTGTAGCGAGGGGCCACGGCTAAAAATTGGCTTCATAGGCTATGCGTATTCTCGTGTCAGTAAAGACCAGGGGCAGCTCGTATGCCGCCCCGGACCTTCAGGCTGACTACTCTTCGCTAAACAGGTCGCCGCCGTGCATGTCGATCATCTCCAGCGCCTTGCCGCCGCCACGCGCTACGCAGGTCAGCGGATCTTCAGCAACCACGACTGGAATACCGGTTTCTTCCATTAACAGACGGTCCAGGTTGCGCAGCAGCGCACCACCGCCGGTGAGAACCATCCCGCGTTCAGAGATATCAGACGCCAGTTCCGGCGGGCACTGCTCAAGGGCAACCATGACCGCACTCACGATGCCGGTCAGAGGCTCCTGCAGCGCTTCAAGAATTTCGTTTGAGTTCAGGGTGAAGCCGCGTGGCACGCCTTCCGCCAGGTTACGACCGCGCACTTCAATTTCGCGCACTTCATCGCCCGGGTAAGCCGAACCGATTTCATGCTTGATACGTTCAGCGGTCGCTTCACCGATCAGGGAGCCGTAGTTACGACGCACGTAATTGATAACGGCTTCGTCGAAGCGGTCACCGCCGATACGTACAGAAGAGGAATAGACCACGCCGTTCAGGGAGATAACCGCCACCTCAGTGGTACCGCCACCGATATCCACCACCATGGAGCCGGTCGCTTCAGAAACCGGTAAGCCTGCGCCAATCGCTGCCGCCATCGGCTCTTCGATCAGGAAGACTTCACGGGCGCCTGCGCCCTGCGCGGATTCACGAATAGCGCGACGTTCGACCTGGGTTGCGCCAACCGGTACACACACCAGCACGCGCGGGCTCGGGCGCATAAAGCTGTTGCTGTGCACTTGTTTGATAAAGTGCTGCAGCATCTTTTCCGTCACGAAGAAGTCAGCGATAACGCCGTCCTTCATCGGGCGAATCGCCGCGATATTACCCGGGGTACGGCCGAGCATCTGCTTCGCTTCATGACCCACGGCGGCGACGCTTTTCGGCGATCCGGCACGATCCTGACGAATGGCCACCACGGAAGGCTCATTCAATACGATGCCTTGTCCTTTTACGTAAATAAGGGTATTCGCGGTACCCAGGTCAATGGACAGGTCATTGGAAAACATGCCACGAAATTTTTTTAACATACTAAGGGATAATCCTGAAAGCTGGGGCGGAAAACAAAATCCGCTTACTTTACCAACCACACGCAGCAGCGACAAGGCGCAAAAATCACCTGCTGCGGTGAAAATTAGTGCAGTTCATTTCCTTTGTTACAAATTTTCCCGACTCCGTTCATTGCTGAAATCTTCAGCAGCGCTCCACGCCTGAATTTGTAACCTGTCAAAGGAGGGTCACTGGCATTTACATTGCGATGATCCGGCAGGTAGACAAGCACACCCCCTTCACGATGGCGCGCGTTATTCTACGTGAAATCACGCTAAACGGCAGATCAAACCGAGTATCTTTGCGAATATTTTTTCACATTTGTGTCAAGTGGCTGTGAGGCGGCAAAAAATTCCCCCTGCCCGCCCGTGACACCGCATTGGGACAGTACCAACCACTCGCTGCGGCTGCGTACGCCCGTCGCAAAAACTTGCATAGGCATGCCTTTACAGGCTTCCACCAGGCTTTGCACCAGCAGTTGGTTCTCGCTGCGCTTTTCGATGTTGCGCGCCAGACCCGGATGCAGTTTGATCAGCTCCGCATCCAGCTGCTTGATCCAGCTGGTTCCAACCAGGGTTAACCCCGCCTGAACCACTGCCACCCGAACGCCCAGAGCGTTAACCAATCGCATAACCGGCTGCAGACGGCCGATATATTGACAAACATCTGCCTCTGCAAGTTCAAAAATAATCCGCTGACGCTGCGATTTTTCACACTGCATCAAGGCATCGCGCAGCCAGCGCTGGAAACGCGGACGGATCAGCGACTCCACCGACAGCTGGAGCGCCAGATTCTCCTCGGGCCAGAAGCCTAAAAACGGCAGCAGGCGCGTTACCTGCAGGCGGTCATACTCCTCCGCCAGGCCAAACTGCAGCACCATCGGCATGTATTCCGCTGCAATCACCTCTTCTTTACCGTCGTACATCCGCGACATCAGTTCACGATGATGTACCCGCCCGTCGCGGGTGACAGCTGGTTTTTGGTACAACCGCGGCCCGCCGCGGCTCAGCATCTGTTCGATCAGCGTTCGCCAGCGAACGTTGCCGCGACCTTTCTCCGGGAGGGTGTCATCATAGACCGACCAGCTGTTGCTGCCCTGCAGCACCGCGTTGCGCGTCGCCGCTTCCGCATGTTCCATCACCTGCGCCGCCGATTGCCCGCTGCGGAAAGAACAGATGCCGATATGCATCATATCGTCGCGATCGAGGATACGCGTTGGAGGCAGCGCATCCATCGCCTTCAGCAACAGGCCGGCGATACTATCCGCCTCTTTCAACGTACGGTGCGGCAGCAGCACGGCGAAGTCGCTACGGTGATAGCGCGCCAACAGCGCGCCGGGGTAACGCATAATAAAGGTAGAGAGCAGGTTGATAAGCGTAAAGTAATGTTCTTCGGCCGCCGCCCGTCCCCAGTTGTCCCGTAGCAGATCAAACTCCGGCAGACGGATCATCATCACGATGCCGTAGGCTCCCACCTTCTCCTGGTCTTCCAGCAGCGTGGCCAGCTGATTGTCAAAAAACAGGCGGTTATTCAGTCCGGTTTTCGAATCCTGCGCCGCGTAGGAGCGAATAAGCGTATCCATCCGGCTGCGCTGATCGCTGGCGAACTGCAGCTCCGACAGCAGCATATCCAGCGCGCTACTGGTGCTGGCCGGCCATTCATAGACCGACCCGCGCACCTGCGGCCCGCGCTCGCCGCTCAGGATACGCGTGGAACGCAGCTCCAGCAGCTCCTGGCCGGCCAGCTGGCGGCGGATCCAGCGGACGGCGAAGAAAATAATCACCACCATGAAGCCAATGGAGATCGACAGCGGGGCAGTGATCGACAGCGAACGGAAATAGTTCACCATCGGGTCAACGTAGACCAGATGCAGCGTAATACCAGGATGTTTAAGCGACGGAACCGTGATCTCACGGAATTGCTCATGGCTGCCGAGCGGGCGATAGCTATCGGGTCGGGAATGGCTGTAGAGCGGTTTGCCGTTGAGCATGAAATCGATATGCACGATCTCGATCGGCGTCATCAGCTCATCCAACTGCGGTTCAAGCTTATCGAAAGAGGTGGTGATGAGCCGGTTATCCAGCATGGTCGCCACCGCCTGAACGCGGTTTTCGACCTTGTTCTCAATGCCGTTATAAAAACTCAGCGAAGCGCCAATCAGCGTGACAAAGATGGTCAGGCTAGTTAGCAGCGTAATAAAGGCTGAGAACTTCGTCGTTAATCGCATCCCTGTGTTAACTCCGCGAGTGAATGACTACCCGATGAACCATCAGGCTCCCGTGCCGGCGCGCGCCTTGCCGCAAGCATTAACCTTTTAAAGCGCGACGCATACTATCAAAGATGGCGAGTCTGGCAATGGAATGCGTATTATCGGTAAAAGTATGCCGATAGCGAGTATAGTTTGCAGAAAAAATTTGCCAATCGTCGCCCGCCTGCGGCCTGCGCCAGAAGCGCTTTAATTTTAGACGCAGGATGACAAACCCGCGCCGGCGGCGCAAATTATTACCGCTATACCGTCTGGCCAGCTTACCGCCCCCTTTTCCCTGCTAAAGATGCCGGGTCATGCGCGGCAAAGGAAACGTCTTGCGCCACTTTCCGATGATTCCTGGACGACAGCGCCTCTGCTTCGGCGGCGGCTCCTTATCCTAATGTGCAATTTTTCGTGACATATTCGCCATTCATCGCCGTCTCCGTCATGCTTAGGAAAACGCATGACGGAGGACACCATGAAAAGAAAAAAACTGACGGAAGCCGACGTCACGGCCGAATCCGTTTTTATGCTCAAGCGGCGCCAGGTGCTGAAAATGCTGGGTATCAGCGCGACCGCGCTTTCCCTTCCCGCCGCCGCGCAGGCCGACCTGCTGGACTGGTTTAAAGGCCACGACCGCCCACCAGCGCCAGCGGGCAAGGCCCTGGAGTTTGCTAAACCCGCCGAGTGGCAGGCTAATCTGACGCTTACCCCGGAAGATAAGGTCGCCGGTTACAATAATTTTTATGAATTCGGCCTCGATAAAGCCGATCCGGCGGCGAACGCGGGTAGCCTGCGCACCGATCCCTGGACGCTCACCATCGGTGGCGAAGTGGCGAAACCTCTGACCCTTGACCATGACGATCTGACCAAACGCTTCCCGCTGGAAGAACGCATTTATCGTATGCGCTGTGTGGAAGCCTGGTCGATGGTGGTCCCCTGGGTCGGCTTCCCGCTGCATAAACTGCTGGCGCTGGTGGAGCCCACCAGCAGCGCGCGCTATGTGGCCTTCAAAACCCTCTATGCTCCGGATCAAATGCCCGGCCAGAAAGACCGGTTTATCGGCGGGGGGCTCGCTTACCCTTACGTGGAGGGGCTACGGCTGGATGAAGCGATGCACCCGCTGACGCTACTCACCGTCGGGGTGTATGGCAAAGCGCTGCCGCCGCAAAACGGCGCGCCGGTCCGCCTGACCGTGCCGTGGAAGTACGGTTTTAAAGGCATAAAATCCATTGTTAGTATCGAGCTGACCCGCGAGCGGCCGCCAACCACCTGGAACCTGGCGGCGCCGGACGAATACGGCTTCTTCGCCAACGTCAATCCGCACGTCGATCACCCCCGCTGGTCGCAGGCTAGCGAGCGGGTTATCGGCGCCGGCGGCGTGCTCGATGTGAAGCGTCAACCGACGTTGCTGTTTAATGGCTATGCCGACGAAGTGGCGTCGCTGTATCGCGGCATGAATCTGCGGGAGAACTTCTAGTGCGTTTCACCGTCAAACAGATCGTCTGGCTGAAGGTTTTACTTCACCTTGCGGGGTTTTTGCCGCTGGTCTGGTTATTCTGGGCCGGGTACCAGGGCTACTTTAGCGCCGATCCAGCCAAGGATATCCAGCACTTTACCGGCAGAATGGCGCTTAAGTTTCTGCTGGCGACGCTGCTGGTCTCTCCGCTGGCGCGCTATGCGAAGCAGCCATTATTGATTCGCGTTCGTCGGCTGTTAGGTTTATGGTGTTTTGCCTGGGCGACGCTGCACCTGACCAGCTATACCCTACTGGAGCTGGGCATTAACAATCTGGCGCTGCTGGGCTCGGAGATTATCACCCGCCCCTATCTGACATTGGGCATGATCTGCTGGGCGATTCTGCTGGCGCTGGCGGTGACCTCCACGCAAGCGATGCAGCGAAAACTGGGGCGTCGCTGGCAACTTTTACACAACTTCGTCTATCTGGTGGCGATCCTCGCGCCGATACACTACCTGTGGTCAGTGAAGATCGTCTCGCCGCAGCCCGTTATATATGCCCTGCTGGCAGCGGCGCTATTGACATGGCGTTACAAGAAGTTCCGCCAGTGGTGGCGCGCAATCCGGTAATGTGCAGTTTCCCGCAGATCCTTTATCAACCGCGACTCTTTTTCAGATAGCGGTTGATAATCTTCCCTGATAAGACCAGTATTTAGCTGCCAATTGCTACGAAATCGTTATAATGTGCGACTTTGGTTTTCCTGACGGGGTTTTCTGACCCTGAAAAGGTGACAAGGGCGCATTGAAGGTATATGTTGTTTTTTACCCGAAAATGGCAGGAGATCGCCACACAATGGCAGTGAAGTTTCACATTTTGCTTTTGAATGGTCCAAACATTAACATGCTCGGTACCCGCGAGCCTGAGAAGTATGGCCCTCTCACGCTGGCTGAAATTGTTAACCGTTTAACATCTGAAGCGGCGGCGCTGAATGTGAGTCTGGATCACCTGCAGTCCAACGCGGAGCATGCGTTAATCGACCGAATTCATCAGGCTAAAGACAACGTGGACTATATCCTGATTAATCCGGCCGCGTTCACGCATACCAGCGTAGCAATCCGTGACGCTTTGCTCGCCGTGAACATCCCGTTTATCGAGATTCACCTGAGCAATGTGCATGCACGCGAACCCTTCCGCCAGCACTCGTATCTGTCAGATGTCGCCGCTGGCGTCATTTGCGGGCTGGGGGCGGATGGTTATTCATACGCTTTACAGACGGCGGTAAAACGCCTGTCACAATCACACTAAACAAAGAGTACGGAACCCACTCATGGATATTCGTAAGATTAAAAAACTGATCGAGCTGGTTGAAGAATCAGGTATCTCCGAACTGGAAATTTCTGAAGGCGAAGAGTCTGTTCGCATCAGCCGCTCTGCACCGGCCGCAAGCTATCCGGTTATGCAGCAGGCTTATGCTGCGCCGATGATGCAGCCTCAGGCGCCTGCCGCCGCGACTGCCGCACCAGCTGCTGCGGCTGAAGCGCCGGCGAAAGCGGAAATCAGTGGTCACATCGTACGTTCCCCGATGGTTGGTACTTTCTATCGTACGCCGAGCCCGGACGCGAAAGCGTTTGTGGAAGTTGGCCAGAAAGTTAACGTGGGCGACACCCTGTGCATCGTCGAAGCGATGAAAATGATGAACCAGATCGAAGCCGACAAAGCCGGCGTGGTGAAAGCCATTCTGATCGAAAGCGGCCAACCGGTAGAATTCGACGAGCCGCTGGTAGTTATCGAGTAACGAGGCGAACATGCTGGATAAAATTGTCATCGCTAACCGTGGCGAGATCGCACTGCGCATCCTGCGTGCCTGTAAAGAACTGGGCATCAAGACTGTCGCTGTGCACTCCACTGCGGATCGCGATCTAAAACACGTATTGTTAGCGGATGAGACGGTCTGCATCGGTCCGGCTCCGTCCGTAAAAAGCTATCTGAACATTCCGGCCATTATCAGCGCCGCTGAGATCACTGGCGCGGTAGCGATTCACCCGGGTTATGGCTTCCTCTCTGAGAACGCTAATTTTGCTGAGCAGGTTGAGCGTTCCGGCTTTATCTTCATCGGCCCGAAAGCAGACACTATCCGCCTGATGGGCGACAAAGTGTCCGCCATCACCGCCATGAAGAAAGCCGGCGTCCCGACCGTTCCGGGTTCTGACGGCCCGCTGACCGACGACATGGACGCTAACCGCGCCCATGCTAAACGCATCGGCTATCCGGTGATCATCAAAGCCTCCGGCGGCGGCGGCGGTCGCGGTATGCGCGTTGTACGTAGCGACGCTGAACTGGCGCAATCCATCTCCATGACCAAAGCGGAAGCCAAAGCGGCTTTCAACAACGACATGGTCTACATGGAGAAATACCTGGAAAACCCACGCCACATTGAAATTCAGGTGCTGGCGGATGGTCAGGGTAACGCTATCTATCTGGCTGAACGTGACTGCTCCATGCAGCGCCGTCATCAGAAAGTGGTCGAAGAAGCGCCGGCGCCGGGCATCACCCCGGAACTGCGTCGCTACATCGGCGAGCGTTGCGCTAAAGCCTGTGTGGATATCGGCTACCGCGGGGCGGGTACCTTTGAGTTCCTGTTCGAAAACGGCGAGTTCTACTTCATTGAAATGAACACCCGTATCCAGGTAGAGCATCCGGTAACTGAAATGATCACCGGCGTTGACCTGATCAAAGAGCAGCTGCGTATCGCAGCCGGCCAGCCGCTGTCCATCAAGCAGGATGAAGTGGTGGTTCGCGGCCATGCGGTGGAATGCCGTATCAACGCCGAAGACCCGAACACCTTCCTGCCGAGCCCGGGCAAAATCACCCGTTTCCACGCGCCGGGTGGCTTTGGCGTGCGCTGGGAGTCACATATTTACGCCGGTTACACCGTACCGCCGTACTATGACTCCATGATCGGTAAACTGATCTGCTACGGCGAAAGCCGTGACGTGGCGATTGCCCGCATGAAGAATGCGCTGCAGGAGCTGATCATCGATGGCATCAAAACCAACGTCGATCTGCAGATGCGCATTATGAGCGACGAGAATTTCCAGCATGGTGGCACCAATATCCACTATCTGGAGAAAAAACTCGGCTTGCAGGAAAAATAATTCTGCTCTCTCAGCAAAAGGCCGGGTAAACCGGCCTTTTTTCTTTTTCTCTCTCCTCATCTATACCATGCGGTACAATCCCCGCTTTCTTCATCCTCAAGGGACAAAAAATGGACAAACGCTTTGTTCAGGCCCACAAAGAAGCGCGCTGGGCGCTGTGGCTGACCCTTCTCTACCTTGCCGCCTGGCTGGCCGCCGCCTATTTGCCGGGGGTGGCTATTGGCTTTACCGGCCTGCCACACTGGTTTGAAATGGCCTGCCTGCTGGTACCGCTGCTGTTCATTCTGCTGTGCTGGGCGATGGTCAAACTGATTTTCCGCGATATTTCTCTGGAGGACGATGATGCAGTTTGAGGTCATTATTCCCCTGATCGCCTACCTGGTGGTGGTGTTCGGTTTATCCCTCTACGCCATGAGAAAACGCGCCTCAGGTAGCTTTCTTAATGAGTACTTTCTCGGCAGCCGCTCGATGGGCGGCTTCGTGCTGGCCATGACGCTAACCGCCACCTATATCAGCGCCAGCTCATTTATCGGCGGACCCGGCGCCGCCTATAAATACGGCCTGGGCTGGGTGCTGCTGGCGATGATCCAGCTCCCCGCCATCTGGCTGTCGCTGGGCGTGCTGGGGAAAAAATTCGCCATCCTTGCGCGTCGCTATAATGCTGTCACCCTCAATGACATGCTGTTTGCTCGCTATCAGAGTCGCCTGCTGGTCTGGCTGGCCAGCCTGAGTCTGCTGGTGGCCTTTGTCGGCGCCATGACCGTCCAGTTTATCGGCGGCGCCCGCCTGCTGGAGACGGCTGCCGGTATTCCTTACGATACCGGCCTGCTGATCTTCGGGGTCAGCATCGCGCTGTATACCGCCTATGGCGGCTTTCGCGCCAGCGTGCTCAACGACACGATGCAGGGCATGGTAATGCTGATCGGCACGATCGTGCTGCTGGTGGGCGTGATCCACGCCGCCGGGGGGGTTGGCCATGCGGTAGAGACGCTGCAGTCGATCGACGTCAAGCTGGTGTCCCCGCAGGGCGCGGAGGATATCCTCTCGCCAACCTTTATGGCCTCGTTTTGGGTGCTGGTCTGCTTCGGCGTTATTGGTCTGCCACATACCGCAGTGCGCTGTATCTCCTACAAAGACAGCAAAGCCGTGCATCGCGGCATCATTATCGGCACCATCGTGGTGGCGATCCTGATGTTTGGCATGCATCTGGCTGGGGCATTAGGCCGGGCGGTGATCCCCGATTTAACCGTGCCGGATCTGGTGATCCCGACGCTGATGGTTAAAGTGCTTCCGCCCTTTGCCGCCGGGATCTTCCTTGCCGCGCCGATGGCGGCGATTATGTCGACGATCAATGCCCAACTTCTGCAAAGTTCCGCTACGATCATCAAAGATCTGTACCTGAACTGGCGGCCGGATCAGGCGACTAACGAAAAGCGGCTTAAACGCATGTCCGCCGGCATCACGCTCCTGCTGGGGGTCTTGTTGCTGCTCGCGGCCTGGCGGCCGCCGGAGATGATTATCTGGCTGAACCTGCTGGCCTTCGGCGGCCTGGAAGCCGTCTTCCTGTGGCCGCTGGTGCTGGGCCTTTACTGGGAACGCGCCAACGCGGCTGGCGCGCTGAGCGCGATGATCGTAGGCGGCGTCCTGTATGCCGTACTGGCCACGCTGAAAGTGCAGTTTCTGGGCTTTCACCCGATCGTTCCCGCGCTGCTGCTGAGTTTGCTGGCGTTTGTGGCGGGGAACCGTTTCGGTCGTCCCGCCCCACAGTCCCCCATTTTGACTACTGATAAATAAAGAGTTTTGCTATGCCATGGATCCAACTGAAACTAAATACCACCGGCGCGAACGCTGAAGATCTTAGCGATGCGCTGATGGAGGCCGGATCGGTCTCGATCACCTTCCAGGATACGCACGATACGCCGGTATTTGAGCCATTGCCCGGGGAAACCCGCCTGTGGGGGGATACCGACGTAATCGGCCTGTTCGATGCTGAAACCGATATGAAAGCGGTCGTTGCCCAACTGGAGCAGCATCCGCTGCTGGGCGCCGGGTTCGCGCATAAGATCGAGCAGCTGGAAGATAAAGACTGGGAACGGGAATGGATGGATAACTTCCACCCCATGCGCTTCGGGGAGCGGCTATGGATCTGCCCAAGCTGGCGCGATGTTCCGGATGAAAATGCCGTCAACGTGATGCTCGATCCGGGTCTGGCCTTTGGCACCGGTACGCATCCGACGACATCCTTGTGTCTGCAGTGGCTGGATGGACTCGACCTCAACGGAAAAACGGTGATTGATTTCGGCTGCGGCTCCGGCATCCTGGCGATTGCCGCACTGAAGCTGGGGGCGGCAAAAGCAATCGGGATTGATATCGACCCGCAGGCTATTCAGGCCAGTCGTGATAACGCGCAGCGTAACGGCGTTTCTGAACGCCTGGAGCTCTATCTTCCTCAGGACCAACCGGAGTCGATGAAAGCCGACGTGGTGGTCGCGAATATCCTGGCAGGCCCGCTGCGTGAGCTGGCGCCATTAATCAGCGTCCTGCCCGTTTCAGGCGGTTTGCTGGGGCTTTCCGGCATCCTTGCCAGCCAGGCGGAGAGCGTCTGTGAAGCCTATGCCGATCTCTTCACCCTTGACCCGGTGGTCGAGAAGGAAGAGTGGTGCCGGATTACCGGCCGGAAAAACTAAGCGCGATGCGGCCTACGGGCCGCATTTTTGTTTCCAGTAGCCACCAAATAATGCCAGGAAATGAGAGGCAGATCGCACTACAGAGCACTTTTTTGGCTACAAAAACAGCGTTTTATATCGCCATGCGGCCAGTTTATCCAAGAAAAATCGAGAAGTTTTATGATTTTATAAATGGACACAAATTATCCACCACCCATTAAATCAATGATTAATATAAGTATTTATTCATCCCTTTTACGCTAGTCCCGGATTCATTGATCTGCAACAGAGGATTGCTCAAAGTTTGGCCTTTCATCTCGTGCAAAAAATGCGTAATATACGCCGCCTTGCAGTCACAGTATGGTCATTTCTTAACTCATGCGCATCGGACACCACCAGCTCAGAAATCGCCTGATCGCAGCGCCCATGGCTGGCATTACTGACAGACCATTCCGGACGCTGTGCTACGAGATGGGAGCGGGTTTAACCGTTTCCGAGATGATGTCTTCTAACCCACAGGTGTGGGAGAGCGACAAGTCCCGTTTACGGATGGTGCATATCGATGAGCCCGGTATTCGTACCGTGCAAATCGCCGGTAGCGTGCCGGAAGAGATGGCTGCCGCCGCGCGGATTAACGTGGAAAGCGGCGCCCAGATTATTGATATCAATATGGGATGCCCGGCGAAAAAGGTGAATCGCAAGCTTGCAGGTTCAGCCCTCTTGCAGTACCCCGACCAGGTGAAGTCGATCCTGACGGCGGTCGTTAACGCGGTGGACGTTCCTGTGACTCTCAAGATTCGCACCGGTTGGGAACCGGAACACCGTAACTGCGTAGAGATTGCCCAACTGGCCGAAGAGTGTGGCATTCAGGCTCTGACTATTCACGGACGCACCCGCGCCTGTTTGTTTAACGGAGACGCTGAGTACGACAGTATTCGGGCAGTTAAGCAGAAAGTTTCCATTCCGATTATCGCGAATGGCGACATTACTGACCCGCTTAAAGCCAGAGCTGTGCTCGACTATACAGGGGCTGATGCCCTGATGATAGGCCGTGCAGCTCAGGGAAGACCCTGGATCTTTCGGGAAATCCAGCATTATCTGGACACTGGAGAGCTGCTGCCCCCGCTGCCGCTGGCAGAGGTGAAGCGCTTGCTTTGTGCGCACGTTCGGGAGTTGCATGACTTTTATGGTCAGGCAAAAGGGTACCGAATCGCGCGTAAACACGTCTCCTGGTATCTTCAGGAACATGCTCCAGATGACCAGTTTCGGCGCACATTCAACGCCATTGAGGATGCCAGCGAACAGCTGGAGGCGTTGGAGGCATACTTCGAAAATTTTGCGTAATAGAAATAAAGAGCTGACAGAACTATGTTCGAACAACGCGTAAATTCTGACGTACTGACCGTTTCTACCGTTAACTCTCAGGATCAGGTAACTCAAAAGCCCCTGCGTGACTCGGTTAAACAGGCACTGAAGAACTATTTTGCTCAACTGAACGGTCAGGATGTGAATGACCTGTATGAGCTGGTACTGGCTGAAGTTGAACAGCCCCTGTTGGACATGGTGATGCAATACACCCGTGGTAACCAGACCCGCGCTGCTCTGATGATGGGCATCAACCGCGGTACGCTGCGTAAAAAACTGAAAAAATACGGCATGAACTGATAGATCTCAGCTATGTTATTGAATAAAAAGGCGCTACTCGGCATGGGATAGCGCCTTTTTTATTAATGTTTATACAGATGTTTATACAGCTTTGTCTGAACAAACAAAAAAGCACCAGAACAATACTGGTGCTTTATTGGGGATGAACCTCTTTCAACGCCTTAATTTATCTGGCTTTCGCCACTGATAGGGTGGCGCTTCCATGCGCTGGCGGTGCCGCTGTTTAGCGGCCAACACCATAGCTGTTTTAGTGCGGATTACCAGCTTATCCTGCCCGTTAAGTTCATGGCCCTGCCATTTTGCTGCACTGATAATGGCAGACTCCAAAGTTTCTTTTTTTAACATGCTGCACCTCAGTTGATCGGTTACGCCTACATGATGAGGCGTACCGTAATCATTTTTATCGTGGTTTTTTTGGCTGTAGATTGGAATAAATGGCGCGTCCGAATTGCTTTTGCGGGTTGTGTACTTCAGCGGTTAGCTCATTGATGAGTTGCCGCTTAAGCGCAGCGTTACGCTGATCAAAGGCCAGCAGAGTGGCGTCGTCAGGCTTCCCGGTAAAGGTGTTAGGCGCACTGATACTGATCGCAATACGTGGCTGCGCCTCTATCTGTCTGGCGGCATCCTGTACCGCCGGTGACTGACGACCAATAGCGCGAACCCCCAGCGAACCATCAGCACCACGGGTCAACGGCATAATGGCTTCCGGCCCGGCTTCACCGAACACGCCCGCGCCTTTCGCAAAAGCAAAATACTGTGGAGTGCTGTATACACCACCACTGTATGCAGAAAGCGACGGTGAATCGTAAACGCCGCCCAGCGCGTTAAAAGAGAAATTTGCGCCCGCACTTTGAATGGCCGTTCCGCTGCTGGCTGCGCCACTCGCGCCTCCAAATAAACTCCCGAACATCCCACCAGCTCCCCCGCCCACTGAAGCCAGAATGGCTTTGGTGATCAGCGCCTGCGTCGCCATCTGGATCAGCGACTGAATGACACTTTCGCCGAGAGACGTGAAGATGTTCGACATACCGTCTTTAAAGCTGGTTGCTCCCGTCAGAACGTTTGTCATATTGGTGGAGATCGAGTTGGTGGCATTGTTCAGAATTTCGCTGGTAGCCGTTGCTGACATCGAACTCAGGTCTTTTGCCTGATCCGCATAATTCATCAGAGAATCGCTAATTCCTGCTCTCCAGTCTGATTGTTGAGCGTCGGATTGTTTCTGGTAGTCATCCTGTATCGCCAGCCGTTCAGCAAGGGCGGCTTTCAGCGCTTCTGTTTGCTGTTCATAAAGGTCTTTAGATAGCTGTTTACTGCTGAAATCGCGATCCAACTCATCCTGACGTTTGCGGAAATCAGCGCGGATATCGGCCATTTCTTTCATACGGTCACGGGCTTTGCTACCCATGCCAGCACCGAGGAAATCAATATTCCCCCGGTCACGCGCAGCAGCATTGCTATCAGCCAGACCGTTTCTGAATGCCTGAAGTTTTTCCTCTATATTTTTCTGGTCAATAAGGGCCGCATTTTGTAGCAAAATTGCTTTTTTAGCGTTATCGAGAGATGCAAGCTCTCCCTGAACAACCTGATATTTCATTTTTGCCAGTTCGTTATTTTGTCCGGCAAGAGATATTTGCTCACGCTGCTGTTTAAGCAAGCGGGTATACACATCTTCTGTTTTTTCGATATCAGATTTACCGCGTGGCTTTTTATGCGATTCATTAAGATTAAAATCAGTGGCTGCATTTCCCTGAATAGCCGCGATCTGCGCGTCCTGTCCCGGCAAAATTTTACCCTGATTATCAGTCCTTACCGCACCCTGCTTTATGGCATCCTGTAGGGCTTTCAGCTTGGCTCTCTCCACGCCCTCTTTTTGGGACAGAGCAATGCTTTCTTTTTGTTGTTTTATAAAGGTATCGTAAGCCTTATTTATTTGAGGTGTTTGCGGCTGATTGTCTGCTGATTTCGCCTTCATCTCGTCCATAAACTGGATGGTCATCGAAAAAAGCGAGGCCATTTTATCTCCAAAGCCCAGCGTACTCATAATTGAACTTTTAATTTTATTAAATGCAGCGGCTGAAGCGTTTACCTTTTCCTCAAGCTCTTTTTGTAGTTTATTCTGCGCATCAACGGCGTTATTTAGCTGAATTGTAGTATCAGCTATATCACGCGATAATTTATTGTATTCACGCTGATATTTAGCTGCATTTCTTACGTGACCATTATTCTGATCGTTCTCCACCCCCATTTGATGGGCCAGCATTGTGTATTCCTGAACTTTCCGGGCGGCTTCTGCCTGTGCGTCCCTCAAGTCCTCCAGCTTATCTTTGAGCGCGTCAATGGATTCACCAGAATCGGCAATAGAGCCTCTGATTTGAATTTCGCTCATGGCTTTCGCTTTTTCCACCACCTCATCAAGGGTGGAGGCATACTGTATAGCCGACTGTCGAGCCTGCTCCTGATTCTGATACCACGTATACCATGCACCGGCACCCAGCATCAGAATCCCCGGAATACCGCCAAAGAGGGAGGATACGCCAGCCCATGCAGTTCTCGTTACAGAGGTGAGCGCATTAAGCCGCTGATTGGCTATTGACAGCTCATTGACCGTGGCGGTTTCCGCTTTATTCGCTTTGACCATCTCCATTGAGTTTCTGGCAAGCAGCGTCCTGATTGATGCGCGTTGTTTTTCAGTCTGCGCCAGTTCAAGTTGAGCCACGAGTGAGCGCTGATTAGACAGAAGCACCGATTTTTCCGCTTCAATCTGAACAAGAGAAGCATTCGCCCCTTCGATTTTAGCAGCGGTGCTGGCAATCTCCGCCCCTCTGGCCCTCACAAGTTCTTCGGTCTGTGATTTCAGTTGCAGCGTCCAGTTACCCAGAAAACGGGTCACGCCCACAGCCGTTAACGCTCCCGCTGCCATTGCTACGGTATCAATGTTCTCAGCCAGTGAATCAAGCCCACCAGCAAGGGCGGCGGAGGCACCGTACGCATCATTTGTGCCGCCCACCCAGGCCATAAAGGCATTTTCAACCTTTTGAGTCGAGGCTGATACCGTTTTGGGCATTGAATCAAATTCAGCCTGCATCACCCGTAACTGAGCGGTAATAGCCGGAACCACTTTATCTATTGTCAGCAGTCCATTATCAGCCATCGCCTTGAGGTCTTTGCGGGCAACGCCCATACCTGCGGCCAAGGCACGGATGATCCGATCACCGTTTTCGTTAACGGAGTTGAATTCCTCCCCGCGCAATACCCCCTGCGCAAGCGCCTGGCTGAACTGCGTGATAACCGAACTGGCCTCTGACGTGCTGGCCCCGGATAATTTAAGGCCGGTGCTGATAGCCTCGGTGACTTTCAGTACATCGCCAGAGGAATAGCCAAACTCACGCATGGATGCCGCCGAACGGGCAAATAAACCTGCGTTATCGCTGAAAGCTGTACCGGTTTTCTGGCTGATATCCATCAGCAAACGTTGTGAGTGAGTGAAATCATCTGTCGATGTGGATGCCTGTTTCAGGCGGGCATTGACGGAACTCCATTCATCAGCAAGCGATATCAGATGCCCTGTAGCGAATGCCCCGGCAAACGCGCCAGCCATTCCCATCGCGGCATTCTTCGTTTCCGACAACTGAGCAGAGACTTCGGCCAGAGCCTGCCTCGTCTCACGCGCCGAAGTCGCGGCCTGCCGCCCACCTCGTTGCATCGTTTTGTAGTAGTCTGATCCCAGCCGGGAAGCGCGTGATATTTCTGTCTGGAATGATTGCGAGTTTGCTGAAACTTTGATTATCAGCTCGCGTAATGTAGCCATAGTTCACCTCGTGTCAGATGCCGTCAAAAGCAGCGAGCCGCTGTTTATGGGTTTCACTCATATCGAATGCAAAATCCTCGTGTTCCGCCTGGAATGTGCCAAATGCCATTAGCGCAGCCACTGCCGGATCAATCTTGTTAGAGGATTTCTTCTTGTTGGGCTTAATATTGGCGTTGGCGTCGGACTCCATCACCACGTTACCAATCGCCCAGGCCAGTACCGGATCGCCGCGATGGCGTACCACCCTGCGGTTAACGAACACTTCAAACGATTTCGCTACCGGGCTGAATTTAAGATAGGTTTGCTGGAACGGCTCCACATCTAGGCCCGCCCCCTGTAGCTGGGTACGCAGATGCGTGGCGTTCCACGTATCGAAGCCCACCAGGCGGATATTGAATGTTTCTGCATCGCGCAGAATATCGTCGCGGATGCGGTCATAGTCGATGCAGTCGCCGGGAGTGGTTCGAATCCAGCCCGCTTTCACCCACTGGCGGTAAATGGCGCGGTTTTTGTTGGAAACATTATTAAGTGTCGCTTCCGGCAGATAATGCCTTGTAAGTAACCTAATCTCCCTGTCGAACGGAAAAGCGTAATTTACGCTGGTGATATCGCTGGTTGAGGACAAGTCCAGACCTGCATAGCACTCCATCCCCGCAAGTTCGCTCTCTTCATAGTCGAGTTTGCAGGCGTCCCATGCTCCCGCGCCCATCCACGGTGTGGAACCCTGACACCAGATATTGAAACGTTTGGTCAGCATCTCCACCCATTGCGACGGGATACCCCGCGCTTTTTGAATAGTGGCCTCCAGTTTTGCCGCATCAACGGAAATATCCAGATTCGGGTTAGCCTTGATCCACATTTCAGGCTGATCAACCTCGCTTTCGTCGTCCAGTTCGTAAATCAGAACAAACAGCGAATCGTTGCTCTCTTCCCCGGCCAGAATCTGACAGCAGTAGTCGTAATGCTGCTTGCAGGCGGAAACAACGTTACTCCCGGCGGTGGTGATGGCGAATAAAACCGCTTCAGGACGTGCCCCCATACCCAGCTCAAGCGCGGAGTAAACGCCGTTATCCGGGTGAAGGTGGTACTCATCGACAATAGCCAGGCTGGGATTAGTCCCCTCGATGGTGGCCGCTTTCGCAGCCAGAGGCTTTAACAGGCTGTTATTCTTCGGGAAAATCATTTTATGGGCCTGAATATTCACGCGCTTTTTCAGCGGTTTTGACAGCAGGCACATCTGACGGGCATCGTCGAACACGATACGGGCCTGATCCCGGCTCACCGCCGCCGTGTAGATGTCCTGCTGGCCCTGCTCCATCACCAGAAACCAGTTAGCCAGCATTGCAGCTACGGTGGATTTGGCATTCTTACGCGGCACCTCGATAAAGGCGCTGCTGTACTTCCTGCGCCCCGTAGCACTGACCTTAAAGCCCAGCAGGTTAGCAAAGGCGAACTGCTGCCACGGCTCCAGCATGATAGGCTGACCGCGCAACGGCCCTTTGACGTGAGGACAGAGCCGGGAGAACGCAATAAACCGCTCTACGGTCGCTGTATCGAACACGTAACGGGGGTCATTCAGGTCTGAAAAGTACCTTTCGACGGCCTGTTTTACCCGCTTACAGGCCGGAATTTCGCCCGATTTTATGGCGATGGCGTAATCATTCCATGCGGTCAAGTTCGTCTTCCTCTTCAGTTTCAGGCGGGTTTCGGCGACGGCTTACCGGATCAAAGCCCAGCAGAGACGACATTTTGATGATAATTTTCTCAGCGTCAGATTTGGCTTTCAGCGCCGGGTTACTGGTGGTGGCACCGCGTGATCCTTCAACTGAAAACCCGCGCAGGGCAATATCTGCAACGGCTTTTCGGTACATGGAATAGTTGACGCAATACAGCTCAAGGTTATTCCAGTCGGCAGGAGTTAAATCCCCGCGTTCAGCCATCTGCTTTGCTTTTGTTTTCCACTGCTGCCCCGCGATTTCATCAAGGTAAGCGGGCGGTTTGGGTGGTCTTGCCATAACTTCTTGTTTCCTTCTGGCTTACTGCTGTGAAAAAATTCACCGCGCGTAAAAATTTGAGGGGGCGGGTGGTTCCGCAGGCGCAGGCATTCGTCCTGAAAATGCCCCCCTCCCCTCCCTGGCCGCTCGGCTCATTCATGATCAGCCTCATACAGCCAGTCAGTGCGGCGCGCTGCTGCAGCCTCCTGCTCACGGAAAGCACCGGCTTTACGCAGCTCTTTGGTCAGCGGATCAGATGTAGTGGTCTTTCGGGAGTGACAGGAATGGCAAATCGGCTGGTGATTACTGGCGGGCCAGAACAGCACATCGGCCTCACCCTCGATAGGGATGATGTGATCGACGATAGTTGCCGATGTATAGACGCCAGCCTTGAGACAGTGGACACACAGCGGATTAGCTTTCAGAAAATGACGACGGTATTCGCCCCAGCGGTTGGAGTAACCGCGCTCTGTTCGTGTACCTCTTCGGCTATCGCTTTGTCGGCGAGCATCCCGCTTATGCTCATCACACTTGCCGGATTTCACCCGCTTATTACATCCCGGCTCATTGCACCGGCGTAGTGGTTGCCACGGCATCAGTACACCCCCACATCACGGTAGACAGACCACAACGCAGAGACAGCCATCGGTATCTCTTTGGCGTCGGTATCACCAATCATCGTGCGGTACTCGTACAGCTGAGATACGTACATCAGACAGCCAATCTTGATAGCTGGCGTAAACTCCAGCCCGTTATCGAACCGCTTGCCGATATGCTTCTGGCAGACCTCCAGCGCCGCATCGATGTACGCCTGTATCAACGTATCTTCGTAATCATCATCAATACGGCAATGCAGCTTTGCTTCATCCAGGGTGATTTCTGCTGTCATTTTTCCGTTCCTGTCTTGCAGAGAATTTCCAGCCGGGTACCTTCAGAATCAGGAATAGGAGGCCCGATAATATTGAGAGTGCTGCCAGCAAACGGGCCAGTAAGCACTTTCAGACGGTTGGCTGCGGTAATATCACGGCGGAAACGCACCCAAACGCGGATCGTCGCTTCGGCAACCTCGGCACCTGACGCCATTAACTCTCGGCCACTGATCCCCTTAACCTCAGCCCATATGGTTTCCCCGTCTTCCCAGACCTGAACAACCTGACCGGACGGCTCCCTGTGGGTAGTGAATACCCGAATAGTGACGCGGCTTCTCAGCCCCCCGGCTCTCATGCGTCACCTTCCTTGCCGTCTTTGCTGATCTTCACTTCCTGCTTCCATGCCTGGCTGAATTCGTCACCACCTTCACGCGGCGGCATCCCCTCACGCTCACGGGCTTCGTTCGGGTTCATGATCCCGTTCTTAATGCCTCGCTCATAAGTGGCGTAACGTTCGGTTGGCGTAGCGCGGAGAAGGTCAGCAGAGTCAAACTCCACCTGATAGCGGGTTCCCGGAACCGGAGAGGCCACCAGCAGCGCAGATTTGATTTGTTGCTCGAAGTTCGCCAGCCACGGGCGCATGGTCATGGTGAGAAATGCGCGGCTCGCTTCGCTAAAGTTGCTGTAGGTGCTATTGCTGTATTCCTGCAAGAAGATGGGCGACACGTTGAACATGCGGGCAATGTCTTCAATGGTGAAGCGACGGGAGGCCAGCCATTCGGCATCCTGATTACTCATGCCAAGCTGCTTGTAGTCCATGCCACCTTCAAGGATCGGCGTTTTCCCGGCGTTTCTGGCACCTTTGTAGCGCTCCAGTGCGTCCAGAGCCTGTTTGCCCTTCACGCTGTCGAGCCACTCAGCAGTAGTGACCACGCCAGCCGCCATCATGCCATCTTTCATAATGCTGGCACCGTGGCGCTGTTGGGCCAGACCTAACCCCAGCGCCTCACGGCAGGTGGTGATCGGCGAGCGCCCCAGAAAACCATCATCGGTCGAGTAACGCAGGTGCAGGATCTCTTCCTGCAGGTAGGTGCGTACAGCCCCGGTAAACGGTTCAGTAACGGTGTATTTGTACTTATGCTGGCCGATACGCTCAGGAACAACCGCCCCCGGCGCATACGGGTGCAGGGATTGCGGCTGGCCGTCGCGGCCCCACTTGATCACCGCATAGGCGTTACCATTCAGCAGACAATGGCGCATCATCGTGCGTTTAAACTGATAAGGCGTCTGGCAGTCGTTCGGCTGCTCGTTCAGGAGAAAATCCACTGGGTGATTACTCAGCCATTCTCGCGCCTCACGACCATTATCATTACGGACGCGGTAGAGATAGCAGGGCATTGTTGCCACCGCCTCACTGATAACTGACACGGCGTTCATGACCGCCGGCAGAGATTCCGCAGTACCCGCAGACACGTACTCGCCTGATCCGGTATTTGGAATCCCTGCCATCGCCAGAAATTCATCAATGGTCATGCTGCGCTGCTCTGAGGGTTCAGACTTACGGCCAAACGGCCAGATATTCCACATATCAGAGCCCCGCTAATTCAGCCCAGCGGCGACGGTTATCGCCAGCGCGGCGCAGTTCAGGATGTTGGGAGAAAAGCGAACGGTGCGCGATTTCCACGCCAGACTCAGGATAAGCAGGCATAGAGGTAACGGTAATCTCCCGCAGTTCGGCAGCGGTAACAGTGCGCAGGTATGGGGACTGGCCGATATCCCACGCCTCTTTCAGCGCCCGGAAACCAAAGCTCATGCCGGAGATATCCCCGCGCTCCACCAGCTCCAGCACATCGTTGCCAAGCTGGGTATTCGGCGGGGTCAGCTCGAAGCGCAGCCCGGTATCGTCTTCGGACAGCACCAGCGTGCCGGATTTAGTGCGGCCCAGCAGCTGGGTATAGTTATGCTCGTACAGCGCACGCACATCGCTACCGGATGCCAGGCTGTCTTTAAACGCTCCAGGCGCAAACTGCTCGCGGAACTCGTCCCAGATAATTTCTGACAGGCTGTTCCAGCGCACGGCATAGCCCACCAGCTTTTTATCTCTGGCGGTCAGTTCAGAAGTGCGGATTTCAAAATCTATTGTTTTCATTATTGGACTCCACAGAGGGCAGAAAGGGGCCGAAGCCCCTCACACGTCGAATCAGGAACCAGCAGCAAGCTCCAGAATCTTGATCGCGTTGGAGTCCACCACACCGCCCCCCAGGTATTTATCGGTGTGAACCTTGTAGAAACCCGGCTCGGTGATGTTGTCAGGACGGGTGCGCACACCAGTAGTGTGATCCACGATGAAATAACCGCGCTTGAAGTCGCCAACCGCAAGGAATGCTTCTCCGGCGGCAGCATCAGGCATGGTTTCAAGGTACTGAACCGGACGGCCCAGCAGTGTATCGGGAGAACCGGCAACCAGACGATCACGCCAGATGTAATCCCCGTTACCGTTCTTCAGCTTCTGAAGCGTGGCAGCGGTATTGGAGTTCATCACCCATACGGCGTTTTTGCGGTATTTGGCTTTCAGCTTGTACAGCAGGTCGATCAGGCCATCAGAGGTAACAGCAGCCGTTTCCATTTTCTCCAGCGTACCGAACGGGCGGGTTTTATCGCTGGTGGCCGCGCGATCATAAGACAGGAAGCCTTTAGATTTCTTCGTACCGTCGCCGTTAACAAAATCATTTTCTTCGGTAGCGCTGAAGGTGTCGGAGATTTCAGAAGCCAGCCATCCCAGAATATCCACCTCGGAGAAGTCGAGAATCTCCTGAGTAGTTTTCGGGTAGGCGTAGATCGGGTTGAGTTTGATATCAACGCGCTCCATCTTCGGCGTGCTGGTCTCGGTACGTGTTTCACCTTCAGTGCCGCGATTCACCGTTGCGCCGCCCACAGATACCAATTTTTGATATTCGTTGGTTTTGGTGGTCTTCACCGTAGAGATGGAGCGCATCACGCTGTCATCCTGCAACTGGCGCATGATCTCTTTGTCCAGCTCAGGGATAACGGTATAACCGCCATCAGCCTGCACCAGAGTGGTGAGTGAGCGGGTGTCGCCTGTCATGATGTAGTGGCGCAGCTCATCGTTGCTTACGCCTTTACCTTCAACGGAAGTACCCGGCAGATTGCGCTGATCGTCGGCGACGGCTTCAAGGCGGGTAATTTCAACTTCAAGCGCATCAGCCTGGGCGCGGAGTTCGTCGAACTGCTTGCCCTCTTCATCGTTCAGGCTACGCTTTTCGCTGTCGGCTTTATCCAGCATGGAACGCATCTGGATTTTGAGTGCGGCTTTCTGCTGGCGTAATTCGAGTAGTTTTTTCATGAGTGGTTTCCGTAATAATTAACGTTAAGACGTGAAACCAGCGCGGAGAGGGGTGAGGCCGTTTAACCTTTTTCTGCATCTCGCAGGCTACTTCTCGCAGCTTAATTAAACGGCCAGTGGCGGCTCACGTCTGAGTGCCACTCTTCAAGATATACATGAAAAATATAAAGAAAACCCCCGCAAAAGACGGGGGTAAGAATGAGTAAACATGAATACAAATAATTTACAAAAATATTAGCTTTTAATATTCCACGGTGCGTGTTCCATGATTGATCCCAGGTATTCCAGGCTGGAAGTGATCCTGCGTTGCTCAATAAGCCTCAATGCTTCAAGTGCGTGAGAAGGGCTTATCCCTGCATCAATAATTGCCTTCAGGTCACGTTTCAGGTTTTCCAGTTCGATTTTATTCACACTCATTTATTTCTCCTGAGCTATAAAATTAAAAAATATACGTTTAAGTGTTCACCTGTTCACCTTTGATAATTTATTAATTAAATTCATATAGTTACAGGGTGAATACTATTCTTTCAGGTGTTCACTAGTGTTCACCCAACCCTTCACCTCAAACTGAGGAAAAGATAAAACAGGGTGAACAGGTGAATACTTGGTGAACACTTCATAAAAAAGTGTTCACCCATTAACATATTGTTATTTAATGATTTTTATACATGGTGAACAGTGGTGAACACTTATCCCATTACTTTTAATTTTCCCCGCCTTTATTCTTTTGTTGTATCGGTACACATTGGCATCCAGTCTTCTGAATCATCATGCAGGGTGACGTTCGATCTTATGCCATTTTTAGTTTTGCGCTTCTGGTACTCCTTGCCATATTCAGCCATTGCGCCTGGCATATCCGTACCGAACCGCATTAACGATACAGGCTTGCTAAGACCATTGGCCCGCATGTAAGCCAGATAAGCGTGATACAGATAACGGCGCGGGCTGAATGGCACGATCTCGGCATTACCAATCAGCATTCCATCACAAACCACCGAAGCCATCAGGTATCCGCAAAAGTCCACCAGTGAATCCCCTTCACGTTTGATGGCCAGCGCTTCTTCTGATTTCTGCTGCTCATGCAAAAGCTGTTTGGCTTCGTTCTGGCTGGAAAAGCGCACAAGCAGATGCCGGATGATTACAGCCAGCTCACCTTCAATCTTCTCGGCCAGCATAGGATCGCGTTCGTTTTCCGGTACCACTTCGGAGAAGTTGAAAATCACCCGCCGTCTGGAAATCCCCCCGCTTCTGTCGCTGAACGACATGGCATTGTTATTGACGGCCAGCACCACCGCAGGTATACGGGTTGAATATGGCGCTTTGTGTTTAGGGTCAATGGCTACCTTATCCCCGCCAGTGATAGCTTTAATCCCTGCGCCGTCGCCAGCGTACCGGGTCATATCAGGCATGATAATCAGCGAATATCCCACTACCAGCGCCCTTTCCCTTGGGTTCTCCAGCGCCGCCATGCTCGCCGATACCGTATTGGCCTTGCCCGCCAGCATCGTGCAGATCTCAGCCATAACACTTTTACCACTTCCGCCCGGCCCCGTTACCTCAAGAAACAGCTGCCAGTCGTACCGGTTCGCCAGCACCATGAACAGAGCAGACAGTACGCGGTCTGCTTTTCGGTCATTATCCGCCACAGAGCGGCGGAGCCATTTCCAGAAGTTCGGCGCATGGGTTGCCAGGGTCTCGCCTTCTGCTGGTTCGCTGAATGGCAATTCGCTCGCAACGATAAGCCAGTCCTTTTTATCATGCGGTCGAAATTGCCCTAACCGGGTATCAAAAACCCCGTTGCTGAAACCAATCAGGTTACGGGCTGTGTTACCCATTACCGGGAGGCCCAGCTTCATTGTATCGACAGCGGATTTAATCGCGTTCTGCGAATAGGCGACTTCGGCATCAATAAAAATCTGCGCCATTTCTCGCTGCAGCTCTTTATCCGAAAGCGGAACCCACACCACGCCGTTGTAATGATGAACCGTGTCGGAATCAGCATGGATCGCCAGATTGCCATCGTAATGAGCAAGCAGAACTTCCCCGCGCTGGCTGGCTCCCATCTGGTTAAGCGCTGGCGTAGCGCTACCCCTCGTAGTAACCATTAGTGGCTCGTCTTCCAGGCGTTTCATTAATGGCGTCCAGTCCTCTTTCTCGCCTTTTTCATTGATAAACTCAGCATTGGTAACGCCAGCCTCACACAGCTTATTTGCAATCATGCTGATTTGGTTTTGCTCGATAAGCCCGGCCTGACAGACACGGGCAAACCGACGGCCTTTATCAACAATGCGCAGGTGTGGTAATTCCGCCAGTTGGGTGTGATCCAGAACCACAGGCGGAACATCGTCTCCATGCTCGCCCTTCCCTTTCTGGTAATCCTGAGCGGCTTTCCATGCTCCCGTTCCAGCAAAGATGATGGCCTCCTCCATTTTGTCGCGCGGGAGGGTTTTCACATTAGGCGCGTTTTTCACTGTAAGCCTCCCGCGCTTTCACCAGCTCGCCGATAGATTTATGCAGCAGCGACATGATTGCGCTTACCTTGCACGCTTCACCGTGGAACTCCTCGCTTTCAGGAATACTGTCTAGCCACATGCTGAGAACCTCATAGGCTCCTTCGCTTTCAGAAAGGGCATTTTCAGCGTGCATCAGGACTTCAAAAGGAACCTGTCTCATTTCGTTTCTCCCATACCCAGCTCAGCGATTAATGCCCGGTGAATTTCCTGATTAAAATCACACGCAATAGAAATCAGATTCAGCAGCGTTTCTGAACATTCAGCAGAGGCTTTTTCCAGGATGGTTTCGAAGAGTGAAGCGGCCAGCGCTGATTTGTATTCTGCCTGGTCTAAGCTGATTGGCTCACGCATGGTGCCCCTCCCGAACTGGCAGACGACCAGCGAATACCATCACGCATCCATCCGGTGATTGCTCACGGGCTTCGCGCTCAGTGGTAGCGGTGATGTGAATGACGTTGCGCCCGATGGCGCTCAGCGCAAGAAAACGATACTGATATTTGGGGCGAGTTTGGGTATGCTGTATACAAGCCATGATGTAAGCCTCAGTTACGTTGTGGTCAGAGGCCCGGTTAGTGCTGGTAACACTGCCGGGCTTCGCTGTATCTTGAGTATCTTCAACCTCAAGGTGTACCCCCACTATATTTTCGGTGGGGGTACACGTCAAGCTATTTTTCTGATATGGTGTACCCTCACTATACGCAGGAGGGTAAATGGCTACTAAGGCAGTAAACGCTAAATCAGCGCAGAAAAAGATACGATTTCCGCACGAACTTATTGAAGAGATTGACGCCAGCGTAGAGCGAGAGAAAGCAGATAACGCCGGTGCTAATTTCTCTGCGTGGGTTCTGGATGCCTGCGGGCGCAAACTCAAATCTGAGCAGCGCAAGAAAGCCAGATCGGAACCTGAAAGCTGAACAGGGTTACTCTCCGTAATGCTGTGAACTGCCCCTCTTAAAGAGGGGTTGTTTTGCGCAACTCTTAATGCGTTGTGCAGAGGCTCACCTCTTAAAGAGGGTTGGTTATCTTCGCAGCTCTCTACGTTATTCGTCGGAACCTCTGAACCTAAGCAGTGTTGATGTTCAGGCGAACCCGAATACTGTTCGTGTTTGTTGCCAGCCGATTCTAACGATTCGTTATAATCAAGTTCCTTCAATGGATTGCGATGTCCGTACGTTAAACGTACGCGGTTAATTTGTGCGTACGGATTTCGTTGGCTCAAGGTTTGACCACCAGCGGCAAGCCTGGTAATCTGGCGATGTTTCAGTAAAGCGTTGAGACTCAGGCGGCCCGGCATGGCCGCCTTTGTTTTGCCTGTCATACAATAGCCTCCACTTTCAGCCCGCCAGCGGTATACCCCTGAACCCGAACACCATCGACGCGATGACGCTTTTTCGTCAGAAAGCGGATGTGATCTGCGTAGACGTACTGCCATTTACCATCGAGTGCCACACGCTTAAACCACGGATGAGGCTTAGATATGGTCTGGACAACTGGCGCGCAAGCCTTGTGTGGCGCGGATTCTGCTGCGACAACCCCCTTATCATTGCCCGTTACACGGTACAGCCAAAAACGAGCATCCTTTCCGGTCAGTTTGCGAGTGCGCACCGGAACATAACCAGCCTCACGCATTGCCTTACTGAATGCGGCATCGTCCGGGTAATACTGGCGCCGTAGTTCCGTAGATACTGAAACGGCAAAGCTGCGTTTAGTCGGGTATTCCTGCCACTGGCCGACAAATTCAAAAGGAAGGCCGTTAACCCTTCCTTTGGTCTTGTCCTTGCCGCTTATCCCTGCATCATGGTCTGCCTCATGCACGGACACGCCGGAACGCAGCCACACCAGCCCGTTACCGTTGTGGCGCAACCCCAGATCGGCAAGCGTAAATTCACCGCGATTAATGGGCGACCAGTCACCGGAAATAACCTGTTTACGGTTCGCTGAAATATCGTGCTGGCTGGCTACAGGGTGAGCGAATCCCTGCCCGTGGAGGGCATTAATCTTTTTCATCTCAGATTACCTGTGGTTAATTAAGCAGATTTACGGCTGTATGGGTTATTGACGTTCTCTACTGCTGGCGGATTACGAACCCACCAGAGCACATCCGAAAGAAGCCAGGCACAGCTATTGCGGCCAAAGTGACAGCGCGGAGGGAAGCGCCCCTGCTGTTCCATCTTCCAGCGGCTGGAACGGGAAAGACTGGTGATCTCGCTGCATTCATCTTCACGGATTCGGCGATCAAACTTAAAGCCGTACTCTTCTAAAAGGGTGCGGCGTTGTTCAGGATTTGGCGGGGTAAAGGTTATATTTTGCATGCTGCCTCCACTGTTTCAATGTTATGCGAAGAGATTAGTGGATAAACGACCAGCATTTCCATTGATTCTGGAATCCTTTAAAAGAACACGCAATTCCATTGAAAGATAGAAATTCCATCAAGATAACGCTCCCCTGTTGAAAACAATTTCCACAGTAATTTCAACGGCTGTCGCGAGAGAAAAAATCATGAATTTCAATAACTCGCCGAAGATCACCGTTCTTTAACGATTTGATTCGCCTTGGATTGTTCATAACAAAGATGAACAATGATGAACGCTGATGAACAGTGATGAATAACCATGAACAAAGATGGAAAAAGTTAGCAAGTAATGACCTAGTAGAGACCGTGGATGGAGCTAGGTATTGTTAGGTGCTGTCGGGTGCCGTTACGTGTCATTACGTGTCATTCCGTGTCGTTACGTGTCGTTGAATGCTGTTGAATGTAACTGTAATACACATCAAATATAACAATTGAATCTCCTTGGCGATCATAGAATCGCCAAAAGCTCCAACAAATATAATTAATTAGTATTTTCACATGAAATATAAATAATACCCACTAACACTGCAAAATAATATTCATTCCGTATAATAAATAGAATTTAATGCCTTACGAATTTTCTCATATATTGCTGATTTGGATAATCCAGTTTTAGATATACCTTCCTCATCAGCTAATTTATATAGTTCGTTTAAAATAGCCGAGATGCTTGGTTTTTTAGAGGTGCCAAACGAATGGCCTATCTTATGTGCTATAAGCTTGACCAGCATCCCCATTAATTTATCATTATATTCCTTTTCATCTTCTTTACGATGCAAGCCGCGTTTGCTGCTTTTCAATGCAATTCCGACCTGTAAAAGCTCATCCCCTCCCATAGCATAAAGATGCTCTTTCCCTTTGTTTTGATTAGCAATTATAGCCACCGCCGCAAGGCATCTGTCTTTTATGGGTTGTGGTGTAATATCTTCATCAATAAGAGGATATGCCAGAGCAAACATATAGTCTGCGGGATATGCTGTTGAGTTTCCACCTCGAAATAATTTAGATGCTGATAACCATCTACTCAGTTGTCGATAGTATATATTGTAAGCTTCAACTTTTGCCTCAGGGATATCAGCAGTTTTAACTGTCGGATCTACCCCACACATAAGTAGTGCAAGTTGTTTAATATTTAGTTCCGGGGCTTTGGCTTCTCGCTCGAAAATACCCAATTTTAGAAAACTAGTCATTATTCAGCCCTATTCAACAAAACAATGTTAGTGAATCCACCTGATAAAATATCAAGTCTGTCATACCATTTATTCAACGCATCCAGTTTCTCAGGCAAGTACAGACTACGGTTATAAATCGCCATAACTCCCGGCATTGAGTGCCCCAACAACTGTTCGACAACGTGTGGTGCTATACCCATATTATTCATATGCGTTGCTAAAGTTCGTCTTAGATCGTGCAGTGTCCATGGTTCAGAATGCCCCAGCTTTTTATAAACACCGCGGCCCCACTGACTTACCGCTTCACTGCCTTTAACCGACCCAAGCAAAAGGCCGGATCGTTTCGTTTCATCATGCAGTATTTCAATGAATTTGCGCATGGCATCCGGCACAGGTCTTACAATCTTCTCGCCGCCCTTGCTGTGCTCTTTGGGAACTGTCCAGACCCAGGCATCCATATCCCATTCACTCCACCCTGATAGCCTGGCCTCCTGCGTTCGGCACCCAAACACCATTAAGATTGTCAGTAGCCTGGTGTAGTAAGGCATGAAGCAAGTGCCAGAGGAAATGGCAGCCCATAAATCGCCAGCCTCTTTATCGTTTAATACCCGGTCTTTTTTTGCCTGTTTTTTACCGACATCTGGAATTGTTAAATCTTCAAGCGCGGTACTCACAGCATAGCGACGAACCCGGCAGAATTTCAGGGCTTGTTTGCACATCTGGAACACATAACCTGCGGCGACTGGAGTTTTCTTTTTCATCCTGTCAAAGCAGTCAAGCCAGTATCGTGTTTCACAGTCAGCGAGCGCCATTTTCCCTATATAAGGATAAATGTGTTTTCGCAGCTCCGCTTTGTGCCGTTCAACATTCGCGCGGTTCTCTTCTGCATATTCGCGTATCCAGTATTCTATAGCTTCCTTAACAGTGACCGGTTTAAGCGTTTCCTGAGTGGTCAGCGCCAACTGGTGCTTTGGATCTTTACCTGAGGCCAGCCATTGGCGGCATTTATCACGCGAAGAACGGGCCTCTTTGAGGCTCATATCCGGGTATCGTCCCAGAGTAAGACGATGCAGCTTCTGCCCGTCGAGTCGGTAAGTAAACACCCAGCTAATACCACCAGCTTTAGTTACCTTGGCGCTCAGCCCGGCACCATCAGCATAGAACTCAATCTTACTGGCCGGGATACCATGTAATCCCTTTAACTTCCTGTCGCTCAGTTTGTTAAGTTCGCCAGCCATAGACCCCCCAGCCCAAAGTGTTTATACAAATGTTTATACAGAATTGCTTGCATAATAGCATAAACAAAGAAAAACACTGGAACAATATACAGGCATGAATTTATACAACACATTGATTATTATATGAATATTAAAATCATCTAAAAGCATGAAAACAGCTAATATGACAGTACGGCATGAACTGATACTAGTCAGTTGCTTGCTTGATATAAAAGGCGCTCTTCGGCATGGGGAAGCGCCTTTTTTATTATCTGCGCCAACAGAACTCATTACTGATTCACCAGTCGTAGCGCAGGCCCTCCCGATAAACGCGCAGCACAGACCACCGCCATTATATTATCCACCAGGGCAGGCGCCTGCTGATAAAGATCGAAGCGTTGCGGATCGAGCAGCCAGTTTTTAATCAGCCCAGAAAAAGCACTGTGTAAAACAATTAATATCATCTCAATGTTTGTTTCGGCTGGCAATATATTGTTACGCATGCAGCACTGCAGGATGCCGCCAATGAGTGAATAATTAAAACCAATACGTTGGCGAATTTCGTATTCCGAAAGCATATCACTGGAAAACTCACAGCGCTGATAAAGAATTTGCATCAGAGCGCGCTGTCGAGGATTCGCAGCAATATAGCGCAGGCCTGCAATAAACCGCTCGCGTAAAGCATTTAGCGGCTCATGTTCGTACTCTATGGCCTGACTGGGCTGAATCAAATCTCTAAGCGGCGGCTGCTGCTGCCACATTTCATTAAACAGCTCCGTCTTACTGGCAAAATGCCAGTACACCGCGCCGCGAGTCACTCCCGCCGCATCGGCGATATCCGTCAGGGTGGTGTTGGTTACTCCGCGCAGGGCGAACTGCTGGATTGCGGACTCAATCAGGAGCTGCCGCGTGCGCTGCGCCTCTTCTTTTGTTTTTCTTGCCATACAAGGCCCCACTTCCCGATAAGCAGATAATATAGGATATTCTTAATTAGAATTAATCTAGCATTTGCCATGAAGTATTATTTAGCAAAAATGCAGACAAGTTAATCCTGATGCAAAAAGAGAATTAATTATTCAAGTGAATATCACCGGAAAATACATTCACTGAAATAATGTCTATTTATCAACTTTTACAATTGCGATAAATCGCAATACTACAGTGACCATTTTTTTGTTTTTGCGTGCCTTGCTGATTGCTTAAAAATAAGTATCTCTTACATCCAACGGCGTTTATTTGTAGGATGGCAAACTGCTTTTTGATTCCCTCTTTCTTTCACAGATTCGCCGCCTGATTGGGTACGTAATCTATAAGGAACCGCCATGACGACTCACGCCAGAGTGACACTTTTATCCGGTTTAATTATCTCGGCCTTATTGCTAACCGGTTGCGATAATTCTGACAACCAGCAACCCCATGCGCAGGCGCCGCAGGTGACGGTCCATGTCGTGAACAGCGCGCCGCTATCAGTCACCACCGAACTGCCGGGCCGAACCTCTGCTTTTCGCGTAGCGGAAGTCCGCCCCCAGGTGAGCGGTATCATTCTGAAGCGTAACTTTGTTGAAGGAAGTGATGTCGAAGCAGGCCAGTCGCTCTATCAGATCGATCCGGCGACCTACCAGGCGGCGTGGAACAGCGCCAAAGGCGATGAGGCCAAAGCCGAAGCCGCGGCCGCTATCGCCCATTTGACGGTGAAACGCTACGTTCCACTGCTGGGTACTAAATATATCAGCCAGCAGGAATACGATCAGGCAGTGGCCACCGCCCGCCAGGCCGATGCCGATGTCATCGCCACCAAAGCTGCCGTAGAAACGGCCCGTATCAACCTGGCCTACACCAAAGTAACCTCCCCCATTAGCGGGCGCATCGGTAAATCGAGCGTCACCGAAGGGGCGCTGGTCACCAACGGCCAGTCGGATGCCCTGGCTACCGTCCAGCAGCTCGATCCCATCTATGTTGACGTGACGGAGTCCAGTAATGACTTCATGCGCCTTAAGCAGGAAAGCCTGCAGCGCGGCGGTGATACTAAAAGCGTTGAGCTGGTCATGGAGAACGGCCAGGCCTATCCGCTCAAAGGTTCACTGCAGTTTTCTGACGTCACTGTTGATGAAAGTACGGGCTCAATTACTCTGCGCGCTATCTTCCCTAACCCGCAGCATGTCCTGCTGCCAGGGATGTTCGTCCGCGCCCGCATAGACGAAGGCGTCGATCCGCAGGCTATCCTGGTACCGCAGCAAGGGGTGACCCGCACGCCGCGTGGTGATGCCTCCGTGATGCTGGTGAATGACAAAAACCAGGTTGAAACCCGGGAAGTGGTCGCGACTCAGGCCGTTGGCGATAAGTGGCTTATCACCAGTGGGCTGAAGCCGGGCGATAAAGTGATTGTCAGCGGCTTACAGAAAGTCCGTCCAGGCGTCACTGTCAAAGCGGAAGCGGAGCGTGCGGCGCCGGCCGTGCAATAAGGATACCCTGCCATGTCTAAGTTTTTTATTCATCGACCGGTCTTCGCCTGGGTGCTGGCCATCATTATGATGATTGCCGGCGGCCTGGCCATCCTGCAGCTGCCGATAGCTCAGTACCCGACAATCGCCCCTCCTGCGGTAGCGATCTCCGCCACCTACCCCGGTGCAGATGCCCAGACCGTACAGGATACGGTCACTCAGGTTATCGAGCAGAATATGAACGGCATCGACAATCTGATGTATATGTCGTCGACCAGCGACTCTGCCGGTTCGGTAACCATTACGCTCACCTTTAAATCGGGTACCGATCCCGATATTGCCCAGGTACAGGTGCAAAACAAACTGCAGCTGGCCACGCCGCTGCTGCCCCAGGAAGTACAGCAGCAAGGGATTAGCGTCGAGAAATCCAGTAGCAGCTTCCTGTTGGTCGCCGGCTTTATCTCTGATAACCCGACCACCACCCAGGACGATATTTCTGACTATGTTGCCTCCAATGTCAAAGATCCTATTAGCCGCCTCAACGGCGTGGGCGATGTGCAGCTGTTCGGCGCGCAGTACGCTATGCGCGTCTGGCTGGATGGCAACCTGCTGAATAAATACAACCTGACGCCGGTGGTCGTCATCAATGCGCTGCAGGTCCAGAACGATCAGATCGCCGCGGGTCAGCTCGGCGGTACGCCAGCGCTGAAAGGCCAGCAGTTGAACGCGTCAATCATCGCTCAGACGCGGCTCAAAGATCCGCAGGAGTTTGGCAAGGTCACGCTGCGGGTCAACGCCGATGGCTCTGTCGTCCATCTGAAAGACGTCGCCCGCATTGAGCTGGGGGGAGAGAACTATAACGTTGTCGCCAGAATTAACGGTAAACCTGCCTCTGGTCTGGGTATTAAGCTTGCGACCGGCGCCAACGCCCTGGATACCGCCACCGCGATTAAAGCGAAGCTGGCCGAGCTGCAGCCCTACTTCCCTCAGGGGATGAAGGTGGTTTATCCGTATGATACGACCCCTTTCGTCAAAATCTCCATTCACGAAGTGGTCAAAACGCTTTTTGAAGCAATTATTCTCGTCTTTCTTGTCATGTATCTGTTCCTGCAGAACATGCGCGCAACGCTCATTCCAACCATTGCCGTACCCGTGGTGCTGTTGGGAACCTTCGCGGTATTGTCGATGTTTGGCTACTCCATCAACACGCTGACAATGTTTGGCATGGTGTTGGCGATAGGTCTGCTGGTCGATGACGCTATCGTAGTAGTGGAAAACGTCGAACGTGTGATGGTTGAGGAGAAGCTCTCGCCAAAAGAAGCGACGGAAAAATCTATGTCGCAGATCCAGGGAGCGCTGGTGGGTATCGCCATGGTGCTCTCCGCAGTATTTGTCCCGATGGCCTTTTTCGGCGGCTCAACCGGCGCGATTTATCGTCAGTTTTCAATCACCATCGTCTCCGCCATGGCGCTCTCCGTGCTGGTTGCGCTGGTACTGACGCCGGCGCTCTGCGCCACGTTGTTGAAGCCAGCCTCAGCTGAACACCATGAGAAAAAAGGATTTTTCGGCTGGTTTAACGCCCGCTTCGACCAGAGCGTTAACCACTATACCAACAGCGTCAGCGGTATTTTACGTGGAACTGGCCGTTATCTGGTGATCTACCTACTGATCGTCGTGGGGATGGCCGTGCTGTTCATGCGCTTGCCCACGTCCTTTCTGCCCGACGAAGACCAGGGCGTCTTCCTGACCATGATCCAGCTGCCGTCCGGTGCTACCCAGGAGCGCACGCAGAAGGTCCTGGATACGGTGACCGACTACTACCTGCATAACGAGAAGGCCAACGTCGAAAGCGTCTTTACCGTTAACGGCTTCAGCTTCAGCGGCCAGGGACAAAACTCCGGTATGGCGTTTGTCAGCCTGAAGCCCTGGGAAGCACGCAGCGGCGATAAAAACAGCGTGGAGTCCATCATCAAGCGGGCCACCATTGCCTTTAGCCAGATCAAAGACGCCATGGTTTTCCCGTTCAACATGCCAGCCATTATTGAGCTGGGTACCGCCACCGGCTTCGACTTTGAACTGATCGACCAGGGCGGACTCGGTCATACCGCTCTGACCCAGGCGCGCAATCAACTGCTGGGCATGGTGAAACAGCATCCGGATCAGCTGGTTCGGGTACGCCCTAATGGGCTGGAAGATACCCCTCAGTTCAAACTGGATGTCGATCAGGAAAAAGCGCAGGCGCTGGGCGTATCGCTCTCCGATATCAATGAAACGATATCAGCCGCGCTGGGCGGATACTACGTCAATGACTTTATTGACCGCGGCCGCGTGAAAAAAGTGTACGTTCAGGCTGATGCCCACTTCCGTATGCTGCCGAGCGACATTAACAACATGTATGTTCGTAGCGCCAACGGCGAAATGGTGCCGTTCTCCGCCTTTGTCACTTCACGCTGGATATATGGCTCGCCGCGCCTGGAGCGCTACAACGGGTTGCCATCTATGGAGATCCTCGGTGAAGCTTCGCCAGGCAAAAGTACCGGGGAAGCCATGGCGCTGATGGAAACGCTGGCCAGTAAACTGCCGAGTGGCATCGGTTATGACTGGACCGGGATGTCTTACCAGGAACGGCTCTCCGGCAACCAGGCGCCTGCGCTCTATGCCATCTCGCTGATCGTCGTCTTCCTGTGTCTGGCGGCGCTGTATGAGAGCTGGTCGATTCCCTTCTCAGTCATGTTAGTGGTTCCGCTGGGGGTCATTGGCGCGCTGTTAGCCGCCACGCTGCGTGGGCTGAATAATGACGTTTACTTCCAGGTCGGACTCTTGACCACGATCGGTTTGTCGGCCAAGAATGCGATCCTGATCGTCGAGTTCGCCAAGGATCTGATGGAGAAAGAAGGGAAAGGGATCATTGAGGCCACGCTGGAGGCATCGCGGATGCGCCTGCGGCCTATTCTGATGACCTCTCTGGCCTTTATTCTCGGGGTCATGCCGCTGGTGATTAGCCATGGTGCCGGCAGCGGGGCGCAGAATGCGGTTGGCACCGGCGTGATGGGCGGGATGCTGACCGCGACGCTGCTGGCGATCTTCTTTGTTCCGGTGTTCTTCGTGGTCGTTAGACGACGCTTTACCCGGCACGCTGAATAACTCGGCTATGTCTTGAAGGCGCCCCTTGCGGGCGCTTTTTTTCGCATGCAATATTGGCAGCCAGCTAAACGCGCCACAGTCTGGCAACCGCCATCGCACGCAGCATCGCTGAATCACAATCTTTCTCTCCATCTTTTCTGCATATTCCCGGGCTTATCTTCACGATATTTACGCGGCTCATATATTGAGATGATTTCGGCCTCCGGCCCGGACAATTCGCGGTGATAAAATAAGCCATTCCGTTCTGCACTGGCTTTCAGTACAACCCAGCGGATTATCCAGAGGTAATATCATGAAAAAGTATTTAATCGTGGCGCTGCTGGCCTCTCTACTGGCAGGCTGTGCCCATGACTCTCCCTGCGTACCGGTTTATGACTCGCAAGGCCGCTTAGTCCATACCAATACCTGTATGAAAGGCACAACAGAAGACAACTGGGAAACCGCAGGCGCAATCGCCGGGGGTGCGGCCGCGGTAGCCGGCCTCACGTTAGGGATCGTTGCTCTGACCCGCTAGATCGCTTCCCCAACCGCAGATACAGGTATATCCCCTGTATCTGCTCCACTCCATTCCCCAAAGTAAGCGATCATTCAGGCTCTTCCTGACGATAGTTCGCCAGCTTTCTTAGCCGTTGTTGTTGCCAGAGACCGCTGGCAATGAGTCGTCCATCGCTATCGGCAAACTTTTCAGATTCAGGGTTCAGAACCAACAAACACCAAAGGCCCGGTCGAAGAGCGGGCCTTTACTCTGATGGTGAGCAATGATGGCGAACGTCCTTTCCCTCTCTCCGGGCCGTTGCTGCGCAATGTTCATATCGATGCCAGTTAGATTTTCCCTGGGCAGCAAAGAAGCTCATCGGCAAACAACAGATAACACAAAAGCAGAAGGCCCAGTCTTTCGACTGGGCCTTCTGCTTTATTTGATGCCTGGCGATTCCCTACTCTCACATGGGGAGACCCCACACTACCATCGGCGCTACGACGTTTCACTTCTGAGTTCGGCATGGGGTCAGGTGGGACCGCCGCGCTATTGTCGCCAGGCAAATTCTTTACAACGTGCCGAACTTTAACCTAAAAAGTGGTGCTGATACCCAGAGTCGAACTGGGGACCTCACCCTTACCAAGGGTGCG
>OCQA01000306.1_pt1 | contig 58153 bp, 59 predicted proteins | sample 1538571 | NCBI WGS metagenome assembly OCQA01 (sample SAMN04571708, study PRJEB22368) | human gut metagenome | biome: human gut; material: stool | host: Homo sapiens | place: Luxembourg | collected 2012-09-28 | reverse complement strand
CAGACCGATTATCCGTCTGAAAGCGGAACACGATTTTGAATACTATTTTTACGATTACACCCCGAAAAGAAAAAATCCTGCTCTTTCAAAGTACCGAGGTATGAGTTGGGCAGGCCCCCCGCAATCGCTGGTGTACGGGTATTCTCAAAACCCGTGTCATTGCCGCTTATCTCCGTGATCTGAAAGAACAGTATGAAATTGTGGAGTATGTGGGTATCGCCGCAGACGAAATCAAACGCATAAAAACCGCCTGCTATCCTCTTGTGGAATGGGGAATGTCCGAAAAGGACTGCCTTGATTATTGCTATGCAAGAGGTTTTGATTGGGGCGGTTTATATCGTATTTTCAGCCGTGTTTCCTGCTGGTGCTGCCCGCTCCAAAGTTTAGAAGAACTGCGGAAGCTATATCGGTATTTCCCGGATTTATGGCGGCAACTTGAAGAATGGGACGAAAGCACTTGGAGGACTTTTATCAAAAATTATTCTGTCCGTCAGCTTGCCGCCCGGTTTGTCTTTGAAGCTAAATGGCAGGCCGCAGGCGGCAATATCCGAAGCAAAGCGTTTCACGCTGCTTTACGGAAAGAATTATCCCGGCTCGGATCGGAGGTGACGCTATGCCGGACATCAAAACAAAAAATGTTGTCAAAGGAACAGTAAAAACGATTGATAAATCGGCGGTTGCCGCAGAGCGGATGAAAGATGCCTATATCCGCACAAAGGACAAAGCGGAGCACGGCGTTTATTCTGCAGAGGGTTCAGCCGAAGAATATGCCGCAGACCGTATTTCCGGCTGTGCTGATACCGTCACCCGTGAGGCTGTTCGGCAGTTTGACAAACAAGGCCGCCGTGGGGTTCAATCTACCAAAAACAATATCTCCAAAGCAAAAGAGCATTTTCGGCAGCGGCAGGCTCAAAAATCCATTAAGACGCTGGAGCGTGGCGAAAAAACGATCAAGCAGACGGCAAAATCCACGGGTAAATCTACAATTAAAACGGCAAAGGGTTCAGTTAAGACCGCACAGAAAACGGTTAAGACTGCCGAACAGACCGCCCGAACTGCGATTAAAACGAGTGAACAGGCAGCGAAAGTCGCTCAAAAAACCGCACAGGCTTCGGCTAAAGCGGCAAGGACGGCAGCACTGGCGGCGAAAGCCACCGCCAAAGCGACCGTTGCCACGATAAAGGCGGCAGCCAAAGCCACGGTTGCGGCGGTCAAGGCGATTATAGCCGGAACAAAGGCCTTGATTTCCGCTATCGCCGCCGGCGGTTGGGTTGCCGTTGTGATTATCATTGTGGTATGCCTGATTGCTTTGATTGTCGGCTCGTGTTTCGGTATCTTTTTTTCGGGCGAGGATTCGGGAAGCAGTATGACAATGCAAAGCGTGGTACAGGAAATCAACACCGATTACCAAACGCAGCTTGACACCACCAAAACGAATATCTCCTATGATGTTTTGGAAATGTCCGGCTCCCGTGCCGTCTGGCCGGAGGTTTTGGCTGTTTATGCGGTTAAGACTACTACCGATCCGAATAATCCGCAGGATGTCGCCACTATGGACGCTTCAAAAAAAGCGATTCTAAAAGATATATTTTGGCAGATGAATACCATGTCCTCACGAACCGAAACAAAGACCGAGGAAATTATCACCGAAACGGATGACGGTCACGGCAATATTGTTGAAACGAAAACGACGGTCACACGGACTTATCTGTATATATCGGTGGCTCATAAGACCGCCGGAGAAATGGCAGATAAATTCGGATTCAATGCAGATCAGCGCAAGCAGCTTGCGGAACTTCTTGCCGAAGAAAACCGCAGTATGTGGAGCGCGGTTCTTTATGGCATTTACACCGAGGACGGACAAATTGTTTCCGTTGCTCTCTCGCAGATTGGCAATGTGGGCGGTCAGCCGTATTGGAGTTGGTATGGCTTTGACAGCCGTGTGGAATGGTGCGCCTGTTTTGTTTCGTGGGCGGCGAATGAGTGCGGGTATATTGATAGTGGTATTATCCCGAAATTTGCAGGCTGCACAAACGGCGTGCAATGGTTTAAGGATAGAGGTCAATGGATTGACAACAGCGCCACGCCGTCGCCGGGTATGATTATCTTTTTCGATTGGAACAACAAGGGTTCGTCCGGTCCGCAGGACGGGCTATCCGACCATGTAGGAATTGTCGAACGAGTTGAGGACGGAATTATTTATACCATAGAAGGCAATTCCGGGGATTCCTGCCGGGAAAATCATTATGCCGTAGGGCATTATGAATTCCTCGGTTACGGAGTGCCTGCGTATTAAAAAATCAACCGCCTTTTTTGGGGCGGTTGGTACATAATTATCAGGAAACAAAACGCAGACTATATTTCTTAACTTTTATGTGTTAAAATATACGATACGGCAGTAAAGGAACGCTATTGAGGAATTAAAAACAGTGAAAAAATAAATTTTCAATCTACTATCTAAAATGCATCCGAAATTCTTTTTTTCGTGTTATAGATTATTGAGAGAGTGTCTTATAATTTAGGAGGTCGTATGAGTAAAGAAATTGAAAAAATGACCGCCATTTATGAAAAGCATAAAAACACAATGTATGCAGTCGCATTGAAAATATTAAAAAATCCGCAGGATGCAGAGGACGCAGTACATAATACAATCCCCCCGATTATGCGAAATTTAGATGCGATAAAAGATGTTGACAGCAAAGATTGTATATATTATGTGACAATGGCGGTAAAACATATGTCGTTTAATATGATACGGGACAGACATATTCAAACGGTCTCCTTGTCAGACATTGAGTATGAATTTGCAAGTGATGAAAGCATTGCTGAAAGTGTTATTATAGACGAAAGCTGTAAAATCATCTATCAGAATATAAAAAGTATGCCTGCCGAATATCGGGATGTGCTAATCCTCCATTTGTATTACGAATTATCCACATCGCAGATTTCGGATTTTCTGAACAGAAAGCACGGCACCGTAAAATCACAACTCACTCGTGGAAAAAAGCTGCTGAAAGCTCGATTAAAGGAGGATGGATATGAACGATAAAAAAATCAAAGAAGCAATGAAACAGTATATCGAAACACAGGCTGATAATATTTCGTCTGAATCAGAAGAAAAGCACAACCTTACTTCTCTTGACGAAAAGGTTTATGCAATGCTCGGCACAAATCAAAACAAGCACAAAACGGCTGCTGTATGGTCTTTTAGAAAGATAAGTGCGTTAGCTGCCACTTTTGTTTTGGTTATCAGTTTAAGCATTACTGCTGTATTTGTTCTCAATAAAGAACCGGAACATATAGTTCAAGAAGTGATTTATTCAATCACTATTTCATACGAAAATGAGCAATACGGTTATTTTTCAAATCGCTTGGTTATTGACAAATACGGACTTAACAATATTTCGGACTTAAAACAGAACCCGGATTTATTTACGGGAATTTTAACCGAAACGGACATTATACAGACAGATAGCGTGATCGACAAAGACAGTATCATCGGAGCCAAGATATATCCATATAGTGACGAGGTTATCATTTTGCAGGGCGATGGGCAATTTTACTATTTTGAAAAAATAGTAACTGATTAACAATATGAAATCAGCACCGCAAAGCAGGCAGTTTTCTTTTGAAAAATGCCTGCTTTTTTGCATCCGATATTTCGCCTTTTGTGTTTATATAAGTAAGGCATGAAAGCCTAAAACAAATTATGAAAGGATGCAAAACTTATGAAAAAGACCATTTTTACACTTTCGCTCTTGCTGATCGCAGCTACCCTTATTTTTACAGGCTGTTCTTCCAAAGGTGATTTTGAATTGGAGCGATCCAAAGGAATTAAGGTTACCTACATTGACGAATTTGAAAAAACAACAATCTTGCCCGCCCCATTGACCTCGGAAGAAATCTTTAACAGTTACAGCGATACGATTGTACGAGGTACAATAGAAACAGTACGCAATATTCAAATCGACTACGGCAAAGGTGAAATTGCTCAAAAAGCACTTGCTACCATAAAAATCACAAAGGTTATTTCGGGAAATGCAAAAGCAGACAGCACGGTAACGGTTTTGCTGCCGAAATGTGTGGATAACGCTTCTGCAAATGACTCGTCTGTTGTAATCTCGCATTTGGAGAATGGAACAGAGGGCATTTTCCTTTTGAAAGAAGTAACAGAACAGAGCTGTGCGGAAATCAACGGAAAAACTTTTTACTATGACGATATTTGCGAATATTCTATGTTCGGAGAAGATCATTTTGCTGTTATCTTGTCCGACGGAGCTATTCGTTTCAATGCTGATCTGTTTGACGGTGCAATTACCAGCTTTGCCAATCTTGATGAAGCAGAAGCTAAAATACAAGAAAGCCTTACAAAGGAATGATTTATATGCCGATACTGAATGTTTGTAATCTATGCAAAACATATCAAGCGGGAGAGGCAGAGGTTAAAGCACTTGACAATGTATCTTTTACCGTAGAAAAAGGCGAATTTGTTTCTATCATCGGTCCGTCGGGATCGGGAAAATCGACCTTGTTACATATCCTTGCCGGTATTGACCGCCCCACCTCCGGCAAGGTGTATGTAGATGGTGAGGATATATATGCCAAGAGCGAAAAGGAGCTTGCCTATTATCGCAGACGAAAGGCGGGCTTAATCTATCAGTTTTATAATCTCGTTCCCACTTTGACGGTTGAGGAAAACATAACGCTCCCTTGCCGCCTTGATAAAAAGAAAACCGACAAAGAAACGCTTGACCGATTGCTGGATACGCTTGGAATGAAAGAGCGAAGAAGTCATCTGCCGAGCCAGCTTTCAGGCGGTCAGCAACAACGCTGTGCCATAGGCAGAGTTTTATTTACAAATCCTGCGCTTATGCTTGCCGACGAACCGACAGGAAATCTTGACAGCAAAAGTGCAGCAGAGGTAATGGAGCTTCTGGGGAGTGCAAATAAACAATACGGTCAAACGCTCATTATGATTACGCACAATTTGGAGCTTGCAAAGTTGGCAGACCGTATGCTTATCATCAAGGACGGTAAGCTCTCGGAGGGATAACTATGGGTGTTTGTATTAAACTTGCAACAAGGAGCTTGCGGAAAAATAAAGGGCGAACGCTGATAACACTTATGGGAATTGTATTGTCCGTCCTCATGGTGTGTACGATTTTTACGCTGTTAAATTCTATGCTCGATTCTGCGATAGATTCCATTATCGAAAAGGACGGAAATTGGCATATTGCCGTGTATAACACCACCGCAGAACAAATAGCAGACCTTGAAGCGGCAGAGGGCGTTTTATCCACCCAAATGATCTCCATTGACGAAAATGATGTATTCCGCATTACACTTAAAAATCCAGACGAGGTGTACGAATTTGCAAGCCGATATTTAAGTGAAACAACAGAATATTCGTATCACACGGAATTGCTTTCCTATCTCGGGATTTCACAAAGCGAGAGTATTAAGAGCCTAATAATGGGGATTGCCGCCGCTTTGCTTCTTATCATCGCTGTGGGTGCAATTTCTTTGATATACAATGCCTTTGCTATATCCGTTTCCGAAAGGACGAAAGAACTCGGACTTTTATCCTCGATTGGTGCAACCCAAAAAGATATTCGCACGATTGTATATTCCGAAGCTCTTTTACTTGGGACGGTTGCGATACCGATCGGTATAGTCCTCGGTCTTTTGACTTCTTGGGCGTTGCTTGATATTTTCGGAGCATATATGGGGAAAGTACTCTATGTGAACATTGGTATGCGGCTGCATATAAACGGATGGCTGCTTATGATGACAGCAATTTTCGGTTATCTGTTGGTGTTACTATCCGCCGGTGTTCCTGCTCGCGCTGCTTCTAAAATTTCGATAATAGGCAATCTGAAAGGTGAAAAAGGCGTGATGAAAGTAAAGTGCAGTAACTTTACTTCTTCTGCTGAAAATTTGCTTGCAAAGCGTACTATAAAACGAGAAAAGAAAGCGTTTCGTGCAATAACATTTTCGCTTGCAATCAGTATCTTTCTTTTTGTGTCTGCAAATGCGTTCAGCCTGTATATGCTCTCATTTGTAGAAGCAGAACGGAAGAACATAGGCTACGATCTGCGTATGAACTATTCTATGGAGTTTGGCACGAAAGAATTTGATGAGCTATACAGCTTTGTAAAATCGCAGGACGGCATTGATGAAGTCGGTTGGTTTGCGGAAAGTCCCTCACATTTCCATAGTGTTTTACTTGATTCGGAATGGATAACTGACAGCTACCGAGGCTCGGATTGGGCTACACTTAAAGAAAGCTCCGAATTATATAAAGCTCCGTTTTATATATTCATTATTTCAAATGAACGCTATTCCGAGTTCCTTTCGCAAAATGGACTTAAAAATGATAATTCCGTTTATGCGAGTGCCTTTTATGATGAAATCGACGAGGATAGTAAAAGCACGAGTTTTCCTATCTTGAAAGACGGAAGCTATCACGCCGATGTGCGTTATATGAGTGAAGCAGCGAGTGAACGGCTCAGCCAAGATATTAACGCAAATCCAAATGACCGCTTTGATTATGAGAATTATTACGATACCTTTTTCAGCGTTAATTTTACGGTTGGCAACTATGACTTTCCGCTTGAATTCAGACCGAATTACGGAGGCATCAGTATTTTGATTCCCGAAAGCCGTATGCCTGAGTTTAATGCAGAAATCACAAGCAAGGAAATAATGATACAATCCCCAAACTATGCGAACATTCAAAAAAACACAACGGATTATTTAACGAGCGTTGGTCTTGCCGAAGATGTGTCAATATTCAGTTCTGCTGAAAGCTATGAATCGCAGAGAAACTTTGCCGCAATGATAAAGCTGTTTTCAACTTCCTTTTTAATTCTCTTGACCGTAATATCCTGTGCAAATGTTTTCAATGTCATAACTACGAGCCTCAATATGCGTAAGCGTGAATTTGCGGTATTGCGTTCGGTAGGAATGACGGTAAATAAGCTGTTTGCTATGCTCTGCATCGAAAACCTGCGGAATGGTTTGCTTGCGATCTTAATCGGCGGCATTTCTTCTTTGCCGTTATGCTATCTGATATATAAAAGCATTGTAGTCGGTGCGGTAATTGATTTTGTATTTCCGCTTGGAGCATTTGTAATATCTTCATTGGCTATGTTCCTTATTATGTTTCTTACATCGCTATATGGATTATGGAAAATCAAAAATGGAGATATTATTGCGGATGTCAGAAATGATTTTGTGTGATGATGTAAAAATGATTGTATGAAAAGGCGGTGGCGCAATGAAAAATGAGCATTGGATTTTATGCCCTGCTTGCGGCAGTAAAACGCGTGACAAAATCAGAGAGGACACGGTATTAAAGAATTTTCCTCTCTACTGTCCAAAATGCAAGCAGGAAAGTTTGATCGAAGTTGAAAATTTGAATATAGTTGTCATCAAAGAGCCGGACGCATAGACGCAGAGCCGATGACCTGTGGGATACCTCGCAGATCATCGACTCTGTTTTTTGAAAAGCAGCTTTATGATTGTTCTTTTGGTTGACTTTCCAATGTGGCTTTTACGGTTGCTTTGATAATTTCCATTGAACGCTCATTACAGCCGTAAAGCATACGGACAAGATTTTCTATTTCGGAATCTTTGGACGGCTTTTCGGGATAGAAAATCGAATCCGCTGGTATTGCAAGTTCCCGGATGAGTTTATAGAGGACATCAAAACTGGGTTTCTTTCCCTCGTTCTCAATCCGATATAAGTATCGCTCGGTAATATCAACTCTTTCCGCCAGCGTTTCCATTGTAATATCGGCACGCATACGAGCAGTTTTAAGGATTTCTCCAAGCGTTTCAGGTTCTTTATGCACTGTCGGTTCACCTCCACATATAATTGTACCTAATTATGTCATGTTGATAATGGCATGGTAATTCAATTATAAATGAACGGGCAGTTCGTAAATTATTGAACTGAATAGAATAACAGCCCCGACAAATAAAAAAACGAGGTTTTGCCGGGGTGTGTAGTTATGCCTATCCCTCCAATTCAGCGTTTTGGTTTGGAGGTTTTTTATGCGCTGGACTGCCGCCAACGCTTCGCTGCTGATTATGAGCAGCGAGTATAATTGTATGACTTAGACCGCCTATGCCCCGATGGTACACGGTCAAAAAAAGTCTAAATTTTGCATCGGGATATTATGGCTCTTACCCTGAACCCACAGACCATATTTTATATGACATAAACTATAATGCACTTGTGTTACGGCGATTTTTGCCGTTATGCAGGTGCGTTTTTGTATATAGCAAAACCCCGTTACCACGTTGCCGTTCACCGCCTCCGTCAATCTGAATTTCTCAAATTTCAGATTGATCGGAGGAAACGACTATGGACGAGAAGCGTCCAAAACGCAGAAAAGACAAAGACAACCCCTATACACTTTCCAAACGGCAGGACAAGCATTATCTTTCCTTTCGGGACGGACAAGGTGTACTGCGGGAATTGCTGATAAATAAAGAACTGTTTGAGCTTCTGAATTGCTTTGAACTGGACGATCTTTCATTTCTTAATGAAGTGGATCGGCATTACGAGCATTCAGAGCTTACCGAAGCTACTCTATATGACCGGGCGTTTGTTCTCCCGGAATCGGTTGAGGATGCGGTTCTTCGCAATATGCGGTATGAGGCGTTGCACAACGCTATAAACAAACTGCCCGAAACACAACGGCGCAGGCTCATACTGTATTATTTCAATGGACTTACATACTCCCAAATTGCAGAAATGGAGGGATGCAAATATCAGACGGTGCAGGATTCGATTTATGCCGCTCTGAATAATTTGAAAAAATTTTGAAATAGTCCCTGTGTTTTAGGCTTTAAGTGAGGAAACAGGTGGAGAGGTACGAAAACTCTCTGCCTGTTTTCCGTTTTGTGCGGTGAATGGGTTTGCTCTTTTACAACTGAATACCCATTCATCAAACACATTCCTATTGCTATTGTGATGAGCATAAGCCACATTAGCGGCTGCGCCACGATTTGCGGAAAACAGAAGCAACGAGATTACACCTATTTTGATTATACGGTCTTTGGCTTTCTGATTTCCGGCAAGGAGCGATAAACAGCCGGCTATAAGTATCGGGAGGCTCCCGGTATGGCGATGATAAGCAATAGGGCTAATGATACTCCTGTTCAGTCACAGTCCGAGCGAGCAGCATTTTTCGTGTGTGAGCCGTCGCAGGCAATGAGAGCAGCCGATAGAGAACCTACCGGGGGTGAGATTCCCGTGGAGCTGGTGAGCCGCCAGCCGTTTGATGACTTCCCATAACGATCCGGGGTGTCGAGGACAAATAGGATCGTTTTTGAAATATGAAATCATACGGCGGGACGGGTCTGCTGAAACGGAGAATGTTTGTATCTTCCTGACCTTAATTCTGTGCCGCTGTTTGATTTCCTACATGGGCGAATATTCGCCTTAAATTCAAAGGAGGTCAAACATTATGAATCAAACATATCTACGAGGTGATATGTATTACGCTGACTTGGGACAAGGGATCGGCTCGGAACAAGAGGGTTATCGTCCCGTTGTCATTATCCAAAACAATGTCGGAAACAAGCACAGTCCCACCGTTATCATTGCTTCTGTCACAAGCAAAACGGACGCAAAGCCGAAGTTGCCTACCCATTACTACATCAACGCAGAGGACGGTTTAGAACTGCCCTCTATTGTTTTGCTTGAACAACTGCGAACCGTTGATAAACGCCGTTTGGGTGACTTTATCGGTCATCTGTCCGATAAGCATATCCGCGGTATCAATCATGCTCTTGCCGTCAGTATCGGTCTGATTGAGAGCATACCGAAAAAGTTAATTCTTTGTCTTTGCAGCGCTTGTGCCGACAATTTCTACGGTTCGGGCGCTTATTCTTTACGCCGGATCGACCCGCAGCAAACCGAAAAAGACACCTGTACCTACTGTAATCAGCGTACAGGGTACGACTACGAGATTATCCCGAAAAACAGATAGGAGGCTGCCTATGGAATCACAAACAGCCTACAAACTGCTATTTGCCGATTATCCCGATGTAGTCAATGTTGAGCAGATGCGTGAAATGCTCGGCGGTATTTGCGACAAAACCGCTTACAGGCTTTTACGGTCTGGGGAAATTAGAAGTTTCATTGTCGGCCGCCGCTATCGAATCCCGAAGCTCAACATTCTGGAATACTTGGAACTGATAGATAAATCTAATGCGTAAAACCTTGTTTGCACATTTGGCCTATGAGATTCGGATTGCTATAATGATAGTGTCAATGGCAGATGAATCTACGCTGCACCACTCAAAGGAGGTTTTATTAACAAAAAACCTCAAACGCGATGTTTGAGGTTTTTTGTTATGAACATTCAATTAGTTGACTTCTTCATTCTTATTTGTTTTCAATTGCATTACACAGCAAATCAAATCGTTTATCTATAAACAATGGATTTGTCTTCATAAAGCAAACTTCTGACACTTCATTTGACCTTGTCATTAAATCAAAAAATGCCCTTAGCGTTTTATAGCTTTCTGATTCCTTATCTAACGCTTGCGAAAAATTCCAAATATGTAAATGGTCTGTTTTGCTAAGAAAATTATACAACCGACCAACAAAGCCAGAAATAGCATCACTTATTTGTATTTCGCGCCAATTTTCCGAATCTGAAAATTCGGCATTTAATTTTGTTTCATATTTATCATCCATCTTGCGAATCTCAGCTTCTATTGAAGGTTCCCGATCAAATATTTTTTATCGCAAAAATTAAACATTCTGGTAAGATATACATGATACGGTCGTTCTGAAATCACAAAAGGTTGATTTTCCTCCAAGAAAACCAAATTGCCCTTATTTCTTTTTGCTTTGATTATTTGCCGTAGCAGTTCTTTTGTAAAGTTTTCTGGATCATCCATATTATAATTATCTAAATTAGTCGTATACAGATCCAATATTGCTCTGATAAAATCGTTTGCTTTCCCTTTTGGTATATTAGGGAACTCATATTTAACAAGGATTTTATGTAACAACTCAAAATCTTCATAAAGAACTTCGGTCATATCACTTTGTAGCTCTTTATAAAAGCATAACGCCGCATATTGATTAGCATCATCTTCCTCAATCAGAGAATCGAGAATATCCACCAGTGCAAAGTGAAAATAATGTTCAACTGCAAAATGAATAACAATATCCTTTTCTTTTAGATATTCGAAGAGCTTCCTTAATCGTGGCTGCGCAATAGCTTCAGTAAAACCATTGTGTTTTAGTGTGAAAAATTTATACTTTGCATCCCTTGGAATCTGCTTCGCTCCAATATAATCTAAAAGTTCCGGAAAGTTTATCGGATCTTTCGTAGCAATACCACCCAATGTAAAATATAAATTTTCCAAATCTTCGTTGTTATCCTTCTCGGTACCAATTACCCCTTTACGAAAGTTATTTGATTCGTCGAAGAAAATAGTTCTATTAAGTTTTACACATGGCATTGTATTTCTATATGCCGCAATCAATTCTTCCAGTCTTGTCATGGCAATCCTCCATATTCAATTGACGCTTCTTATATTGTTGTGGCATCAATTTACAACATCTCGTTTCTAAATGTTTCTATCCACTCGTCTACTATATTGTTAAATTCCCCGTTTTTATAAGCTTCCGGAACATACAAATATTTAATCTCGCCATATTTATATTTCATAACGGCAAAGGCATACGCATAAGCATCCATCTCAACATCCTGCGTAAAATAACCTTCATTTTCATCACCATCGCTATCCAGTGCCGTTATATAACTTTTTTCTTCTTCCGCCCACTTTTTTGCAAACTCCGAATTGCAACATTTTGATGGATCTTTCCGAAAATCTTCAATTTCCAAATGCTGATAGATATGCCGGATTTCATGTAAAAGGAAGTATTCGATTTGCAGCGGTTCATCTTCTCGATATGCAGAATCAACCGCCTTGATATTCACGGTAAGTATATTCGTCTTCCTATCACAACACGCAAAAATAGAAACCCGGTCATCATATCCAAACTGCCATTTTATCGTTTGACTTGTCCTATAAAATCTTACATTAGAGTTGATTATATCTCTAATAAGCGGCGAATACATTTGTTGCATGAGGTCAAATAGTTCTTGATTCATCATTGTCCCTCCGTTTCTTTTATAATTATACCATATTTTTCTTTTTTTCAAGACGCCCTCATGTAAAGCGAAGAAGCCCAAACATGGGATTTCGGGCTTCTTTCATATTCCAACGCATCAGCTATTCAAAATTCACCTGAAGTAATCCTTCAAAACACTTCTTTTCGCCATCGTCAAAATCAAAATAATCGGCAATCTGCTCCGCATTTAGCGAAGTAATGTTTACATACAGCTTTGTTTTCTCCACTTTTCTCTCGACCGGTGCAAGTGTTCCGTCCTCCTGCTGTTCCCATACGGTCTCCGTTTGCAGGACTGTTTCTGAATGCAGCGTCGATGTGTGCAACAACCGATAAAACTGCTTGAAGTCCTCACTTCTCGCATCGTCAAACACAATATTCTGACCGATCAAATTGCGTTCTACAAGATATGCGACCACCGCCAGTCTACGGTCAACACAGGTTCCGGTTGTATCACACAGATCATACGCATACTCCGATTTCAACCGTTCAATTTCGTCATAATACTCGCTTTCGGCAACGGATACCAATTGATACAGGGAACGCTCTGAATCCGCTTCTTCTTTTGATACATAACTATACACGCCTCCGAACACCAATCCGACAGCGCATATCAAAAGAACCACAACAACCGCAACCCATCCTCCGGCGGCAATGGCGGCAACAATTCCTTTTACTGCCGCTACAGTTGCTTTCACCGCTGCAACAATCGCCTTCGCCGCTACTTTTGCGAATTTTACAGTCACCTTGGCAGCCGCTTTGACCGCCTGTATTGCCCTTCGTGACCCTTTTGCCGTTGCTTTTGTCGCCTTCACAGTTCCCTTGACCGCTTTCCTTGAAGTTTGTAATGCTGTTCTTGTCCGGGCAGTCAACCGTTTCACTTTTACCGACCTGACCTTCATTTTGCGATTCCTGAAATTCCGGATATTCTTCCCTGTCTGCCGCATTCCCCATCTTCCGAAACGGTCGGCTCCGAAAACGGCGGCTCTTGCGGCTGTTCTTTCGGTGTTCTGCACCTGATTGCCGGCGTATTCATTCTCACTCCGGCGGTCGGACTGCGCCGCCTCGCTTGCCTGCCGCTGTGCCTCCCCTGCTCCCCTGCCGGTCGCTTTCACGGTTCGGTCAAGCGTCCGAGCCGTTCCGCGCAAAGCATCCCTTGTCTTGATTTTCATCCTTCCACCTTTTTGCAGTCGGACAGCCGTGCGCGCAAAGCATCATAAAATGCACGGTTCCGAATGCCTTTTCCTTCCGTCTCCCATTCCTCTTCCAACGCAAACCGGATTTCCAGTTCTTTTACGGAATAATCCGCCCGGAATTGCCGCCATGTGCTCTCATCCCATGCCTTTAACCGATTCCACAATTCAGGGAAATGCGCATACAGCTTTCGCAATTCAGACAAGGATTGTAACGGACAGCACCAACAGGACACGCGGTGAAAAATCCGATACAATCCGCCCCAATCAAAGCCGTGCGCATAACAATACGCCAAGCAGTCCTGCTCCGTCATGCCCCACTCCACAAGCGGATAGCTTGCTTGCCTGACCCGCTTCGGTTCATCTGCGGCAATTCCGATATATTCGACCACCTCATAGTTTCGTTTCAGTTCCTTCAGATAGGCGCTCACAACCTTCGTTTTCAAAAGCCCCGTACACCACCGATTTCTCGGTCCTGCCCAACTATTCCCCTTGTATTGCTGTAAAGCAGGATTTCTTCGTTTCGGCAGATATTCCGAGAAATAGTATTCAAAGCTGCGTTCCGCATTCAACCTTGTAATGGGTCTTCCGATATACCGCTCCAGTTTGGTCAGATGCTCATACATCTGCGGGAACTCCAGACCGGTATCACAAAACAGAATCCGGTCAACCGGTCGATGCTCCTCCAACAACCGCAATAGCATGGCAGTGGAATCCTTTCCGCCTGACAGCGATACCACATAATATTTTGTTTTGCTCATATCCCTTCTCCGTCAAAAAAGCGGCATTGCTACCGCTTTTGTTATTTTTACAGAATCAGCACTCGCCCGGCTTTGTGGTGCAAAGGAGGTACAACTCCGTCCCCTTCTTCATCCGGTTGACAAACGGCACCAATGCGCCGCCGATTTTGACAAGCCCGTGTCCGACTTCCGCATTGGTGATATACGACATCTGCGCGTCTGAGATGCCCATCAGCGCCGCAAGCTCCGCTCTGTCGGTCGCCGCCTGATTGAGCATGACAACCAATTCGGAATTGGCAAGCATGGTTCTCGCTGTATGCGACTGGAGCAGATCCTCCACATTCTGCGTGATGCCGGTGATAAATGCCCCGTACTTACGGGCGCGCTTCCAGAGCGTAAACAGGAAGTTGGCGGCATACGCGTGACGGAACAGCAGATAGATTTCGTCAAGAAAAACATAGGTCTTTCGCCCGTTCTCCCGATTCGCCGTAATCCGATTCAGAATACTATCCAGCACCACCAACATTCCGATGGGCATCAGTGTTTTGCCGAGGTCGTGGATGTCGTAGCAAAGAAGGCGGTTCTGCGTATCCACATTGGTCTCCTTTGCAAAGGTGTTGAGCGTGCCGTTGATAAACAGTTCCATCGAAAGCGCCACACTCTGCGCCTCCGGTTCCGGCTGGGCTTTGAGGACTTCATAGAAGTCCTTCAGCGTGGAGACTTTTCCCGTGCATCCGCTGTAAAGATACTCCCTGTACACGCTTGCGGTGCAACGGTCAATGACAGACTTTTGTCCTGCCGTCAGCTTTCCCGCCGCTTCTTCGCAGAGGGAACAAAGAAATTCGGATTTCAGCGTCACCGGATTGGATTCGTCCCCATAGGAACGGCTCATATCCAAAGCGTTGATATGGTGCGGGCTTGCGGCGGAAACGGTGATTGTCTCCCCGCCGAGGGCATCGCAGATTTTTCCGTACTCCCGTTCCGGGTCAATGATGAGAATATCTGCGTTCGGGTCTGACAGATACAGGCTGATCGCCTCCTGCTTGGCAAGAAGGGATTTGCCCGAACCGGAGACACCGCAGATGAAAGCGTTTCCGTTTTGCAGTTCCGCACGGTTGACTGTCATCAGGTTCTTGCTGATGGCATTGTTTGCAAAATAAATCCCGTTCCTGTGACAGATTTCCTGTACCCGGAACGGCATGAACACCGCAAGCGCTTCGGTCGTCAGGGTTCTGCGGATGGAGAGTTTCGGAACACCGTAAGGCAGAACGGTATTCAGTCCCTCCAACTGCTGCCACCGCAGGACATTCATCGAGCAGAGGTGTTTTCTTGCGCATTGGCGGATGGATTCGGTGTCGGCATCCAACTGTTCCTTGCTTTCCGCCGTATGGCAAAGCGTCATCAGGGACGGAATCATGCGTTGATCCCTTGACACCAGATCGTCAAGAAACTCCCGGCTTTCCGCCCGCTGCTTCTCCATGTCATACGGCACATCGGCGGAGAAATTCTGATTGCGGTTCTGCTTTCTCTGCCAGTTGCTGATATTTGTCTCCACGGCAAGCAGTTTCCCCTCTCCCTGCCGGATGGCTTCATCGGTCGGAATCGGGTTGCAGTCGATGGAAAACATCAGCCCCCGGTCGATGTCGGTCAGCTCGGCAAGGAAACTATCCTTGATAAAATTCGCATAGTCCCGCAGATACAGCACCCGACCGTATCTGCCGTCGATTCTGAAACAGTCCGAGCGGAACTCCATGCTGTCCGGAGCAATGGCATCCTTGAAGGTGTACCCGCGCCTGCCGTAGCGCTCCGGCTCATAGAGAAAATCGTCCTCCGCGCCGTAGTGGTAGAAATCAAACAGGACGCGCAGCTTCTCGGCGGCATCCAACGGCTCCAGGCGAGAACCAAGTGACAGAAAGAGCGCCGCAAACTCGCTTTCCACACGGTTGAAATAGCTTTTGGCTTCGTTGTACGGCTGAAAAAACGGGCGGGGCTTTGACCAGTTTTCCTCCAGTCTTGCCCGCACATCTTCCACGGTGTAGCCCTCTCCGAGCCGATCCAGACGGAAGAATTTGCCCGCGCCGTCCGGTCGGATGCGGAGATACTTTCCTCGCCATTCCAGCGTATATCCCCGGCTTTGAAGGTCATCGGCAAAATACCGCCACACCGTATTGCGGGCAATGGCTTCGTCCATGTCCTTTTTGATCTGCGACCGCCAGGTGAACAGACCGTTTTCCTCGCGGTGCCGGTTCCCAATCTCCCGATTGGTCTGCCCTGCGGGATGCGCAATGACTGACAGCCCGTATTCCCGACAGAGTGCATCCGACACCTCCCGTAATTTCCGGTTGAGCGCCTTGCCGCTGTAATACTTCTTTCCGTCCGCAAACGACACGCTGTTGAGGCAGAAGTGGTTGTGGACGGTTCCGGTGTTCATGTGCGTAGACACCATCACTTCAAACCGATCTCCCCACATCCGCTTGGCAAGCTCAACGCCGATCTTGTGTGCGGTCATGCCATCCACCTCGCCACGCTTGAAGCTTTGGTAGGCGTGGAAACAGACAATCCCGCCGACCTTCCCGCCGTGATGGATCTTGGTACTCAGAAACTGCCGTGCGGCAATCTCCGGTTTCGTGTCGCAAAGGATTCCCGTCACAAGCAACTGCTGCTCGGTTTTCATTTCATCGGCACCGTATTGCAGCACCCGATTCACCGCGTGAAAGGACGCAACCGCAGGAAACTGCCCCATGTCGGTTTTGTCCTGATTGGCGATATACTTCATAACGGTTGCAACATTGTCACCGTGGACTGCCCAGATGCTCGTTACCGCCATGTTCTGCGTCTCCCCTCCCAATCTCCGAACGACTGCCCGAATATGGCATCCATCCGGTTGACCTGCTCTTTGATGCTCCGGAGCGACACTTCATCCACAAAGCCGAGTGCCCGCGCCTTGACAAGCAGCTGATCCACATTGCTCCCGATCCGCCGCAGCTCCCGCAGGATTCCCGGATAGTCTGCCGGAAGGTTCTCGCAGAGTTTGGCACCGGTTGCGGCTTTCCGCAGGAATGTTTCTCTTGAATACGGCGTGCGTTCCACCAAACCATTGATGGCTTGCAACTCCTCATCGGTCAGCCGTACACAGATCTGTTTGGTTCTTCTTTTTGACTTCCTCATAACTGTTCTGCTACGGGCGGGGGCTTGGGGGCTTTCCCCAACGAGACGAATTTTGATTGCAAAATTCATTGCTCGTTAAGAAGGAAAGACACCTGCCCGACCGCCCGGAGAAAAGAAAAATCACCGCCATTCTTGCGGTGATTTTTCTTCAGCGCACCTCCTCTCCCCGGTGTTCTACACTCGGAACAGCCGCAGTTTTCGCTCCAAAACTTCTATCTTTCATCGCAAATTCTCCTTTCCAAGTCAACCTTTCTTTGCAATTTCAACCGCAAATAATCGTTGTAATCCTTTCCGGCAGGTGGCAGATGCGTCCGGACGGTCTTGACGGATTCTCCGAGCGCCGCACGGATTCCGATTGCTGCCGCCCGTCCGGTGCTGTCGTTGTCCAGACAAAGATCCACCTGCATGACATCCGGATGCTTCACCAAGAAGTGCGACAACGCCATCGGAACTTTTGCCTGCCGGATGTCCTCCGGTGGCTTGTACACGCCGGACAGGGAGAGCAGATGTTCCCGCCTGTAATCGTTTCCCGCCTGCTTCATCAGCGTGGCGAAGGAAAGCAGATCAATAGCGCTCTCAAACACCCATACCTTCCGGCAAGGAACCTCTGCCTCCAGACAGAAGCCGAATCTGCGGTCACTTCCTGCAACATCCCGCTTGACGGCGGTTCCGTCCGTTGCTCTTGCCGAGCATTGGCGGGGCTTTTCCCGCTCGTCAAAGCCGTAAAACAAGGCGAATCCGTGGTCTTTCTCCTCGGCAATCCGCCCTTCGGCAATCATGCGATCTACGATTTCCGCATCCAGTCCCCGCCCTGTGAGATACCGCCTGACACGGTCGCAGCTGTCATTGTGCGGCAGTTGCATCAGCCGTTTTTCCGGCTGTGGAGGCGCGGCTCTCGGCGGCGGCAGCACGGCACAGGTTGTCCCTGCAAGGATTTCCACCGCATCCGGCAGGCGCATCCCGCGCACGCGAATGAGGTAATCCAGTGCCGTATGCCCGCCGATGCCGTGTGACCACCAGAACCATTTTCCACGGGATATTTTCAGACTGTCGTGCGTGCGGGTACAGTAAACGCCGTTCCCGCACTTGACCAACTCCTGCGGCTCCCGCTCGTGCAGATAGGTGTAGAGGTCAATCCGCCGTGCCGCTTCAATCGCTTCCGGGGTGGCGTAGTTCATCCCGACACCCCGTTTTATCGCGCATCCCGACTTCGGCGATCCCGAAGCCGTTCGTCCTCACGCGCCTCAAATTCCACGCCGGAAAAGTTGTCCGCATCCAGAAGATACTCGGAATCCCGCCATCGGTCAGACACAATCTGCTCCGCTTCCCCGGCACTCTCCGCTTCCACATCCACATTCATCACCAGCGTTTCCACAATCCGAACCTTGTAATGTTTCATATCCTTTTCCTCCTTTTGGGCAGCAAAAAAGCGGCATGAATTGCTTCATACCGCCAGATTGCGTTGCTATTTTTATCGTTCGTCCCGGTCATTTCGCTTTTTTGACCGTTCCCGCTTTAACAGCTTTTGATAAGCATAATCTAAAATTTTTGTCTTTCTCTCGGAAAGCATGGTCTTGTAGAACTCCCGCTGCAGATCGGTCAGATAGGGTGTTTTGTCAACCATATCGCACATGACTTTCAGATCCATCCTCGGCACAATCCGCTTCAGCGCAGCGTTGCAATCCGCATTTTCCAACGATGAAAGGAAATTGAAATAATTGATTTTCTGACCGCCGATTTTGATACCGGAAAGCGGTACCTGATAAATACGCGCGTCCCGATTTTCCCGATTTTCCAAAACCGAACGCATAATATCCGGGTCAGCCTGCGGGTAAAGGCAGCTACCGTTGTCATAAACCGGAGCCAGCGTCATTGTATCATTCACCGAATCGTAAAGGAATCCCCAGTTCCCGTTGTGTCTGTCCCAGTTTCCTGTCAACGCATCTGCAACGAAAGTGTCCCAAAAACGGTCTTTCAGAATTTCCGAATCAATTGCGCGCTGTTCCTCCATTGCCTGTTCAATATCTGCCAATTCTGTTCCGTACCCGTTGTGTGCGGAATCTATGATGGTGTTTTTCAGAGATGCAAAATCCTGCAGTACAACACCCGGTGATGTGAAATCCCGACAGGCAACCACGATTTTGGTCTTTCCCTGCACTTCATAGGTTCCGAGTAAGGTTTCCTGCACCGGTATACCGAGCAATTCAAAAATATGACTTCCAAGATATTCCGAGAAACAACTGTTCGTATAGCTCATGTCCTTATTGATAGACGGGGTTGGCGGAAATTTCAGCATATACTGCTTTCCGTCCAAAACAACCGACAGCTTACTTCCGTTTGCGCCCGCATAGCATTTCTGTCTGTGCGGCAGGTTGGTAAAATCCATAGACACTCCTTTCTTACATCCTCAAATACTGTTTTCGTAAATAATCTGCCTGCTCATGCGTAATTTCCTGATCCACCTCAGCAGAGTTGATACTGGCATTCAGATCACACCAATAAACATCCCACATATAATCTTTTTTCCCGCTGTCAACAATCTTCCATGAGGCTTGCATATCCCGCAGAGATTTTTGCAGATACGGGGGCAATCCGCGCTCCAGATAGCTCCGATTCGTCGGTTTCCCTGCCGTATAATCCGCTTTGGAATCCAACATCATCAAATCTTCCATCGAACAGTTCAGGGCTTTCGACAACTGGTAAAGCGTTTTCGCCGAACAGTTCCCCAATTCGCTTTTTCCGGAACAAATGTCAATGACCGTTGTTTTCGGTACGCCGCTGATTTGCGACAACCTGTATTTTGTCATGTTCCGCTGATCCAGCATCGTTTGCAGATTCATATCATTCCCTCCTTTTTACCGATCTTCTCTCTTACTTATATTATATCGGTTATCCGACCTATTGTCAAGAGAAAAAATGAAAAAAGAAAGATTTACCGATCCGATAATTCTCTTTCCCTATCTTGTTCCGTCTCCTCCTGCGGCGTCTCCCCGTCTGCGATCTCATTCTCCCGCTGATCCATATTCAGTTCGGCGTTCAGTTCGTCCAGACGGCGGGATTTTTCGGTCAGTTCCGCTTCGTCCGGAAACGGCTTTGCAAGCTGCGCTTTCGCGTTTTCCACCTGCTCGTGGAGTCCCGCAAGCTCGCTTTGCGTCATGGCAATGCGCTTCCCGATACCGCCGAGGCAGTTATCAATCCGCTGAATGATACCGCCGGCATCCTTGCCGAGCTGTGCGGTATGCGTCAGTTGCCCCCTGCAACGGATGAAAAACTCCCTTGCAACGGTATCGAAACCAATCTCCATCTCCATTCCCCGGTAGGTTCCCAGGGGCTTGGGTTCGGGGTTGGTCATGCTCTTGGTAACGGCAAGGATCTGTTCGCCCGCGTCCTTCCGCTCGGTGTAGACCGTTCCACGGATCGTCATCGGAGAGAAGCCGTTCTCCGTCTGTTCGGTGTGTTCGGCTACTGTCCGAAGGTCGTGTTCCAGTGCCGCAAGGTAGGTTTCCGCCTCTGCAATTTTCTTCGGATAGGTCAGGCGCAGATCGTCCTCCAGCTCATATCTGACCGACAGATGCGACGCCTTCCGCAGCCGCAGTTTGGCAACATCGGCGTCAAGCTGCATCTTCTCAATAATCTTCGGATTCCCCGATGCAATGGCTTTCAGTTCTGCATAGGACAGCACGGTTTCGTCCACATCCTCGGCGGAGCGTACGGGAGATTTGCTTGTCATGATCTGACCGGTGAACCGCTGCTTGCTCTCCATCAGCTGATACATATACGCGTCAAAAGTTCCCTCGGCGATATAGCGGTAAATATCCACCTCCGGATTGAGATTCCCCTGCCGCACGATACGCCCTGCACGCTGTTCCAGATCACTCGGTCGCCAGGGGCAATCGAGGTCATGGAGCGCAATGAGACGGGTCTGGCAGTTGGTTCCCGCACCCATTTTGAAGGTGGAACCCATCAGCACCCGCACCTGTCCGGCACGGACTTTGGCAAACAGTTCCTTTTTCTTGGCGTCGGTATCCGCCGTGTGGATGAAAGCGATTTCTTCGGGCGGGATGCCCCTGGCAATCAGCTTTTCGCGGATGTCGTCATAAACATTGAATTTGCCGTCCCCTTTCGGGATCGACAGGTCACAGAAAATCATCTGTGCCGAACGCTTTTCCGCCGTCCGCTTCCAGATGGCATAGACATTCCGCACACAGGCATTGACCTTGCTTTCCGGTTCATCCGGCAGCATCGGGTTGATCAGTCGTTGGTCAAGCGCCGCCTTTCTGCCGTCGTTGGTGATGAGCAACATATTGTCCCTGTCGCTGGAAACCAATCCTGCATGGATCTTCTCGGCACGCTCCGCAAAGGACTGCACCAACTGCTTCTGTATTTCGGATGCGGGGACTTTGACGATGTGGTAATTGGCTTTCGGAACGGGCAGATTCAGCATATCCGCCGTCTGAATGTCCGCCACCTGCCGGAACATCGCCATCATTTCGGGGATATTCGAGAACTTGGCAAAGCGGGTCTTGGCGCGATAGCCGGAGCCGTCGGGGTCGAGTTTGTCAAGATACTTTTTGTGGATTTTCTAAATTAAATGATTTGTCCGTAAAGAAATCGCCCAAAACCTCGTGCTTGCAGATGTCTTGAAACACCGTATTCAAAGGCTTTTTGGCACTTTCGGACTGCTTTACATTTACGATGAATGTTGTTTTTCCTATGCGTTGCGAATAAGAATGTTTCTGTTCTTTCATATAGTCCGTTCCTCTCTTTCATAAGATTTGATTGTGGGGCATTCATATTAGAACGCCCACCAACCGCAGATTTTCAATATATCAAGAAGTCATTAAGTCGTGAGTATAATGGAAAAGGTTATCTTTCCATACCACGCTTGTTTCTTCGTGCTTTTATACGCTCCTGTCTTTCTTTTTCCCTTGCTTCTTTTTCGGCTCGTTCCTGTGCTTCCTTAAAAGAAAAAAGTTGCTTCACTTTTTCGGTAAAAAGTTTAGCAACTTCGGGGAAATGCTCCAACGCTTGAAGAAAAGGTCTGCACTTTTCTTTCAGTTCGTTGTATTTAGTTTTCATTCTTTCGAGTGCGTTTGCACAGTCAAAATATTTCTGTCGGTAATAGTTGGCACTCTGTTCTAATTCGCTGATTTCCGCACGACTGGTAATGCCCTCTTTGGCAAGGGCAGTCAGTTGGGAATAATCCTCTTTTGAGATTGCCATTTTACCCGTGATTGTTTTCTGCCCCATACTGTCAATCTCGTTATAGGTTTTGGAAACATTACGGGCAGGCTCATACTTTATCTGTTCACGCTGAATACGCTTCTGCAACTTCTCCAATCGTTCCTTGTCCTGCTTGATTTGATATTGCAGGGAAGTCAGGTGTTCTGCTGTACTTCCGTATTCGCCACGCTGAAAGCCTTTGAAGCCTTGCTCCGTCATATGGTTAAACAATTCATCTTGCAGAATACTGTATGAAGCTCGGAACATCGGTTTTCCGTTCTTTCTGAGAAGCGGATTGCCTTTTTCGTCGGTCAGCGGAATATCCGATTTCCATTTCTTTGAATGGCTGATTTGATGAACAACTTCCTTAACCGTTCCTCGCAGTTTTTCATCTTTGCAACGCTTGCTCCATAGGATTTCTTTCTCCACCACAGGCAGAACCATAGCGTGAAGATGATAGTGGTAAACCTCTTTTCCAAGTTCCTCGGTTGCCGCTACATTGATTTCATCAGCGTGCATAACAGCCGATATGACATTATCAGTGCCGAATTTTTCTTCAATGAAATGGAACGCTTCTTCATAAAACTGCTTTGCATATTCGTAGCCACCGTTACGCTCGAAGTACATCGTGTTCACATCAATCACAATCTCGTTAAAGAGCGTTGCGTCTTTTCTCAACCCACGAAGCGACACCATAAACTGACCGTTGTTGTCTGTGGTGTAGGTGTCAATCAGTTCTTCGCCCTTGTAAATGCCGTAAACCGCACCTGCAAGAGAAGCGTCGCCCTGTTCCGTTCCCGTTTCCACATCGGATTTTGTCACGGTCACATTGAACTTTTTGAGTACATTGACAAAAGTACGGCTCGTTACCTTTTCCCATTCAATCGGTGCTGTTTGGGAAGCAGGAACGACATAGCGTACTGCGGTGTCGATTTCCTCTACGACATACGGCGTATCTCCGCTGATAAGAACATTCGAGAATTTTGCCACGCCCTTTGCGTCGGTTACGGCATATTCATCAACAGGCAAACCGCTTAAAGATGTGCCGTAAAGGTGGAACTTTACGCCCTCCACCAGATTGTCCTCGGAATTTTTGATAATCTCCAAGTTGCCACGCTTCAAGGTGTTATTAAAGGTCACGGTAGAGGAATGACCGCTGACGATTGTTACTCGCTGAACGCTCTGCGGCTCATAGCGGTCAATCGACTGTTCTGTGACGGTGTAAACGCCCGGCATTAAAGAAATATCTACCGTACCGTCCGCTTTGGTCGTTACGGTTTTATTCACTCCGTTGCCAGAGATATTGAACTTAATGCCAGAAACAACACCGTCCTCGGAAGTCTTTTTAATATGACCTGTGCCGTAGGTTTCGGTGTCGATTTTGAAATAGAAATATACAGGGTCGGAAGCTCCAGAAATCATTGTCTGTTTGCCTACGCAGCCCCAGATGAGCATATCATCGGTATTGAGATTAACTTGCTTCTGTGCGGATACCGTTACGGGAGAGGTAATCATCTTGTCGCTCGTAAAGGTGTATTTGTTACCGCTTCGGGATACGGAAATACCGCTTGCAGAAAACTTGATATTGGAGAGCGTATTGTTGGTGTCCTCAATCGTCAAGCTGTATTTCTGAGTGTCGGGATTGTATTTCAGCGTGTAGGTGTTTGCCTTACTCTGGTTTCTTGCCGCAAAGCTCGGAATGGTGTAATGGTCTGCCATCTGCGACAAAATCCAGTTGTAGCACTTTTCGGCAGGTCTGCCCTTGATAGAGGAATAATACATATCCGCAGGAATGCCGTTTGCACTATGCAGGTCGGCAGGACTTGTGCGGAGCTGCTGCTGATATTCCCAGATAATCGACTGCGTTGCATAAGCGTAATCGTCAGCGTTTGTTCCTGCAACGGGAGAAGATTTACCCTCGTGCCAGCCGTACATCAAAGCCATCATAACGCCGAACTGTGCGTCGGTAGGCAAATTCTTGAAATAGGAGCTGTTCTGACCACTTTTAGAGGTGTAAGTGTTACCCGTGTTAAAATCAATACCCGACTCCACGCAGTAAACTTGGTGTGTTCCGCTGTTGTCGGTCATTAAATATTTTCGCTTGGCATTACCCGAACTGTATGATTTCACATAGGTGCTGCCGTCATTGTTATATACAAGGGTGTGCATTGTAGCTTGACTGCGGTAGTATCCGCCGTCCGAGCCGACATAGTAATCGCCAAAAGAGGAAGTACAACTCCTGCCTTCCTCACTCGTCCACGCAAAGGCAGACAACGGCAAGGACATTACTGCCATCAGCAAGCAAAGAGCCGCCGACAACACACGCTTGCCGTTTTTCTTAAACATAGTTTTCATAGGCTGTTAAACCGTCCTTTCTTGATTTTGGGCATAAAAAAATCCCTCTGCTTTGAAACAGAAGGAAAAGTCCGTGTTTGATTGGTTAAGCAAAGAGAAAATATACGGAATAGACGCCGTTTCCTCTTGCTTCGTAATAGATATTGAAATCCGTGATTTCATCAATTCCGTAAGAGCCGAGATTTTCGACTGTGTGGAATTTGATATAGCGTTCAAGGTCTTGCTTCAGCTTTGTGCCTTGATTGCTTTGAGATGCCGTAACAGGGTTCCACCAAGTTGCATTGCTCGGAGTGAGCGAAGTATCCAAGTGAAGCCCCATACCTTTGCCGATGTCAATACAGTCCGCCTTTATCGCTTCCATATCAAACTCAAAGTAATAGGCTGACTTCGGTTTTGTTTCCTCTGGAGCTTCGGGTGCAGGCTGTGGCTCGGTTTCGGTAGGCTTTGGGTTTTCCTGCGGCTTTTCGGGTGCAACAGGCTTTTTTGTTTCCTCCGCAGGGCTTTCGGTAGCGGACGGAGCTGTCTGCACCTGTGATACCGTCTGTTCTGGAACATCGGGCAGAGTTTCGGGCATTGTCGGCTGAGCTTTTTCCGTTTTCAAAGCCGTGCTTTCTTCAGGAGCTTCCGTTGAGTTACTTTCCGAGGAAAAAAGGCTGCTTTCACTCTCAAGCGTTTCTGCCGTAATTTCGGCTGAGCTTTCCGTACTGTCCGTCTGGCTTTCTGTTGCATTTCTGGAACAACCGCAAAACAGCGTTGCCAAAACAAGCAATACCGCAAATATCTTTCTTCTCATAAAAATCGACCTCCTTTGCAGCTTCATTATACGGGAAATCAGCGAAGCTCTCAAAGGTAGAAAACTCTGCTGAAAGTGAGATTTGCAGATATTCTTTTCTCGGATAGTCTTGGTAGTAATTTTAGGGGGAGAGGTGTGGAGAGGGGGAAGCCGAAAAAACGGCTATCCACCGCAAACGGGCATACCTCGCCCTTGGTGTGCGGCTATCTCTCTTGGCTTCGCTGTCGTTGCAGGTGTCGGTTGTAAAACTCCAACGCCTTAACAACAAAGTCCGACTCCTGTCCTCTCGGTACGGATTTTGGAATGAGCTTGGTTATCCTTTCGTCACGGAAAGCGGGCTTTTCCTTTTGGTTTGGCTTTTCTTCCTCCATAATTGATTGGATAACCTCGTTAGTCAGTTTTCCGTCCTGCATAAACTTTTTCATTTTGATAGCCTGTGCAAGTGACGGGGTTGCGTCGCTGTACTCCATAGCTTCAAACAGAGTGTACTGCTGTTACTCGGAAAGATAAGAGATTTCAACGGCAGGACGAAAAGCAATCTGCCTGTCATCTACCATTTGCAGAATTTCGGGAACAAGCTCGGTTAAGCGGATATAACGGAAAATTTGGTTTTTACTTTCTCCGACCTTTTCGGCAAGTTCATCACTTGATTTCTTTCCCTGCAACTTATTTCCCATTGGGGAACAAGTTAAATCTGTACGCTGACCTTGCCTGTTCATAGCTTCAAGTCGCATTTTGTAGGCAAAGGCTTTCTCACTCGGCAGAATGGTTGACCTCTGCAAGTTGCTCTCCACCATTACAATAATGGCTTCGTCACGGCTTAAATCCTTAACCTCGCATTTCAGCGTTTCCAGTCCTGCAAGCTCACACGCCTTTTTTCGCCTGTGTCCGCTGATAAGCTCATACCGTCCGTCCTCTTTGAGCCGAACAGTAGCAGGGGTCATTACACCATTTCGTTTAATACTATCGACAAGCTGCTCCATATCCTCGTCTATGAAAACCTTAAACGGGTGGTCTGGGAACTCGTCAATTTCAGAAAGGGGAATATCCCTTATCTTGCTTAATCTCGCTTCTTCACGGCTCTGGTCTGTTTCAAACAGGTCATCGTAAGCGGTCAGCTCGATTTTTGTTTCTTTGCTTCTCGCCAATGTCTGCCACCTCCTTTCCGAACTGCTCATAAGCTGCGGCAATCTTTCCGCTTTTGTCGTAAGAGAAAATACTTTTTCCCTCCGCCGTGGCTTCTACCGCACGGATAGAAAACGGTATCTGCGTATCAAATATCTTGATATTGCGACCATAGGCGTTTTTCACGGTTGAGATTACTGTTTGCGTAATTTTCGTGCGTGGCATTACCATAGTCATCAAAATACCGTCAATCCGCAGATTGGGATTGATTTGCCGCTTGACCTTTGACACGGAGCGTAGCAACTGTTCCAAACCTTTAATCGAAAAGTAGTGGGGCTGATTAGGGATAATCACGCTGTCTGCCGCCGCCAATCCGTTAATCGTCAGCATACCGAGTGCAGGCATACAATCAATCAGTACATAGTCGTAATTCTTTTTAACTTCGCTGATACAGGCTTTCAAAACGCTCTCTCGATTTTTTGTGTCAATCAAGGTCGTTTCCACGCCTGCCAATTCCACACAAGAGGGAAGTAAATCAACACCTTCACCCGTATGCAGGATACTTTCTTGAACATCAACAGATTTTCCGTCTATGATGTCCTGCATAATATCCGATAGCGTAATCGGAAGATTGTCAGTCTTGGTATATCCCAACGCCATTGTGAGATTTGCCTGTGCGTCGGCATCGACAAGCAATACTGTCTTGCCTTGCTTTGCCAAGCTAACGCCCAGATTGACCGCCGTTGTGGTTTTGCCAACACCGCCTTTCTGGTTGGTCAGAGCAATCACTTTGCAATTTGACATAGTGCGTCCTCCTTTCGCATAAATTTAGCCGCTTTGTCAAGGCGGCTATGTAAAATCGGCGGAGAACGCAAAAAAGCCGCTTACTCTAAAACAAGAATAAGCGGCTCAACCTCTGGGGTTAAACATATTCAATTCTCAACCTCTTAACAGGTGCGTTAATGACTTTGAAAACAAGCTCGTCAACGCAGTTCGTATATCTGCCTTGCTGTATGAGCTGATTTTTCAGCTCCACAAGGCTATGTAATAAGGTTGTCTTTTCGTGGCTATCCAGATATATATGATATGTCTGCTCTTTCATAAACAGCACCTCCGTTTCTGGCTTCATTATATAGGGAAGTCCTAAATTATTCAAAGGTGCAAATTTGAGCAAAAAAATAAGCGTACCACTATTTCTAATGATACGCTTATCATAATTCATTTGTTAATCAAGGTCGATATACACCGTTACAGTAGTATCTCTCCATTGATTTTTGCGAACATACTGTCCGTTAGCCTTTCGATAGGCTGCTGCTTCCTCGAAACCAAGCGGTAATTCAAAGGAAAGAGAACTCCTACCTACTTTTGATAGCTGCCTGTGCAGATAGGTTAATAAACAGGGTTTTTTTATTAATTGAGCATTGCTCTCATTCTCTTTCCTATGTAACGAGGAAATCCTTTCGATTTCCTCTAACCTTATCAAGCAGTTTTTCTTCCTGCCCTCTGCCGTAAAGGTAGCTTTCACATTTGGTTTGCCATTCAAATTGACATACCATTCAAAAGTAGTATCAGAAGTCGGTGTAACCAGATAAACGAACTGATTTATAACATCGTGGCTGATAGTACTCCCGCTAAAATCAACAAGGCTATTCAGCGTAGAAATAATACTGTCCAAGTCAAAACCTTTCAAATTGTCATTGTCCGTCGGTATATTCTCAAGTACTTTTTGAAGCTCCTGTATTTCCGTATCAATCGGCGTTCTCATCACTTGATATTCGTCCTTTGTGATTTCGCCGTCAGCTCTCATAGCAATTAGGTTTGTGAGCCTTGTGTTCGCCTTGTCCAATCTTGCCTGCACAACCACCACATCAGACTGTTTACCGATTTCTTTTTCTTCCTTATAATAACACTTAATAAGGTCGATTGCAATAAGAACTGATTTTCTTCTTTCTGTCCATAAATGCTCTAAAAGAGCTTTCGCCATAAAATCGAGTTTCCAATCGGTTATCATTCTGGTATCGCAATAGCCGTCTGTATCTAATCCAAGTTCTTCTCTCTTTTTCTTGTTGCCGTTGTTCAACTGATTATAGCATTGATAGCCATACGAGGTTTTTCCGTCTAATTTTGTGTGCCACTTATTTTTTCGAAATGATGAGCCGCACGAACAACGGAGTTTATTCACCCACACATCAGCCGAGTCACGCTTACTATGAGTGGTCTTTGTTGCAGATACCAAAGACGGCTTTACTCTGCTTTCTCGTATTTCCTGTGCCTTATCCCAAATCTCTTGAGAAATGATAGCAGGGAAATCGCCCTCAACATATTCATAAGTGGACATATCCAGATTGTTAATTCGCTTCTGCTCCAGAAAATTGTTGCTTCTGGATTTGTTATAGCACTTTGTACCTGTATAAGTGGCATTTCTGATAGCTCTCATAATATTTGATACACTCCACTTTACAAGCCCAGAAGCAGTTTTCCTTTTTCGTTCCGTCAGTATGCCTGCTATCTTCATAGAGCCATAGCCCTGCAAATATAAATCGTATATCATTCTGACCGTTTCTGCTTGTTCTTCATTTATAACATAGGTATCTCCCACACGGTCATAGCCGAGGATATTACCATTGCCATAAAGCACACCGTTGTCACGGCTGATTTTCTGACCTGCTTTTACTCGTTCCGAGGTCTTGCGGCTTTCTTCCTGTGCCAGAGTAGCCATAAGCGACAATCTCAATTCGCCGTCACCGTCCATTGTCCAAATGTTATCCTCAATGAAAAAGACCTCTACGCCTATACTTTTAAGCTCTCTTGTGACGACAAGCGTATCAACAACATTTCGGGCAAAACGACAAACCTCTCTGGTAACGATTAAATCAAATTTGCCCTGTTTGGCATCTTCAATCATTCTCAAGAAATCTGGTCGTTTCTTTGCCTGTGTTCCTGTGATACCCTCATCAATATATTTTGCAACCACATCCCAATTCGGGTGATAGCGTACTTGGTCATCATACCATTGCAACTGATTATCCAAAGCGGATAATTGAGCTTCGTGTTCCGTTGAAACTCTGCCGTAAATAGCGACACTTCTTGCTCTGTTTCTATCAAAAAGCGAATAGTCTGTTAGCTTAAATCTGTAATTGAACTGATTAGTATTAACTGCTGTGTTCATAAAGCGTACCTCCTTTGCTTTGCTCGCTCATATTGTATCTTTTATCAAGCCGCTTGTGAAATGTGCGAATTTCGGTGTTTCATTATATTTGTATATGTGGCTTGATTTATCTTTCCTTTTTCAAGCAATATCTCTATGAGCTTCAAAGCTGCTTCGTATTCATCAACTTTCACATCAAGCACTTTTACCACCTCTTTCAAGAGCGACACTTATCGCCAGAGCTTTATCAACAGCAAGAAGAAAACGCCTATCAAGAGTTCCTAAATACTCTTGCAGGCGTTGTTTATCAATCGTGCGGATTTGTTCAAGCAGAATAACAGAGTCTTTATCAAGCCCTGCAAAATCATTGACAATCGTGTGTGTCGGCAGTTTCGCTTTCGTCTGCACTCGGCTTGTAATTGCCGCCACAATGACCGTCGTGCTGTGTTTGTTTCCTATATCATTGGAAATGATAAGTACAGGTCGTATGCCGCCTTGCTCCGAGCCGATGACGGGATTTAAGTTTGCGTAGTAGATGTCGCCACGCTTAATAATTTTTTCCATAGTGTTTGACCTCCCAATATGATTTAGGCAGAGGTTTTCTGCCTATGTAGGCAGCCAAACACAAGGAAGTATTTAAGGTCGGGAGAGCATAAACAATCTCTCTGTTCTTATGACCGCCTTGCGTCTGGCTGCTATGAGAAAGCATTTCAATTTGTCCTCGACACCCCGAAATGCTATTGGGAAGTCGCCAAACGGTCAGCAGCGAACTGACGCCACGGGAGTTTCACCCCAACTGTCGTTCTGACAGAGCCGCCCTCATTGCCTGCGACGGTTTTATCACGCTCGGACTGTGACTGGACGGGAGTATCATTGTCCTCTTTGTGGGTTATGGCGAAATCGGGAGCTGCCCGATATTTTGAGTAGGTAGTTATCGCTCTCTGCTTTACGGCAGGTTATGGCGTACCTCTCGACACGCTTATGCTCATCACAATCACAAAGAGAAGGTATTTGGCGAATGGGTATTCGGTTTTCAAAGAACAATCCCGTTTTCGCCACACAAAGGAAAACAGGGCGAGAGGTTTTGTCCTCTCACCCTGTAGCCCGTGGGAAAGTGCTTTTTTGGACACTATCCCAAAAGTTTTTTGATTTTTTGTTTTAGCCTGCCTAACCGCTTATAGACGGTATCCTCTTTCATACCGAGAATGGCAGCGATTTCGGCAATGGAATAACCTTGTATTTGCAATAAAACCGCCTGCAAGGTAAGCCTGTCCACCTTAATCAGCACTTGATAGAGCTGCTGATTTTCGATGCTATCCAGAAAGTCCTCGACCGTTTTTATTTCGGGCTGTGTCATATCCGCTGCGACTTCTTCAAGGTATGTACCTGTTTCCTGCATACGCTGATAGTAACGCCTGTCGGAATTGAAAATCGCCCAATCGTGAACACGGAGCGTTTCTATGTCGTTTTCGCTGACACCTAAACTGCGCAACTGTTTTTCTTCGGCTTCTTTCCAGAGCCGCCATTTCTTTTCTTCTCTGGCTTTGTTGTACGCCATACTGTTTCCTCCAATCTGAATTTTTCTGAAAACTCAGATTGGCAGGCGGACTGCGGCAGCCAACGCCAGATACTGGCTTATCCTGTATCAAGGGAAAGCCAGACAAACAAAAAGCCGCAAAGGTACAAAGACCTCTGCGGCAATAAGCATAACTATACCTATGGCATAGAAATATAATCTCTATTTGAAAACCGTAAGAGTGCCACGAGTGAGTGATGATTTTTTCTAAAAGATAATCTTCACTCCACTGTGACACTCCGTAAATAGTAGCTGCTTCTGATGAGCAGCATTGCGGTCATATTCGACCATCGCATAAAAAAATCCCTCCAAACTCGAAAACGGGTTCGGAGGGAAGTTGAATTCTCATCTGGGCGTGTTTATACTGCCCACCAAAGCACCGTTTTTTTATTTGGTGGGCTGTGCTGCCAAATATTTATGAAATTATTTCTCTTGAAACAAGAGATTATATGCCCTATTGCAAGAGATTTCAGACCGTTTCACAAGAAGCCTCGTTTCTGTAAAATATATATAGTATGATTTTACAGGCACAAGGTGGTGAGCTTATGGACGAAAGAAATAATGATTTTGACTTCGATTTTACGCCAATCGGTCTGGCTATCAAAAAAGCCAGAACAGCACAGGGTATGACAAGAGAACAGCTTGCCCGTATCGTTGACTACGACCCAAGGCATTTACAGGCGATTGAAAATGAGGGGCAAAAGCCGAGTCTGGAGCTGTTTATTCAGCTTGTGACGATGTTCAACATTTCGGTTGACGAGTACATATTCCCCAATAAAGAAGTCAATAAAAGTTCCGCCCGCAGACGCTTAGACGCACAGCTCGACAATTTAGATGATAAAGAACTGTCCATTGTAGAAGCAACCGTCAATGGTTTATGTAAGGCAAAGGAGCCAGAGGATTAAAACCTCTGGTTTTTTTGCACATTTACGCTCTACGAATAATATTTAATCTGTGTCCCATACGGCTTAACAATTCATTAGTTATGCTTTCTGCACTTTCAGCTACCATCGGTGCTGTAATTTCTTCCTTTCCATCTTTACCAATCAGCGTTGCAATACTTCCAGTCTTAACATTGGGAATATCTGTTACATCAACTGCAAGTTGATCCATACAGATTTTTCCGACAACAGGTGCTTGATGCCCATTGATAAGCACATAGCTCTTTCCGCAGGATAGATTTCTCGGATAGCCATCTGCATAGCCGACAGGTAATAAAGCAATTAGGCTATCTCTATTGGCAACAAATGACCGACTATAACCAACACTTTCGCCTTTCTTGATTTCTCTGAGCAAAATAACTCTTGATTTCAATGAAAGTACAGGTCTTAAATCAAGATGCAACTTTGTCCTGTCATTTGGAGAGCTTAAAACACCGTATAGCGAAACGCCTACTCTCACATAATCACATTTAAGTTCTGGATAATTCAACAATCCATAGCTGCTCTGAATGTGTATTTTAGGAATAGTTATACCTTTTTCCTTTAATTGATTTAACAAGTTATAGAAGCTCTCAATCTGTACATTTGTGAAGAAGATGTCTTTTTCATCGACGCTGTCCGCTGCACATAAATGGGTATATATCCCAGACACCTTGATATGCTTCATTGAAAAAACAGCAGATATTTTTTCTATATCTTTTGCATCAAAGCCAAGTCTGTGCATGCCTGTATCAACTTTAATGTGTGTCATAACATCATATCCCTGTTTATCCAAAAGCAAAGCGTACTTATAATCTATCAGCGTTTGTGTAAAGTCGTATTTACGGAGTTCTTTTGCTCTTGCAGGTGCGGTATATCCTAAAATCAATATTTCGCCCAAAACACCATATTGGCGTAACTTGATACCCTCATCAATAGTTGCTACCGCAAACGCCTTGACACCTATCTTGTTTAAGTGCGTAGCAATTTCATATAAACCGTGACCATATGCTTCAGCTTTTACAACAGCCATCAGTTCGCATTTTTGTGGCATTGCCCTTTTTAAGACCTTTACATTATGTTCTAAATTGTTCAAATCAATTTCTAAATAAGCTCTGTCAGTATCGGCGGTATGTTTTGCTTTTTTCGGTTTGTACTTATTCCACATTGCCGTTAATACCACACTGAACACAACTGATGTCAAACAGACCGCAAAATAATGTACGATGCTGTTCTCCACAAACAATTTTTGTATATGAAGCAATTTGGAAAATAACCGTATCACTACAATCATCATCGGATGAATGATATAGATAATCAGTGATGCTGTTCGTAGGCTTACAAGGCGTTTCCCTTTGAAATGCAGAATGACAATAAATAGGAAATACATACACGGCAGCAAAAACACATACATACTGTCGTGCCGTTGCAAATCAAAATGATGCAATATCATAGCTTCTCCAAGCATCAGAGCTAAGCTAATAGCAAATCCCAAGAAACTTTTTCCAAATGTAATCTGTGGGCGATTATCAGCTATAAACCCACCAAGTATAAAAAATATGGGGGCGAAGAAAATGCCGTTTCTTGTATAGTCAGTCACTTGAAAAATATAAGTATATAAGCTATTTAAGCAGGAAATCTTTTCAGTAATTCCATAATAACTATCTCCAAACAAGCCAATTAGGTAAAGGACGGATGCCACCATCAATGCTTTAGGATAATTAAGTTTTTTCACGAGATACCACGCAATCGCCGCACCTATAATAGACGCAGGAAGATACCATAAATGGTATAGAGTACCATCAAATACAATATCCTTTATGATGTTTGGTAATAGGTTATCCATCTTGAAATAACCGTTATAAACATTGATAGGTATGTATAAGAGTATTGCAACCACGTAAATTAAGGTTGTCTTTTTTATAAAAGCTTCCAGCTTTTCGGCATTACAGGTATATCTGGAAATCAGAAAAAATCCAGATGTCATAAAAAAGAACGGAACGGCTACACGGGATACAATGCGTGTAAATATAAAGTTGCCTGTTTCACTAAAAGAAGAGAGAGGCGAAGTATGAATAGCAACAATCAATAAGGCTGCAATAAATCTAAAATAATCAATGCCAGAATAGCTTTCGTTTTTAGTCATCTGTTTTCCTCCATATGGTCACAACAAAACCGTCTATGTTATTACCAGAAATCTGATAAACACAATTTTCTGGTATTTTTATCAGCGTTTTGTCGTCTTTTGCAGGAACATAATATATTTCAATCTCAGCTCTGTGAGCCTGCTCAAAAAGATATTTTTTATCTTCCAGATAGGCTTTTATAAATTGTGTGTATTCTTCAAGTGAAAAACCATTTTCCTGCATAATTTTTGAGTGTGGGTATCCTACATATCGAAAATGCCACGGCTCGTGTGAAATTCCCGTGATTTCTTCTTTGTCCTTTGCATAGCGTTCGATAAATCCATAGTCTGGGGCTGCTTTTCTAAACTCATTACAGATACCGACATAGGGGAAATCGGGACGGATAAAATCTATTTCTTTTTCGTTCAATCCCAAATCAATAGCAAGTCCTGTCTGATGTTCGCTATGATTTGGCAGGGCAACATATTTTCTTGTAAAATCCTCTCCATTATCTTTGAGAGAGCCGTCATATATGGCTGTCTGTTCTTCTAATGAGCGATAACCGCTTACAGGAACGATAGAGTTACCTGCCGAGATTTTTTCAAAAATAAGCTGCAAAACATTTGCCACATCACGCTTCATAAGAATATTTGGAAAGCGTACATCAGCAGGAACTAAACCCTTTACATTGTTATCTCGTAGCGGATAATTTTTGTTGACGAGCAGCAAATTTCCACAATAAATTTCTTCCTTTTCAAGCTCAATCGTTTTCATCATTCCACATACAGACCTATCAGCTTATCCAACATTTGGGCGAACGATAGACCAATGCCTTTCATCATATTTGGATAGCGACTGTGCGAGGTAAAGCCTGGTATTGTGTTTACCTCATTAAATACAATTTCGCCAGACGGTGTATAAAACATATCCACTCTGGAAAAACCCGAACAGCCCAGAGCTTTATATATGGTTACAGCCGTTTCTTGTATCCGTTTTTCTGCTTCGGCATCAATCCTTGCAGGCATATATATCTTTGAAGATTTAAGTGTATATTTCTCTGTATAATCAAAAAAGCCGCTTGACAGTTCGATTTCATCAACTCTGCCGACAATCAGTTCATCTATACCAAGTACCGCACAACCAACCTCAAAGCCGTTTATGGTTTCTTCAACAATGACTTCCGCATCGTGTTCAAACGCTAATTGTATAGCGTTTTCAAGTTCCTGCTGTTTAGTTACTTTTGTTATTCCAAATGACGAGCCTGCACGGACAGGCTTCACAAATAATGGATAGCTTAACTCCTTTTCAATTTTTTTCAAGGCTGCCTTTTTGCCAGAGAATTTAAAAGTTACTGATTTTGGAACAGAGATACCCGCAAGGCTAACAAGTTTATGTGCCTTATCTTTGTCCATACAAAGAGCAGACGAGAGTGTATCACACCCAACAACAGGTATTCCTGCTAATTCAAATAATCCCTGCAAAGTACCGTCCTCGCCGTTCTTGCCGTGCAATACAGGAAATATCAAGTCAACCTTGATGATGTAGAATTTTTCTTCCTTAAATTCTATAAAGCCTTTTACAGAACGGTTTTGCGATACCGCAACAGAATACAGGTTTTCGTTATCCTCAAACCAAGTATTATTTGCAATCTTTTCTTTTTTGCCTGTGTAATGATACCAGTCGCCATTTCTGGTAATTCCAATAGGAACAATGTCAAACTTTTTAGTGTTGATATTCTCAAAAACGGCAGATGCCGACTGCAAGGACACCTCGTATTCCGTTGAATTTCCTCCAAAAATGATTGCTATTCTTTTCTTAATCATCATTTGCACCTCTTTCTTCAATTTCTATTTCTCCATCAAGTTCATATCCGATTTCACATCGGTTAATATACAGTTCTTTTTGACTATCCTTGCCAGTTGTTATATCCTTTTCGGTACGGCAAACGGAAGCAATTTGATAAACTTTTCCGTTTTCCCTCACATAGGAAACTGATGAATTATAAACTTTATATTCCATATTCACCGAGTTTTGGGATAGAATACTTCCATACATATACTCGTCATCAAATTCCACCACAACTTGAAATGTATTATCCGTATCGTTACAGATTTTCAAGTCTAACCATCCCTCGTTGATTGTTGCATCAGTTCCACACGGCAATTCTTCCGTTGTAGAGGGAAACGATTCTACAGCGTGTCCGTGTCGTTCAATCACTGTCAATGGAGTGTGTAAAAACAGCCAAAACAGCATATTGCTAAGCTGACATAGTCCGCCACCATAAGAACCGACAATTTTTCCGTTAACAAAGTTTAATCCGTCCTTGTATTTTTCTTGTCTGTCTGCCCATCTGACGAGTTGCCAAAAAGAAAATGTTTCATTTGGTTTGATTGCAATTTTGTCAATCGTCGTGGCAGCCAATTTCAGATTATGTACTTTGTTTCTTTGATACTTCATATCAAAACCGCTATTTGCGTTCATCATAAGGGATGAGGTTTCATAAACCTTATAGGGCAGCAATGCTTTCGCTTTGCTTTTCGCATACCTACTTCCGTCCATTTGCATTTTCAAGTAGAAAAGTTTTTTTCTTTGCCACTTACGAAGAGGGAGCAGAAAAGGAAATACTTCTGTTATTCTTTTTCTCGGCATATAGATTGCTCCTTTCTTCCCAAAAACAAAACACCCTTGTTTTGGTACTTATAATTGTACCAATAACAAGAGTGTCTTTTATCTGTTTACACAAACGGTATTCTATTTTCTTTCTACGGAAATTCTTACAATTTCCTTACGACAGAGGAATGACGACTTCAAAACAAGTTATACCATTCGCACTGTCTGCTGTTATTGTTCCGTGATGCAGTTCAACAATTTCTTTTGCAATGGCAAGTCCCAAGCCAGCTCCACCGCTGCTTGAATTACGTGCAGTATCCAAGCGGAAAAACTGTTCAAATATCCTATCCAATTTTTCTTTTGGAATGGTATTTCCCTCATTGATTACTTTTACACACACATTATTGTTAAATAGTTCAGCGAATACTTTGATATTTGTTCCTTCGTAACTATAATTTACGGCGTTTCTTAGCAAATTATCAAAAACTCTTTGCATTTTATTTATATCACAGCTTACCATTATGTCTTGCGGTGCGTTAAGCTCACAATTTAAGTGTTTGTTTACAAGCATAGGTTTGAACTCGTATGTAATTTGTTCAAGCATACGTGTTAAATTCACTTTGCCGTACTCAAGGGAGATATTAGAGAGGTTAAACCTTGCAATTTCAAAAAACTCATTTATCAAATCTTCAAGACGCTCCGCTTTTTCCAATGATATTGATAAATAGCGTTCTCTCAATTCGGCAGAAATCTGCTGCTCATCCCGTAATAATGTCAAATAGCCGATAACCGATGATAAAGGCGTTTTCAAATCGTGTGCAAGATACATTACAAGGTCGTTTTTTCTCTGTTCCGCTTCCTTCACAGTTCTTGCATTATCCAACGCTTTCTCACGAACTCTGTTCAATTCGTTTTCAGCATAAAACATTTCATTTGGCAAGACAATTGGCTCATCGGAAGGGACTACTAACTGTTCCGTAGCTACGACAACCTCATCCAAATAACGAAGCGGCTTGGAAATGAAATAGTAAGTAATAAAGACCCAACCTATCAAAAAGGTAATGCCTAAAAACAAAATAATATATTCTTTAACGGTTTGTAAAAGTATGTATAAAGGATCATCCGGCTGCCAGATGAACATCATACAAAATCTCCACGCCACAAAAACAAAGAGCATTACTCCTACAACATAACCGATTATGGATATTACATACTGCATCAGTAGTTTCCGTGATACTGCACTACGCTGTTTTATTTTATTTCTTCCTGATTTATTCAATGGTATACCCCACTCCCCACACAGTTTTAATAAACTTCGGCTTCTTGGCAGGCTCTTTCATTTTCTCTCTCAATCTTCCAATATGAGCCATCACCGTATTATTGTTATCGAGGTATTTTTCTTTCCAAACTGCCTCAAACAATTCTTCTGAAGATACTACTTTTCCTTGATGGTCACAAAGGTACCACAGAATAGAAAACTCTATTGGAGTCAGTTGCAATTCTTTCCCAAACAAACTGCATTTATGGTTGTTTTTGTTTATTGACAGACCTCTAATATCGTATTCAATGTTTTCAAGAGCCTGTTTGTTTATGGGCTGATTATAGCGTACATAACGCCTTAGTTGCGTTTTCACTCTGGCAACCACCTCCAACGGATTGAACGGCTTTGTAATATAGTCATCTGCTCCGATGGTAAGTCCCATAATTTTATCGCCATCAGTAACTTTTGCCGTCAACATAATAACAGGGAAGAAAAATTCTTCTCGAAGCTGTTGGCAGATGTGAAATCCATCAATATCCGGGAGCATCACATCTAAGATTGCCAAATCCAAATCTGTTTCTCTGATACATTTCAAGGCATCTGTGCCATTGTAAAATTTATAGACAGTGTAACCATCATTTTTAAGATAGACCTCAAGTAAGTCGGCTATCTCTTTTTCATCATCAACTATTAAAATATTTTCATTCATATTATTTGCACTCCACATTAACCTCGTCTGGCAAGGCTTCCATAATATCCCCAAAATCACAATTCAAACATTCACATATTGACAATAATACGGGGAGCGTAACATTCTCATTTTTACCAAGTTTAGCAAAAGTGCTTTTGCTTGCTCCGATAGCATCTCTAAGCTCACCTTTTTTCATATTCTTATCAATTAAAAGTTTCCAGAGTTTATTATAACTCACTCGCATTTAGCTCACCTCATTAGTATGTTTTTCTCATTATATCATCAAAAGTCCAGAAAAGCAATACTTGGGTTCGCATATTCAAACTTTAGTCACAAATGCGTAGGATATGTATGAAACCGCCTGCTATACAAGCGGTTTCTTCCTCTTTAATAAGCAGGGATACCGTAGCCGTAAATTACGCTGCTTCCGATAGCATAGCTGTTCTGGCGGCAGGTATCGCCAGAGTTGCCCTCGACGGTATAAACTGTTCCGTTCTCGACACACTCTACAATTCCGACGTGGTCTGTTTCTCCGTCGCCCTCCCAATCAAAGAAGATGATATGACCTGCCGACGGCTCAAAGCTGCCGTCCTGCCATTGACCTCTGTCCTTAAACCATTGTGAGCCTAACACGCAGCCTGCAAATTTCGGAATAACGCCTGTATCAATATAGCCGCACTCATTGGCACACCAAGATACAAAACAGGCACACCATTCCACACGCCCCTCGAAGCCGTACCAACTCCAATAAGGCTGACCGCCTATATTTCCGACCTGCGACAATGCCACACTTACAATCTCTCCGTCGCCGCCAGAAATGCCGTATAGCACCTGCGACCATAACGAATTGTTTTCCTCGGCAAGTAGCTCGGAGAGTTGTTCTCTCTGGTCTGCATTGAAACTGTACTTGTCAGCCATTTCCTCGGCTGTCTTATGGGCAACCGTGATATACAGATAGGTGCGTGTAACGGTAGTTTCCGTCTGTATGATATTGCCGTGACCGTCGTCGCTCTCGATTATCTGTGTTTCGGTCTTGCTTTCCGTTCTGGAGCTAATCTCATTCATCTCCCAGAAGATGTTTTTGAGAAGCTCTTTTTTACTGTCGTCCATTGTGGCGACTTCCTGCGGATTGTCGGGGTCGGTATTGGTCTTGACGGAATAAACCGCAAGTACCTCTTTCCAGACTGCACGGCTTCCCGACATTTCCAAAACATCGTGAGCTGTACCGTTCTTGATTTCGTCAAGTTTGGTATCGTATTCCGTATTGATTTCTCTCACAACTGTTTGCATTGTCATACCGTTTCCAGAGTCCTCGCCAGAAAAGAAGATACCGAACACCGAACCGACAAGCAAACCGACAAGGCAAATAACAATAATAATCACAACGGCAACCCAACCGCCTGCGGCAATCGCAGAAATCAATGCCTTTGTTCCTGCAATAATCGCCTTGACCGCCGCAATGGTCGCTTTCACTGCAACCTTTACGGCGTGGGCGGTAGCTTTTGCTGTTGCTTTCGCTGCCTGTGCTGCTCGTTGAGCCGCCTTGACCGAAGCCTGTGCAGTTTTCTGTGCCGTCTTTGCGGTATGCTCGGCGGTCTTGATAGCCGCCTTTGAGGTGGATTGAGCCGTCTTAACGCTTTTCTCGGCAGATTTGACCGTACCTTTGGTCGTGAATTTTATCGTCTTTCCTGTACTTCGGGCAGACTGCTTGATTGTCTTTTCTGCCTGCGTTTTTGTTCGCACGGTTTGAGTGTGAACATTGGAAGCTCGCTTTTCTGCCGATTTCATTGCCCGTTTGGTCTTAAAATCGGCAATACCGTCCTTTGCCTTGACGATATTTTCCTTTGTGGTCTGCACACCTTTCTGACCTTGCTTATTAAATTGGTGTACGCCTTCCTCCGTCACACGCTCGGCGGTATAGGACACCTTATCCGAAGCGTAGTCGGTAGCAGAGCTTTCATCGACATAATAGCCCTGTTCCGCCTTGTCCTTTGTCTTGGCATAAGCGGCTTTCATACGCTCCGAAGCAATAGCGGCTTTGTCAATGGTCTTAATCGTACCCTTGACCGCATCTCTGGTCTTTATATCAGCCATACAAAACCTCCTTTCCCAGAAGTTTTGCGGTCACATCAGGATACCTTTTTCGCCACAACCACAAGTCTGCCGTTTTGTGCTGAGTATTCGCAGGTAGAGAGCGTAATCAGCCTGTCGCCGTATTCAGCACTTACGCCTGTATCGTACAGGGCAAGCTCCTTGCATTTGGCGATATATTCGTCAAATGCTTCTGCATTTTCCGCATTGACAAAATCATAGTAGCGGAAGCCCTCGGAACTGTACGCAACGGTCTTGAATACAGCCACGATTTCATATTCCGCCTGCTCGGTCAGCGTATCAAACAGAATGGTTTTGTGTTCCTCATAGAAGCTCTTGGATTTGTAATCATTCAAAGCTCCGAACATTTTGCCGCCCTTGATATGATGACCGTAAATAACAAGGTTGTCGCTCTCTGCGATATTGCAGTTTTCTTGAATATACGGTGTGCCTAAATCGCTGTATGCCTTTTCAAAGTTGTGCTTCAGATAGAAATTCGGATTATTCGGTGTCTGCATTACAGGATAGTTGAGCTTCGTGCCGGCAATGGAAATCCAACCTACCATATCGGGATTTTGCAAGAAAAGCTCCCCGTACTCTGGCAGGATAGTTTCTTCCTCGTTAAGCGGAACTTGCGGAGCTTCTTCGCCTGTTTGAGCCTGCTCCACAACCTCGGCAATCTGCTCAAAGGCTTCTGTCTGCTCCGCTTCGTGTGCATAATGGTCATAAATGTGATAACCGCAAAAAGCCGTCGCACCTAACAGGCACACGGCGGCGATAATACAAATCTGCATTACATATTTTTTCATAGCTTCGTCCTTTCTTATCGTGAATGTTCAGTCTGCTGTTTCGGTGCAGGTAAATCCCTGCAATATTCGGGATACCTTACCTTAATACCCTCAACAAAGTACGGAGCATATTCACAACAGAATAATTCATCTGGCGTAAAATACCGTCCGTTTTCCTTTTCCGTGTAACCGTTCCAGAGGTTAAAGGCAAGGTGGCAGACCTTGACCGTACCGCTTGTCTGCCAGCCGCCGTGCATACCCTCTGGCTCAATGCAATCCGTCTTAAAATCAAACATCTGGTTGATATTTGCCCTTGTTTCGGCGGCAATGCCCATTACATAGAAAAAGGCTCTGTGATAACAGTCGTTTACTTTGCTCTTGTTCATCATTTCCAGAAAGAAATCCCGATGAGCTGCAGAGCGAAATCGGATATTAGACATTGAAAATTCTCCTTTCGATTTTTGGTAAAAAAAGAACGCCCACCTTGTAAAAAAGTGAGCGTTACGCTGAATTGGTTTCGATATTACATTTTTCCGTTTTGTCCGTCTGCTTCTGCCTTTCCTAACAGATACAAAAATGCTATGGCAGGTATTCGCAAAATCGGTACTGCTGTTTCGTGCTTTGCAATGCCAAAATCGTCTAACTGCTTTGTTACAAGAAAAGCGTTTGTTACCTTTGATTTTTCGTCCTTGCAAAGTTCAACAATAGCGTCGGTTGCAGGAATATGGGAATTGTTGCGGTATTTGACCTCGCAGAGAATTTTCTCACGGGGCAGCTCTACCACCACATCAACCTCTTTCTGGTTGTCCTTTGCCTTTCTGAAATAGCCGAGCTGTGCCGTACTGCCTTGATAGAAAGATACGATATGCTTATACACGGTGGTTTCCACCATTGCTCCGAGTTCCTTTTCATCGGATAACACATCATCTATCATCAACACGGCGTTGCGGATAGCTGCGTCGGCAATAAAGATTTTCGGCTTGCCCTTTAATGCTCCCTTACTTCCCACATCCATTGGCTTTGCCAGATAAATAAGGTTAGACATTTCAAGAGCTTCAATATAGCCGTCAATCGTGCTGACCGAAGTGTTTTCCAATTCCTTTGCCGCCGTGGTTACGCTGAAAATCTCCGTTGAGTTCATACAGAGATATAAGAACAGCTTTTCCATTAAAAGCGGACTGCGGATATTGAACAGGGTAAGCACATCTCGCTTGATTACCTTATCAACTACATCTTCACGAAGCATTCGTTGAGCGTAAATATCATCATCGGACAATACAAGCTCTGGGAAACCGCCAATCATCAGATAGCGGTTGAAATGCCCCTCTAACGGAGCAAATCTGTCCATTAGGTCGCCAAGCTCCGCATTGCTCATTTTCACGAGCTTTGTGAGTTTTAAGCCATCTGGCAAAATCGGTTCTTCAAGCTGAAGCAGACGGCAATACTCATAAAATGACATTGTCGGTATCTTCAAGACGCTCCATCTGCCCGTTCCGCTGTCCGTTGCACCTTTTTCCAGTATCGGGCTTGCAGAGCCTGTTGCGGTCAGACGAATATCCTTTCTGCTGTCATAGATGACTTTCATCCACAATTCCCAATTATCCGTATATTGGATTTCATCAAGGAAGATATACTTTGTTCCCTCGATAGGGTAAAGTGACTCGTAAATGGAAAGCACCGTTTCTACATTGACGAGCTTTACAATCGGATTGTCAAAAGACACATACAGAATGTTCTTCGGACTTACGCCCTCGTCAATCAGATTATCTATCATCTGGTACATAATCGTTGTCTTACCCACACGCCTTGCTCCAGACAACACCGCAAAACGGCGGAGCGTTTTATGCTTTATCATCTTGAGTGCTTCATAATAGGCAAGTCGCTTCTGCGGTTTGCTTTCCTCTTTGATTGCAGACGGATTACGCCACCACGGATTGTATTGCCGTAATACCTTAATGACCTGTTCATCGCTTACAATAGCCATAAAAGCACCTCCATACTTTCATTATTTCCTCGGAGTTATATTATTATACTTGCACAACTCTCTGGGAGTTATGCAAGTATATTATAACAACAGTCAATCAAAAAATCAAGAGGGCTGACAAACAGACATAAAAAATTTACTTTTGGTGGCTTCTCTTGGCGTTCCTAAACCTCCCCAAACTTGGTTGTCATCAGCCTGTAAAGCTCGGTGTTGCGTGGGAACTTATTGACAAACGGCACAAGAGAGCTGCCGACTTTGAGCAAGCCCTGTCCTGCACCGACATTCGTGATATAGCTCATCTGAAGGTCGGAGATATTAAGGAGCTTGGCAAGCTCAATCCTGTCGGTAGACGCTTGGTTGAGCATAATAATAAACTCGGAGTTTGCAAGCATTGTCCTCGCTGTATGGCTCTGCAAGAGGTCATCTACATTCTGAGTGATACCCGTACAGTACGCACCGTACTTACGCACACGCTTCCAAAGGGTAAAAAGGAAGTTTGCAGAGTATTCGTGTTGGAACAGCAGATAAATTTCATCAATGAAGATAAAGGTATTTCTGCCTTTCGCTCTGTTCTGTGTGATACGATTGAGAATACTATCGAGGACAACAAGCATACCGATAGGCTGTAACTGCTTACCTAAATCTAAAATGTCATAGCAGATAAGACGGCTGTGGGTGTCCACATTGGTGTGTTTTGCAAAGGTATTGAGAGAGCCGTCCGTAAACAACTCAATCGCAAGGGCAATTTCCTGTGCTTCTGGCTCGTTCTGTTTCAGAAGTTCCTCACGGAAGTCCTGCAAGGTCGGTGGTACTCCCATATAGTTGCCCTGCTGATAATGGCGGTACACACTCGCCGTACAACGGTCAATGATTGACTTCTGTTTCGCTCCCAGAGTGCTGCCGCCGATGAGCTGTTCGCAGAGAGATAAAATAAACTCCGATTTCAAAATGACAGGGTTAGCACCGTCACCGTAATCGGAGTTCATATCCATAGCATTGATATGGTTTTCACTTGTAGCAGAGATGTGAATGACCTCGCCCTGCATTGCCTTGACAAGCGGCGAATACTCTCGCTCTGGGTCTATAATTATCACATCGGCATTAGGGTCTGTGAGAATGATATTTGTCATTTCTTCCTTTGCCGTAAAGGATTTGCCTGCACCAGACACACCGAGGATAAAGGAGTTGCCGTTCAAGAGGTGGCGGCGGTTGGCAATAATCATATTTTTGCTGATTACATTCTGTCCGTAATACACGCCGTTTTCGTGATAGATTTCCTGCACACGGAACGGGATAAACACTGCAAGGCTTTCCGTAGTAAGGGTACGCAGAGCATCTATCTTTCGCACACCAAAGGGCAGGGCTGTATTCAGTCCGTCCATCTGCTGATATTTCAGCACGGCGAACTGACAAAGGTGCTTTCGTGCGGTAGTCAAAAGAGCTTCTGTGTCACTATCAAGCTGTTCCTTTGTTTCAGCCGTATGCACCATAGTTAAAACAGCAAACATCATTCTCTGGTCACGGGTTGTAAGGTCGTCCAAAAACTCCTTGCTTTCCTTACGCTGCTGTTCAAGGTCATAGGGGATAACAGCCGAAAAGTTATTGTTCTGGTTTTGTTTTCTCTGCCAGTTCGTGATATTGGTTTCTACGCCTAAAAGACGATTTTCAACCTCTCGCACGGCTTCGTCCGTGGGAACAGGAACGACATCAACGGACAACATCATATTCCTGTTCAGCTCACATAGCTCGGCTACCATACTGTCCTTGATATATGCAGCATACTCACGCAGGAAAATAACACGCCCATACCTGTCGCCAATTCTGAAATAGTCTTTTTCAAACTCAAAGGTATCAGGACAGATAAAGTCCTTGAAATCGTGTCCTTTTCGCATTGTCTGGGTCATATCAAAGCGGAACGCCGTTTCTTCTCCTGTTCGGTAGAAATCGTGAAAAATACGGAGTTTTTCTTCTGCGTCAAGCTCGGTGCATTTTGAACCGAGTCTGGAAAAATGCCCGATAAGGTCAGCCCCGACACGGGCAAAATAGTTTCTTGCTTCTTCGATATTCTTCTTGCAGACAGATACCGTCACATACTTGTCCTGCACAATGGAATTTGCTCCCGTTGCTTTATCAAGAAGCATTTTGTTGTACTCCGCACGATACTTATCCAGACCGTCCTCTGCCATAGGAATTAAAATGGTCTGCTCAAAGTCTGCCTTATTCAAGCGGCGGTTGTTGATAGTGATTTTCGTGGTCGCACCGCTGTCGAGGGCATTGAGAAGCTCCGAATACTCAAGGAACATCGCTTCCTTGTCCTCACGGCTTGCCACGGCATAGTTTATATCCTCAAACTTAAAGGTCTTTGCATACTTGTTCTTGCCCACAAGGAAAATGCCGTCCTCCCAGATTGTCTTAATGGGGATAACCGCCTGCACCGACTTCGGCACAACAAATTTCTCCTTGTCCTGCTTGAACAGGTTTCTAAGCGTTTTTATCATAGTCTGCCTCCTTACGCTTTTTTGATTTTCTTGGTTTCTTTTTCTCTGCCTTCGCCGTCTGCCGTTTCTGCTTCTTTTGAGCAACAGGCAAACCTTTCTCACGGGCTTCGATATTCGGCTTCAATGCTTCATAGTAGAGATTGTCTGGCAGGAACATCAGCTTTTTCGGCATCAAAAACTCTGACTTAATCCACGCCCAGACAAACTGCTCGGCGGTCATACCGTTGTATTTCACAAAGCCCATCATCGCAAAGGGCGAAGCACCTAAGATACATACCCAACTGAGGGTTTCTGTTCCGAAATGCGGACGGAGCAGGAAAAACAGACCTACAGCCACGCCGCAGGCAAGGGCAGAAAAAATGAACTGCCTTAGTGACAGTCCAAAAAACATACTTTCCGTGTAGTTACGGATTTCCTTATTTATCTTGACTTCCAATAGGTTGCACCTCCTTTACAAGCCCATCATTTCACGGACAACACGGTCTGCCATTTTGACCGCACCAACCAAAACAAGCATATTAAATACAAGCTCTCCTATATAGCTCCACACCATTGATACTGCCGCAGCGTTGGGGTCAACCGCAGGGGGCGTGGCTGCGAACAGAGAAAAGATAATGCAGGCAAGGACGATGATTGCTCCCTCCAGACAGACGGCGGCATAGCTTTTGATAAAGCTCTTGCCCACACTCTGGCTCGGCTCGCCTGCAAAGGTAGATAAGGGGACGGGAGCGATTGCGGTATAAAGGTAAAGTTTAAAAAACCGCCCGTACACCGACATAATCATAATGAATGACAGCACCGTAATGAACAGACCGCCGATAAGTGTCACCGCCCATAGAGGAATACTCTCGAAAAAGCCGCAGTCCTCAACGGCGGTCACAATCTCCTGCGGTAATACCGTCTGCGATGCCGTTCCAAAGCCTGCGGCATTCATTATGGTGGAAATCACGCCCTGCACAATCTGAAAGAGAGCCATCATCAGCTCCAAGCCGTAAGTCACAACGCCTTTGGCAAGGACAAAGCGGATAAAGAGTTTCAGTGCGTGTTCGGGTTTCTTGACCTCGGCAAAGCTGCCGCAGGTTTTCATCACGCCTACAACAAAAAACAGCACGAGCAGGGCAAGCCCGACAGCCTGCAATGCACCGTGGATATTCACGATGACATTCCATATCGTGCCGCCCTTGAACTGCTCTGGAGATTGGGTGACGAGCTGCCATATTTCCGCTAATTTCTCATTCCAAGTATTCAGAGCGTTTTCTAAATTCTGTACGACCCAATTATCAGACACTTAAACCACCTCCGTTCTTAAAATAGCCTTACGGAGCAGACCGCAAAGCGGATCTGCCCCGTAAGCTCTGTCTTGTGTCTTTTTATTGTCTGATATTAGCCTGTGATAAGAGTCAAAATCTCTTTTGCAAAGGTAATGATGACGCCGCCTGCAAGGGTCAAAAAGCCGTTTGCTCTCTGGGACGGGTCGTGAGATTTGAGCGAAAGACCAATCTGTACGATACCGAAGCCGAGCAAAATCATACCGACAGCACGGATTAAACCGAAGATAAAATCGGAAAGGTTGTTGACTACGGTAATCGGGTCATTGGCAGCAAAGGCTGTTACGGAAGTTCCGAGTACCATTGTGACAGCGAGTACCGCCACGCAGTAATGACGAAATCCCTTTTTTAACTTGCCCGTCATCGGCAGTTTGGTGGTTTCCTTGTTCTGGGTGTTCTTCTTGTTAAAATACTTCATAGATAAATCCTCCTTAAATTTTGAATTGTTCCTCCAAGTCCTCCTCGGACAGAAGTTCATAAGATGTTTTAACAGGCTTTACGCTTACAGCGTTCTTCATCAAAGCGTTGTCAAATACAAGGGTTGCGACAGCCTGCGTCGGTTCACCGTGGATATACGGCGGCTGACCTCCGTCAGTTGTCAGTTTCACATTCGGATGCTTTAAGATGTCATACTTAAAGTCCATAACAGGGCGTTCTCCACGAATAAAAAGAAGTGCGTAGCGGTTATCAAGCATACGCACTTCGTCTGGTGTCATCAGTTCACGCCCCGATATTTGATAGTTGGTAGAATAGTTACCGCTTCGCCCAGTACTCTTTCCGTAGGTGTTGGTATCAATGGTTTCCTTGCCCAAAAGTTCCGACACATACTTGTGTGTGCTTTGTTCGTTACCGCCCAGATACAAAAACTCGTCGCAGTTGCCCACAATGCTTTCCCATTGCTTCTCAAATAATGCTTTGAGCTGTGCCAAGTTTTGCAGAATGATACTGACCGACACACCTCTGGAACGCATAACCGAGAGTATCTTATCAAAGTCATCGGGCAGCGAAACATTGGCAAACTCGTCCATTATGAAATGGCAATGCACGGGCAGGCTTCCGCCGTACTTGTGGTCGGCAAGATAGAAAAGCTGTTGGAATAGCTGCGTGTATAAAATCGACACAAGGAAATTGAAGCTCGTGTCGTTGTCGGGTATCAGAGCAAACAAAGCGACTTTCTTCTCGCCCAAACTCGGCAGGTCAAGCTCGTCGGTTGCGGTTAAACTTGCAAGGCTCTCCAAGTTGAATTTTTCAAGCCTTGCCGCAAGGGTTATCTGGATACTCTTTAAGGTCTTTGCAGAGCCAGAATGGTAATCCCTGTAATACTTTAAGGCGATATGCTCTGGGTTTACCATCTCCAGACGGTCAAACAATTCGTCCAGAGGGCTTACATAGCTGTCGTCGTCCTCACGGACTTCGCCTGCACGCAGAAGCTCCATTACCATCGGGAAATTCTGTTCCTCTGGCGGTGCTTCATATTTCAGATAGAACACCAAAGATAACAGGAGCATACTTGCCGCCGTATCCCAGAACGGGTCTTGCGACTGGCTTCCTTTCGGCGTGGTCGCCTTAAAGAGATTGGTCACAAGCCGCTGCACATCGTTGTCGTTCCTTAGATACACAAAGGGATTGTAACAATGGCTCTTTTGCATATTGATTAAATCAAGCACACGCACCTCATATCCTTTCTTCTCCAAAAGACCGCCTACATCTCGGACGATTTCGCCTTTCGGGTCTAAAATTACCATTGAGGTATTGCACTGCATAGCGTTCGGCTTGCAAAAGAACCTTGTCTTGCCTGCACCAGAGCCGCCGCACACAAGGATATTCAGATTTCTTCTGTGCTTTTTCCCGTCCAGACCGATACGGACATTCTGGGTCAGCAGCTTATTTGCTGACAGGTCTTTATCCCGATATTTTTTGTTGACTGCCCCTGCGTCGCCCCATTTTGCAGAGCCGTGTTCCTCACGCCTGCGGTAGTTCCTGCGTGTGGAGAGATAGATACCGATACCCATACCGTAAGCAAGCAGAAAAATAAGGACAGTTTTTAGGCTGTCCTCACACACCGTTATGGAAAACGGATTCTCGATTGCTTTGGATAAGTTCTGCACTATCTCCACTAAACCTCCGCTGACATAAGGTGCTGTCAGCAGGGCAAACCACGCCACAGGAACGATGCCGCAGACCGCAAGGATTAGGCTCACTTTTCTGTCGTTATCGTTCCTCACGGCACTTGCAGGGCATAACCCTTACCTTTCGTGTAGGAGCGTGAGCCACCGTTTCTATCAGCTCGTCCACAGGGTCGGTGGGGCGTTCCTCCCGTACTTGCTGATTCCGCAGGGTGGTCAGAGCGTTCAAGACGATATTCTTATCGTACCTGTCAAGGGCGATGTGGTATCGTTCTTCTTTCATAGGCTGCACCTCCCGTTACCGTTCCTGCTCTTTGTTTCTGGCAGGCTTGTTCTTTTCCATACTCTTATACATTTCCGACTGCACCTCGCCTAAAACATCACGCATAGAACCAAGCTCGCCCTTAAAGTCCTGCGTTTCCATTTCAGCGTATTCTTTGGGAAGTCGGTCAAAGTGAAAGCCTCTGGTATCCACGCCGTAGCGGGAGCTGACCATATAGGCAACGCAGTAGGCTTTGAAGTCAGAAGCATCACGGCTCTCGTTGTGCTTAAAATCAAAGACCGCCGCAGCCACCTCCTTTGACATACTGACAAAAAGCTGTTCCTCATTTAAGCCTGTGCGGATAAAGATGGTCTGCTGTCCGCTGTCATAATAGGCAGGCAGCTCCAGATTGTCCATCGGCTGAAACGGTACGGGGCTTGCGTCAATCATTGCGGACACAAGCTCACGCATCGACTTCGGCTCTGGAGCTTCCTGTCTGTCCTTTGCAGAGGTTTCGGAAATGTCATAGACGGCTTTGGCGTTATAGGACACCGCCTTTGTACCGTCATCACGAGTGTATTCCTTGCTCGGCTCAAGGATAATGATTTTCTGTGCGTCCTTATTCACATAGACACGGCTCTGTTTCCACTTGCCGTAATCTTTGAGCTGTGTCGCTTCGGGCATTTGTGCCGATACCAGAACGGCATTGGCAACGGAGTAGCGGTCAAAACGCCCCTGCACATCAAGATACTGACGGAAGCTGTCGCCGTTTACCGCCATTTCCGAACAGGTGTTGTCAATCAGCTCATAGGCTTCCTTTCGTTCCGCCTGTTTCTGTGCCGCCCACTCTGCTTTGTCATACGGCTTATTACCGCCGCTGAAAACATCATAAATACTCATACTGTTTATCTTTCTCCTTTCGATTTTTTAGGGGATTTTCTTTTCGGTGGCTGCTTATACTCGGTCTTGCCGACTTTACCTTTTGCCCTGTCGGAAGCTCTGCTTTTGTCCTGGGCAGAAGGGGCGTCGGCTTCCTGCTCTTTGCGGCTCTCCTTGATTTTCCGCAGTTCCTCTTTGACGGACGGTTTCTTGTCAGTCATAGTAGCCCCCTCTGCGGACTTGCTTGGCTTCTCGGATAAAGGCTCGGACGGAGGGGATTTTTCTGTCTTTGCCACCGAGGGGTTTTCTGGAGCGTTTTCCTCCTTTTGCGTTGGCTTGCCCATAAGAGCGTCGAGCAGTTTATCTTTCTCAGCCTTTTCCTGTACGCCGATGTCTGGCTCTGGCATATCGGTTTTTTCGTCCTTGGCTTTTTCAACCTCTGTCACAATGGAAGCAGTATCCACTGAAGCAAGGTTGAAGCGTTCCACAATACGGCTGATTTTCGATGCGTCCTCGGCACGGGCAATCACATCAACCTCGGCTTTCGGGTCTTTGTTTTTGCGGTCTGCCAGAACGCAGTAGAGAACGCCGTATTTTTTTGCTTCCTGCGTAAAGCGTTTCAAGTCCTCGTTCTTAACGGTAAAGACTTTCAGCTCCTTGCCAGAACGGAGCATACTCGTCAGCCTTGCTTTACCTTTGGTTTTCTGTTCTTCTTTGAGAATGGTGTATAGTAGCATGGCGATATTTTTCGCACCTGCTCCTGTCAGTTTTGCAGCAACCTCAAATCCTTCTAAACTCATTCTCACGATTTGTTCCGCCGCATCGCCGCCTGTATTCATTCTTCATCAGCTCCTTTCGTTTGTTTTCCTGTTCATCTGCCCGTACTGCCTGTAATTTTTCTCTGAGAGTATCGCTACGGGCGGCGATGCCCTCGCAAAGTCTGACCTCCTTTCTGATTTCGCCAAGCCTTTTTGAAATGTCGGAGATTTGAGCCTTGACCGCTTCTTTTTCTTTTCCGTCTAACTTACGGGATTGGGAATAAAGCCCCTTACGCTGTTCGGTCAGCTCATCTCTTTCTGTTTCCAAAGAGCCTTGATATGACAAAAGCTGCTCTGCGGTGTCAATGTGACAGCGGCAAAGCAACCTTGTTTCTTTTGTGATAGCGTCCATCTTCATAAGGTCGTCTTTGAGAAGATAATGGAGCTTCGCATAGTTTTGTTTTCTGCCTTTCGGCAGGATACCGAGCTTGTAGCAGTAATGGAGATACAGTCCACGCAAGCCGCCAATTTTCTTTGCGTCTTTCAGCGAGCCACGGACACGGTACACCTTGACCTGCTTTGTTGGCTCGGCAAATCGGGCGAACTTTACGGCATAGGAGTTTTCTCGGATACGCTCCATAATTCTCTCGTTGGTGTAATCCTCTCCGAGCTTGTATAACCGCTTGGGGCGTTTCCAACCTCTGCCGATAATCGTCCAATATTTGCGGTTGGGGTCAAAGCTGCATTTGTAGCCCATCTCCGCCATAAGACGGTCAAAGTCTTTGAGCGTAAATGATTTGCTGATAGCTTCATCAACCGCCTGCCGTGCCACATTATCTCTGGTGGGAAGTCCTTGCTTCTCCGCTTGATAGAGGGCGTATGGTTTCTTCCTGCCGTTTGGGTGTTCAATCACGGACAGGGCATATTCACGGCAAAGCTCATCGGAATGCTGTCGCAAGAGCCGCAGATTTGCTTTGTTGTCGTGGTAGTGCTTGCCGTCCGCAAAGGAAACGGAGTTTACGACAAAGTGATTATGCAGACAGTCCGTGTTAAGGTGGGTTGCGACAATGACTTGAAATCTGTCGCCCCACATTTTCTCGGCAAGTTTAACGCCGACCTCGTGAGCCTGTTCTGGCGTAAGCTCCCCAGACTTAAAGCTCTGAAAACCGTGATAGCAGACAATTTCACTTTCATCGTTCCACTGTGCTTTGGCAATCAGCATTTCATCTCTGGCGGTTGCGGTGTCGCAGTTTACGCCCGTGACAAAAAATTGCTTCTCGGTCTTGTCGCCGTTGGTAGCGTATTTCATCACATCTCCGAGAGCCTGCAAGTCCGCTTCGGTGTATTTCGGGTTGGCTGTCTTTTCTGGATTCTCGGCATAGTCGATGGGGTGGTCGAGCCTGCCACGCACATCCCATATCTCGCAGACCGCCATTAGTCTGATTTTCCTTTCGGAAGCAGATATTTTTTGCGGACATCTATCTGGAACTGCCGCCACTTTTCCGTTTCCTCACGGAGCATCGGCGTGTCCACAAAGCCGAGGGCATTTGCCTTGACTGCAAGCTGATTGATACGGTTGCCGATGGCAGACAGCTCCCGCATTATCTGGTAGAACTCTGGGTCTGGCTTCTCACAGAGCCGATACCCTTTGACCATTGCACGGAGCAACGCTTCTTTGGAACGCCCAGAGCGTTTTACAAGGGTCTGGAGATACTCTGCTTCTTCCTCATTCAAGCGGAACAGTACCTGCACATTTCGTTTTCGCATTTTCCACTTCCTCTCTCTTGGAGAGCCTGTTTATCTGTAAAAGGCACATCAGCACAACGCCTGTCAGACTGCCGAGTGCTGTGCCGATAATGAAAAACAAAAGCTCATTCATTATTAAAAACTCCTTCCTATTTTTATGGGGTATTAGGGGCAGCCCCTAACAAGCGAATTTGGCTAACCAAATTCAGTGCTTGGTAAGACACTAATCTTCGCACTCGTCCTCGTACACACATTCTCCGCATACAGGGCAGAAGTACGGACATTCCGAACAATCCTCATACTCAAGACATTCGTCCTCGCCCTCATTATCCTCACAACTGTTCGTTAAAGACTCGGTAATGTTGGCTTCGCCGCAGACAAAATCATCATCGGAAAAGTCGATAAGGTCGGTATCGAAAAGGACGATTTCAGTCTTTTTCTTGGCTTCTTCGGGGCTGTCCGCATAGACGGAGATAGTCTTTTCATAGTGTCCTCGCAGGGTAACATCATACTTTTTCATTGGATTAATTTCTCACTTTCGTTCTTAAAATTGATTTAGTTTGTTGGCTTACAGGACAAATAAATCAGCAGACACTCAACGGACATCACCCCTTTCACGGCTCGGCTTTCGCTGTTCCATACCTAAATAGGACAATAAAAAATCGTTGAAGTCCTTGCCGACAGGCGGAGGGTCATCAACGATTTCATAGTCTTTTTTGAGCAGTTCTTTCAATGCAGCGGTACAGAGCCGACCTGTTTTGTCATTGTCCAAATGCAAAATGATGGTCTTGATATGCGGATTGACCTTCAAAAATGTGGTCAGAGCAATCGGCACTTTGCTGTCCTGTATCTCTTTCTTGGGTTGATACACGCCCGACAAAGAGAGTAGGTTTTCTTTTCGGTAGTCCTTACCCTCGCATTTGAGGTAGGTGGCGTAGGACAATAAATCAATGGCGGCTTCAAACAAATGCACCGAAGCTGTCGGCTCTTTCGCCAACAGTCGGAACGAATACCGCTTATCGCTGCCCGATGCGTCCTGCTTAAAAGAGCTTCCGAGGGTACTGCGGCAGGCGGCATACTTGGGCGTTCCGCTTTCGTCTTTGCCGACAAATACAGCGTTGTGGTATTCGGCACTCTCAAATATCGTACCGTCCGCAACGCAGTCCTGTATGAGCTGATAGTCAATACCACGCCCGAAAAGGTACTGTACCACTCTGTCACAGTTCTTAAATCTCTTTGGCAGTAACAATTCTTTCGGTTCTTCTTTCTTTTGGGCAGGGGGTGGCGGTATCCAATTACTGGCTTCGCCTGTGAGAGTTTGCACGGCTTCCACAAAGGAATATTCCTTGACCTTGATAAGATAATCAAGGGCGGAAACGCCGCCGAAGCCCCTCGACCACCAATACCATTTGCCGTTGGAAATCTTCAAGCTGTCGTGTTCTCTGGTACAGTAAACATTACCTGCCACACGCCTTAAATTGCTCGGCTCATAGTGCTGCAAGTAGGTCAGCAAGTCCATCTGCCGTGCCTGCTCAATCACGGCAGGGTCAAGTTGCACATAGGGTCTGTTGCTTCTCAATGGGTAAAATCACCTCCTTAAAATGGAAAAAGCCGAGGGATTTTCCGTTAAATGAAAATCTCTCGGCTATGTAAAACAGTATATAACCTTATTCAGTTGTAATTTCCTTAGCTATTTTCAAAGTCAAAAACTGCTCTTTTGCATTTTTAACAGCATCGAATTTATTATCCCATTCTTCACGAATTTTTGATTTTTCTAATACCTCTTGAAGTGTATAATCATCAAAATATTCGATTTCCTTTGAAGAATAGTATTCCTTGCAATAATGCGAATAAAGAGAACTTATTGCATCTTTGCATTCATCTGGCTCGCAATCGGGGTCGAAATTTTTTAATGCCCTTTCTAAATCATTGGACAAATAATGCAGGTCTGGGGGATAATCATAATAAACAATTTCTCCATCATATTCCATAGGAACGGGCTTGACTTCTATTTGATTTTTCTTCAGCTTGTACTCAAAATATGAAAATAATATAGCAGCTTTGACATAAATATCACTATAAGTGCTGACCTCTTTATAAGCAACCAAAAGCAACATCAATTTTTTTGCTTCATTCTTGCTCATATATCGTGTACTATACTCCTTGGAAATCTCGCATAATGAATTGTAATTTTGCCGAGTATATCCGTCTTTTAGCAATCTAACTATTGGATAGATAACTGACATTTTTAAGTTGTTCCTATTGTCTTTATGATAATAAACTGCTGAAATTATCAATGATACTATTCCCGATAACACAACGGTTATCATAGTAAAGCAGTTTGAATACCAATTTGTATCAAACCATTCTTTAAAGCTCATCTATTTTATTACCTCATTTCTTTTAATTTAGATTTTTTCGTGTCACCAATTATACCACAAAGACATATTATTTTCCACCTCTCGGCTATGTAAAAGACGGCATCAGCTTCACGCCAACGCCGCCTTTTTCTTCGGTCAGTCCGTTATAAAATTCCTGCTTTTTTGAGATACCCTACACTATCATAGCAACCACGAAAATAGACGGACTGCATTTCCAAGTCTGTGAGCTTGTTTTTCAGCTCCATTACCTCAATGAGAGCCGCACATTCTTCCTCGGTCAGCTCCGCAGATTTCTCCATATCAAACACGCCGAACACCTTTGGATATTTTTCATACAATTTCTTGATTTTGACTTGTACGGCACGGTATTCCTCGTTTTCTTTCGGGAGCTTCGCTATGACAGAGCTGAGATACTCATTAAAAATATTGCTGTGGACATCTACAAATGTTTCAAATCTGAACTCGCCAGACACCTTTACCACCTCCGCTGTTTGCTAATCTACACCTATTATAATGCCCAGATTTCCACAATACAAATGTGCAAATGCCGTTACCGTTCCAAATCTTTATTCTTTCTTTCGGGCGGCTCATCGCCCTGCTCTGGCTCGGTATCAATGGCAGAGGGGTCTTTTTCGTCCAGATTCAGCTCGATGTTGAGGGCGTTCAGCCTGTCGGTTTTCTCTTTCAGCTCCTCCTCAAATGCAAAAGGTTTCTTGACTTCGACCTTTGCATTTTCAAGCTGTGTGACGATTTCCTCTTTTCTGGTCTTTGCGGCTGTAAGCATAGCAGGAAGTCTTGACAGCTCATTCTCAATTCGGGTCAGATTACCGAGAGCGTCCGAGCCTAACTCAACCTTGTGCCTGCTCTTTCCGCAGAGATTTAAGCAATAGTTTGAATTAACAGGGTCGTAATAAACCTCTAACTTGAAGCCACGGTAACTGCCAATTTCGGTAGGCTTTGACAGCGGATTTTCTTTGCAGAGTGCAAGAAGCATTTGTCCTGCGTCCGCTTTTTCGGTGTAGGTCACGCCCTGCAAGGTCATTGGACAGAACTTATCCTCGCCCTGCGACTTATGCTGTTCGGCAAGGACGGTATCCGCTTCATAGCCTGCAATGCGTTCCTCATACTCCTTAATCAGCTTCGGGAACTGCTGTAAAATCCTGTCCTCAAGGTCGTAATGCTCGGAAAGATAGCTCTGTTTTAACACTCGGAGCTTCGATACCTGTATATCCAAATCCATTTTTTCTTTGAAACGCTCGTCGCCTGTGGCAAGCATTTTAACCTCCGCAAAGGATAAAGCAACCTCGTCCACATCTTCAGCAGAACGGACAGGGCTTTTGCTCGTCATTATCTGGCTGATAAATTTCTGTTTGCTCTCCACCAACTGATAGAGATAGGCATCAAAGGTCTGCTCGGTAACATAGCGGTAAACTTCAACCTCTGGGAACATATTGCCCTGCCTTTCAATTCGCCCCTGCCTTTGTTCGAGGTCAGAGGGTCGCCACGGACAATCCAAATTGTGAATAGCGATAAGGCGGTCTTGGAAATTTGTGCCTGCTCCCATTTTCGGGGTAGAACCGAGTAGCACACGGACTTCGCCGCTTCGCACCTTTGCGAACAGCTCCTTTTTCTGTGCGTCGGTGGTAGCTTCGTGGATAAAGCGTACCTGTTCGGCAGGGATACCTCTCTCGGTGAGCTTACCCCGAATATCATCATAGATGTTAAAACTGCCGTCGCCTTTCGGAGTGGAGAGGTCGCAGAACACAAGCTGCGTTGCTTTCGTATCGGCATGTTCCTCCCATATACGATAGACATTGTCCACGCAGGCATTAACCTTGCTGTCTGGGTCATCTGGCAGCATCGGGTCAATCATTCTCTGGTCGAGAGCAAGTTTACGCCCGTCATTCGTGATTTTGAGCATATTGTCGATGTTCGGCTCAACAGCTCTGGCACGGACTTTCTCGGCTCGCTTGGCAAGGTTGGCGACCATTTCTGTCTGTATCTCGCTCGGCTTGGTCTTGATATTGTGGTAATTGACCTTTGGAACGGGGAGCTTCAACATATCGGCGGTTTGAATGTCCGCAACCTCTCGGAACATCTGCATAAGCTCTGGCAGGTTATAGAACTTGGCAAACCTCGTCTTGGCTCGGTAGTTCGTACCCTCGGGGTCGAGTTTGTCAAGATACTTTTTGTGGATTTTCTAAATTAAATGATTTG
>OCQA01000296.1_pt1 | contig 59547 bp, 84 predicted proteins | sample 1538571 | NCBI WGS metagenome assembly OCQA01 (sample SAMN04571708, study PRJEB22368) | human gut metagenome | biome: human gut; material: stool | host: Homo sapiens | place: Luxembourg | collected 2012-09-28 | reverse complement strand
CATAAACTTTTGGACTCACACCATGCGCTGTAAAAATCACAATACCTTCATTAATTTCATCCAATAATTCGTAACGTGTTTTATTCTTGTTTTCAATTGTATCAATGGAATAAGATTGAAGGGCCTTTTTCACATATTGATTATGTACAAGATTTCCTAAAATCGTAATCTTTTGATCTGGATATTGAATTCGTGTTTTCTTTGCGACTTCAATGGCTTTTAAAACGCCTCCACAATACCCCTGAGGCTTGACTGTAATGATATTTTGTGTTTTCATGTATACATTATGCCCTAATTATTTGTATTTGTAAAATGGAAAGAATTTTGGGATAATACTAGAGTAAAGGATGTGAAATTTATGAATAATCGTATTCAAGAAATAATGGATTTAGAACATTTTAAAACATTAACACCCATCCAAGAACAGGTGTTAAATCGTAAAAATAAAAATAGAGATATTATCGGTGTTTCAAGTACGGGTTCAGGAAAGTCTCACGCTTTCTTTATGCCAATCTTTGAAAAACTAGATTTCGATCAAGATTGCGTACAAGCCGTCATTTCTGCACCAACTCGTGAACTTGCTTATCAATTATATGATCGTTGTCGTAAGATTGCCAAACATTTTAATGTGCGCGTAAAACTTGTGACAGGTGGTATGGAAAAAGTAACGCAAATGGAAAAACAACCACAAATCGTTATTGGTACACCTGGAAGAATGAAAGACATGTTTATTAAAGATAATGTCTTACGTTTAGATACAGCTAAAATTGTTGTCATCGACGAAGCGGATATGACATTAGAATTTGGATTCTTAGAAGATATTGATGAAATCTTATCTAAAATGGATAAGAAAGTACAAATGATGGTCTTCTCGGCAACCATTCCAGAATCTTTACAACCGTTCTTAAAGAAATATTTGTATGATCCTGAATTTATTGAAATTAAAAAGGAAGAAGCTTTTCAAAGTGATGTAAAACACATTTTAGTTCCTTGTAAGCACAAGAGTTATGAACAAAAAATCTTAGATGTACTTCCATGTATTCAGCCCTATGTTTGTTTGATTTTTGCGAATACGACGCAAGAAGCACAAAATATTGCCAATACGATGCGTGAAAATGGGTATGATCTCGTTGAACTTCATTCAGGGCTTGAATCGCGTCAACGTATGCAGGCTATTAAAATGATTCAAAGCCAAAAGAAGAGTTATATCGTTGCCAGTGATATTGCCAGTCGTGGAATTGACTTAGAAGGAATTACACATGTGATTAGTTGTGGCTTCCCTAAAGATTTAAAATTCTATATTCACCGTGCAGGTCGTACGGGAAGAGCAAGTCGTGATGGTCAATGTATCGCTTTATATAAGGAAAGTGATACTAAATCTATCCAATCTTTAATCAAACAAGGAATTGAATTTGAACATCAAGATGTGAAGAACAAACAATTTGTAGATCTAAAACCATATGTAAACAAGCGTCCAATGAAAAAGGATGCGTTCCATGAAGAAGTTGAAAAAATCGTTCATAAGAAAAAGAAAGTAAAACCAAATTATAAAAAAAGACAGCGTCAAGAAATTGATCGCATGAAACGTAAAAAGCGTCGTGAAATGATCAAATCAGATATTAAGCGCCAACAAAAAGAACGTGCTAAAGAAAGACAACGCCAAAAAGGAATGGATATATGATCTATTTAGGAAGTCATGTTTCTTTTAAGAGTCCTAACTACTTTAAAGGAGCCATTGAAGAAGCTTTATCTTATGGAGCGAATGCCTGTATGATCTATACGGGACCGCCTAGTAATACGCGTCGAGTGGATGTATCGAAATTAAAGATTGAAGAAGCTAAAAAAATAATGGCTGAACATGATTTTTCAATCGATCGTGTTATTGTACATGCACCCTACATTATCAATTTGGCCAATGCTCTAAAACCTGAAACGGCTTTGTTTGGGCAAGAATTTTTAAAAACAGAATTAGAAAGAGTTTCTAAAATTGGCGCTAAAACACTAGTGCTACATCCAGGAAGCCATGTAGGCGCTGGAATGGATATTGGTGTTGAATGGATCATCAATGGCTTAAATGAAGTCTTAGACCATGATACAAGTGATGTCAAGATTGCGCTTGAAACAATGGCCGGAAAAGGTAATGAATGTGGTTTTACATTTGAACAACTTCAAAAAATTTATTTAGGGATTCATAAAAAAAGCCGCATTGGTTTTTGTATGGATACATGCCATATTTGGGATGCAGGTTATGATATCACTCACTTTGATGAAGTCCTCAATCAATTTGATTCAATTTTAGGCTTAGAAAATCTATTATGTATGCATATCAATGATTCTAAAAATGATTTGGGTGCCCATAAAGATCGTCATGAAAATATAGGTAAAGGCTACATTGGCTTTGATGTATTGTACGCTATCGTGCATCATCCAAAGTTAGAACATGTCACAAAAATATTAGAGACTCCATTTGTGGATGGAAAAGCTTGTTATAAAGAAGAAATCTCAGCACTGCGCTGAGATTTCTTTCTAATTAAAATTTATCAATTTCTTCTTTTAAACGAGCTACAATCTGATCTTGTGGAATCTTTTCAATGATTTTGCCCTTCTTAATCAATAAGCCTTCTTTTTTGCCACCTGCAATCGCAATATCCGCATGTTTAGCTTCACCAGGACCATTGACCGCACAACCCATGATGGCTACTGTTACTTCTTTATGAATCGTTTGAAGATAGCTTTCAATTTCATTGACAACCGGCTCCATATCCCATTGAGTTCGCCCACATGTTGGACATGCGATTAGATTTGGTACATTTTTGATGAGCTTGCAGTCTTTTAATAATTCCTTTACGATTGGAATTTCTTTTTCAGGTGCACCATTAACACTGATTCGAATTGTATTTCCAATACCTTCATTTAATAAAGTGCCTAAAGCTAAACTCGATTTGATGGCACTTGTCATGGTTGTACCGGCTTCTGTTACACCTAAATGTAAAGGGTAATCAAATGTCTTAGCTGCAAGACGGTAAGCTTCAATACATAAAAGTGGATCACTCGATTTAAAAGAAAGGACGGTATCATAAAAATCGAGATCTTCTAAGATTTTTACATGTCTTTTGGCACTTTCAATCATACCTTGTGCGGTTGGCTTACCATATTTTTCATGAATATCTTTTTCTAAAGAACCACCATTGATTCCAATACGAATGGGAATATGTTTTTCTTTACAAGCCTTTACAACTTTTTCTACATTTTCTCTAGAACCAATGTTTCCTGGATTTAAACGAATCTTATCAGCACCTGCTTCAATACAAGCTAAAGCTAAACGATAATCAAAGTGAATATCGGCAACTAATGGAATATGAATTTGTTTTTTAATATCTTTTATGGCTTTGGCATCCTCCATATCCATACAGCTGACACGAATTAATTCGCAGCCCATTTTTTCAAGGTTTAAAATTTGTTTGGCTACCTCATCCGCCTTTTTTGTTTCAATGTTACACATTGATTGAATAATAACGTGATTATTATGTCCAATTTCAAGATTTTTTACTTGAACTTGACGAGTTTGAGTTCTGTTCATAGTCATCCTCCATATCTCAAGTATACGCCTTTCTTTCTTTTTTTTCCATTTCATCTTGGAAACGTGTATAATATATAGTGTTTTCGTATAAAGGGGGATTCAATTGAAAAAGAGTAGAAAATCATTGAAAAGGGCAAGACAAACTATTTCTGTTGATCAAGTCATTTCGAATCGTATATTGATTCTTGCGGTTTCCATTACCGTATGTTTTTTAATCATCTTTTTACGATTGTTCTATCTTCAGATTGTTTCATATAATGACTATACAGCGAAAAGAGAAGATTATACTTCCATCAAACAATATACTTCAGCACCACGTGGTCAAATCTATGATTGTAAGGGAAGAATTTTAGCTAAGACTGTGGTTAGTCACAATATTGTCTTTACATCTCCAAACAATATGGATTCAGAAGATTATGAATTGTATGCGAAACGTATTGTGAAAGTGTTTAGTGTAAGCGCAAAAGATTTTACAGAGGAAGATAAAAAGCAGGCATATATTACGTACAAATCTTTTTTATCTGTAAATGATTCTGAATATGCAGCCAATCATTTATTGACTTCAAAAGAATTGAAACAATACAAAAATGGTGCATGGGGTGACAATGCCGAAAGTAAACGATACCAGATCTTAATGAATCGTATCGGCAAGAAACAAATTGGTGAGATGACACAATCCGAATTAAAAATGTGTGTGATTTACCAAAGAATGATTGCCAACCAAAGTACAGGACAAGAAAATGTTGTACTTGAAGATGTCAGTGATGATGATGTGGCCTATCTTGTCGAACATAAAACGGAATTTCCTGGATTTGACGTTGATTTTGGTGGATGGAAACGAGAATATCCATATGGAGAATCTTTATCGGATGTTTTAGGAAGTGTAACTACAAGTACACAAGGTTTGCCGAGTGAATTATCTAGCTATTATCTTTCTAAAGGCTACCAATTAAATGCGAGTGTGGGTAAATCAGGCCTTGAATATCAATATAATGATTTACTTGCAGGAACACCTGAAATTGCCAAGATTACGTATAATTCGAAGGGATTGGCACAAAAAGAAGTCGTTCAAGAAGCAAAAAAGGGATATGATATCCATCTTTCTATCGATATTGATCTTCAAACTTCATTAGATGATATTTTAAAGAAAACATTAAATGAATATGGAGGATCGGCGAATCGTGAAAATTTCAAATCTTTATTTACGACGGTATTAAATGCAAAAGATGGCTCAGTCCTTGCGATGTCAGGCTATCAAATGGATTTGGATACAAAAGGTATGACATATTTTTCAACGGGTAACTATATGTCTTTAGTCAACCCAGGATCATGCATTAAAGGGGCCACTGTATATATGGGTGAAAGTGAACATGTGATGAGTCCAGGAGAAACGATTGTCGATAAAACAATGAATATTGGAGGACAAGAATTTAGTTCCTACAAAGATTATGGTACGGTTGATGACATTATGGCTTTAGAAGTTAGTAGTAACATATATATGTTTAATGTGGCAATACGTTTGGCCAATGCCTCATATCAAGAAGAACAACCGCTTTACGTGAATGATCTTCAAGGTACATTAAATAAAATGCGTGGATATTATTCAATGTTTGGTTTAGGCAATAAAACAGGCATTGATGCACCAAATGAAGCAAGTGGCTATATGGGTTATGGTGCAGAGCCAGGTATGTTACTTTATTATTCTATAGGGCAGTTTGATATGTATTCACCACTTCAATTGGCCACTTATGGTGCAACTATCGCATCCAATGGGAATTTATATAAACCACGTTTTATGACGTATGCAACGGAAGTAAATTCACAAGAGGTAGTTGTGACGAATGCTAAAAAAATTAAATCTAAATTGCCTGAAAAGAATGCAGCCTATTTAGATCGAGTCAAACAAGGCTTTAGTGCCTGTGTAAGTTCAGGTTATTGTGGAGATCCAATGCAGCCATTTGCAGGTAAAGTTTCAGCCAAAACAGGTACAGCCGAAGTAGGAGATTGGACAACCGCAAACCTTGTTGGATATGCTCCAAGTGATGATGCAACCATGGCATTTGCGTGCTCAGCACCAACATCAAGTATCAATGATCAAAGTGTTTCACCAAACATTTGTTCGAATATGGTGATGCCAGAATTTATTCAAAAGTATTTCGAATTGTATCCTGCAAGTTAAAATTTTGAAAATGACTTGAAATTGACTTGTAAGTTATGCTAAAATCAACTAGTAATTACTAATGTGAGGAGGACTGAACATGAGAGATCGTATTACATTTAAGTGCTCTGTTTGCGGTGAAGAAAATTATATTGGTACAAGAAATAAGAAAAAACATCCTGAACGTATGACTGTTAAAAAATATTGTCCAAAATGCAATCAGCAGACTGAACATAAGGAGAAAAAGTAAGAAAGGCCGTTTTATTCGGTCTTTTTTATGTATTAGACGATGAAAGTTATTCAACAACCTTTAGGACCTGTACAGGCAAATTGTTATTTGGTGATGGAAAACCATCATGCTTTAATTATAGATCCGGCAGACATATTGCCAAATCTTGATGAAATTTTGAATCAGAATGATTGTACATTAGATGCGATTGTTTTAACACATGCACACTTTGATCATATTTCAGGCGTAGATAAGATTGTAAATAAATTTGGCTGTGATGTATATTTAAATCCAAATGAATTTGATTTTCTTTTAGACCCCGATTTAAATTCATCTAGTGCCTTTTATATGGATGTGACATGTAATGCCAACGCAAAACCACTTATTGAAGGTAAAAACGAAATTGCAGGCTTTGAAGTAGAAGCTATATATTGTCCGGGACATTCGATTGGTTCTACAGTATTAAAAATAGAAGATTGTTTATTTACTGGAGACGTGCTATTTCAAGGTTCCATTGGAAGAATGGATTTAGCAACTGGCAGTGTTTCAAGTATGAAACAATCCTTAAAAAAATTGTATCAATTCAACAAAGATTATAAAGTATATCCAGGACATGGACCAACGACTTCTTTATCGCAAGAGAAAAAATGGAACGAAAGTTTAAAATATGCAGAAATTTATTAGAATTTCTGCTTTTTTTTTCGTATTAGATAAGGGGGTGATAAAAAATGGAGGATTTATTAAAGGATCTCATTGAATATGCGATTGATAAAAAAGCGAGTGATATCCATTTTGTACTACATAATCAAAGGTTACAGATTCAACTTCGCACACAAAATGAAATGATTGATGTATATCAAGATATATGGAAACCATCGTTTTTTGAGTATTTAAAATTTATTTCTCAGATGGATCTAACCAATCCTTATACGCCGCAAAGTGGACAGTTTAAAGTATATCTTCATAATCATGATATCTTTTGTCGCTTCAGCATCTTACATAATCATAATATTCAAACAGGTGTCATTCGGTTGTTGAACACTAAACAAGCTATTCAACTTTATGAATTGTCTTTATGGAAAAAGGATACACAATTTTTTCAATCTTTAATCCCACTTAGACAAGGCCTTGTGCTATGTGTAGGACCTACAAATAGTGGAAAGACGACAACACTTCATGCTTTACTTCATGAAATCGCAAAAACAAGGAAACATAAGGTTGTCAGTCTAGAAGATCCGATCGAAATTGAAGATGATTCCTATTTACAGCTACAAATCAATGAAACAATGGGATTTACATACGATGTAGGCATCGAGCAATTATTAAGGCATGATCCGGACGTTATATGTATTGGAGAAACAAGAAATAGCTATACAGCGAAGATGGTATTGCGTGCAAGTTTAACAGGGCATTTGGTCTTAACGAGTATTCATGCCAAAAATGGAAAGGAGTGTATCAGTCGTCTTGAAGATCTCGGCGTTTCTAAACAAGATTTATTAAGTGTATGTACCGCCATCATTTCACAACGCTTATATTCAAATGGCGACAAGAAAGTGTGTGTATATGAAATCATGGATCAAAAAACATTGGAATATGTCATACGATATGGAAAATATCCTGACCAATTTCAAACATTATCTTCAAAAATTAAAGAAGGTATTGAAAAAGGATATATCCTTGACGAACAAGCCGAGTGCGACATGTTTAGTTTGTCGTGAAGAAATTGAACAATTTCAATTGTTACAAAATCAAGGTGTGCCATTTGATACATTGATTCATTTAGTGTTTCAAAAGGATGATGAAATATTGGATGAATTAAAATCCGGAAATTGTTTAATGGATTTATTCTGTAGGAATCAAAAGAAGTTGTATTTTAAATATTTAAAGATTTTAGGTAGCAAGATGAATCTTAAAGAAGCTATCGAATGTGTTTCTCAAATTGAAAAAAGTTCGAATGTATTCTTTGAACAATTGTTAAAAAAGATCGCATATCCATTCTTTTTACTTGTATTTGCGTATTTTATGATTTGTTTCTTTTCAGACTTTGTGCTTGTTCAAATGAAAGATTATATTTCAAATAATTCTGTCTTAATTTTGATTCAAGTATTAAAGGTTCTATTTGGCACAAGCATTTTGTGTATTCTATTGTATCTAGGCTTATATTATTTGTTTTTCTATAAGTATGATTCAAGACTGAAATGTCCATTTTCTTTGATGAAGAAAATGATCTCTTTACAATTTGTATGTATGTGTCAAGCTTTAGAAAAGACCTATAGTTCAACACAAGAAGTGTTAGAAACTTTATCTTTGATGGATTTTAGTATTGTGGGTATGGTATCCAATGAAATTTTAGATCAATTAAAGAAGGGAAATACTTTGGAAGAGTGTTTTTTAGTCATCCATGTATTTGATGCATCTTTTAAGAAGATGATCCAATATGCTTTGAATGGTAACCGCATCTCGATATTTTTTGATCTGTATATCAAGAAATGTCGTTTCGATCTTGAAACATCTATAAAGAAGTTATCCAATGGAATTCAATTGTTTTCGTATATCAGTATTGGCATATTGGTTGTGGTTGTCTATCAAATCATGATGATGCCAATGAATATGTTAAATCAGTTTTAAATGGAGGAGAAAAATGGAAAAGAAAAATGGATTTACAATATTAGAAATGATGATCGTGATGTTGATCGTAGCTTTACTTTTGTTGATTACTTTGCCAAATATCCAACAAAAAGAAAATTGCTTTATATAAAGTATGATATATATTATTGGCATGATATTGGCATAAAATAGCCTTATTTTTCACCTATTTTCACTAGTTTTTTATAAAATTTAAGTGTTATCTAAAGAAAGAGGGAAAATTACATGGCAGTAAAAAAAGATGAAAAAACAGGTACGTGGTATTTCTATGGTTCGTACAAAATGAAGAACGGAAAGTATAGACAATACAAGAAACGTGGCTTCCAAAAAAAGAAAGATGCAGTAAAAGCAGAGATCATATTCAAAGAGAATATCAAAGACCCATACAAAAATATCACACTTGAGGAATTATTTAATATCTATGCAGCATATACAGAAAAGAGAATAAAAGAAAGTACCTATAAAGTTCAGAATAGATTGCTTGAAAGATGGATTGATATTTTAGGTGATGTGAACATAAAATCCATTACAACAAACGATATAGAGGTTGCAATGGAATTAATGATTAATAACGTAGGATATGAAACCGCAAAGAACTATTTATCTAGAATCAATAAGATGATGCGATTTGCAGTTCGTAAAGGATATTTAGAAACTAATCCTTGCTCCCCAATAGAATTGGTTAAAGACCCAAACGAAAAGAAAACAGAAATGCAGTATTGGACTTTGGAACAATTCAATTTATTTATTCCTTATGTTGAAAATCCTTTGTATCATCTTCTATTTACAAATCAATTCTACATGGGTATGAGAATAGGTGAAACATTGGCTTTGACTTGGGAAGATGTGGATTTGGAAAACAATACGATTGCGATTAAAAAAACATGGTCAAAAGATTTGCATAAAATCACAACCCCAAAAACTCCAAACAGTTATAGGACAATTACAATGCCCCAGTTCTTATCGGATGAATACAGAGAGTTTAAAGAGATGTTGGATGTTCCTGAGAAATCATTTGTATTCGGTATAGATATACCCGTATGCAATACGACAGTTAGGACAAGGATGATAGAAGCTATTAAAATCGCAAATGAAAACAACGAAGAACAAATCCCTATCATTCGTATACACGATTTAAGGCACTCATGTGCCAGTTATATGATTGGCAATATGGTAAGAGATGGAAGCTCTAATTTTAGCTTATATGATGTCGCAAAGCGTTTAGGAGACAATCTAAGCACTGTATTAAGTGTTTATGCTCATTGGCTACCTCAAGCCGATAAAGGAATAGCTAAATTGATGGATAAAGATAATGCACTAGATTAATTTCTAGTGCTTTTTTTGTATGTAAAAAAGAAAAACACACCCTTTAGCGAGTGTGCCTTCCATGAAATAGAGAGAGATGAAAATACAGTTGCCTATTTACAGGCACTTAAAGTTTACCATGTTTCGTTGCGGACGTTTTGTACTACCAAAACAATACAAATTATTTATATCATCATCTATCATTTATTATTTTTGGTATTGATCTATTAAATCGGCTAAGTGTTGTAGTGAGACACCATACAAATTACACAACCATTTAGCATCTTCAAAGTAGACATTTTTTCTACCGTTTTCGATTTCCGAAAGCCATGATTTCGTTTTGCCCCTTCTTTCTGCTACCTCTAACATTGTGTAATTAGCTTTGTTTCTCAATTCCTTTAATGCTTGTCCTTGGTATTTAAATTTGTTCATGTCCTCACCTCTTTCATTTATACATTATAATTATAAGCACTAAATTAAATACCTATTTAAAATATATCATAAAGTACACTGAAAGATAACATAATTATAAAAAAAATAAAAAAAGTTATTGACTAGAGTACACTAATAGAGTACTATATGAGTGTAAGTTAACTAATAGTGTACGGAGGAGGTTAAGGATGGAGAAAATGACTATTAAACAAATCCGAGTCGGATTGAACATGACTCAGAAACAAATGGCTAAATACCTTGGGATTTCTCCTGTTAGTTATACTAACAAAGAAATTGGAAAAAGACGTTTCTACTTTGATGAAGTAAAAAGAATATGTGAATTAGCTAAGATTTCAATTGATGTTGTAAAAATTGAAGTTGCAAAAGCTATCTAACTTATTTTTTTAAAATCAAAGTACACTAACAGAGCACTTAGAAGGGGTGAATAAAATGGCAGAACCAAGTGGAAGATTAGAAAGTGACAGATTAGATTCAATTAGATTATTCCAAGAATCAGTGAATTGGGAAGGAAAAGTTTTTGATGTGCTAATTAAGAACGGATGTTCTAAGGAAGATTTAGTAAACGTATCTTCAATGCTTCAAACCATTTATATGTGTGGATTTGAAGTAGGGAAAAGATGTGTAAAGGAATGAAAGTGTTGCTTGGCTATAGAGACATCATGGAACTAGGTGTTTCTAAAAAAACCGCATACAAGATGTTGAATCTTATATGCGAATCGGAGGCTTATAAAAAGTCCAATCTATCCAAAGTGATAGATACAAAGAAAGTTCCAACAAAGTTATTTATCAGGATGTTTCCTGAGTTCAAAGAAAGGTGTGAACAACATGATGGATGTAGATGATTTAAGAGAGTTGGATGACAACAGATACATTGATGAAGATGAAGAAGAGGAGGAAGAACAAGATGAGTACAGTTACGAAGACTACTGCTACGACTTCTGCAAAGCAGAAAGAGACGAAGAAGCCTGGTTCTAAATCAACTGCAAAGAAGAAAGCAGTTGAATTAGGTGATTGTATCACGCTTCCTTCTTTTGCTAACAACGAATACGAAACTCAGTATTCAATGCTAGTTAGAAGTCAAAAACAGACTCGCATGGTTAATCGAATGGCTAAGTTTAATTACATTTGCTCGTTAATCTGTTTCTTAGTTTCTCTAGCTTTCATTGTGATAGCTAATTGGTACATAAGAGGTTTGTAAATTGAGGGGAGGAAGTAAGGATGAATCTTTACCAAGACACTGAAAAGTTTAGTGTTGAAAAATACGGAAGCCATGAAGAATGGTTAAAAAAACGTGGACGTGGTATTGGTGGCTCGGATGCAGCTTGTTTCATGGACTTGAACCCATGGAAAACACTTAATCAGTTGTGGCACGATAAAAAATTCGGTTCACAACAGATTACAAATGATGCGATTGAATACGGAAATACTGCCGAGCCTTGTTTAAGAACATTGTTTCAGGCTAAACATCCCGAGTTGGATGTACAGTACGTTGACAATGTTACGTTGGTATCTAAGGAATATGAGTTTCTTAGATATAGTCCTGATGGACTTATTTATAACAAGGAAACGGGAGAATGTGGAATCTTGGAAATCAAAACATCCAAGATAATCAATTCTCATAGTTTGCAAAAATGGGGTTCTAAAGGGAATGAAACAGTTCCCGACAACTATTATTGCCAAACATTAGAAGGATTGATTGTTACGGATTTTGACTTTGTTATGTATTGTGCAGAGCTGAGATTTGCAGATGGTGATGCACGAATTATTGAGCGTTCATACAGAAAAGAAGAAGCTTTAGATAGTATGAACGATCTAAAACAAGCAATGATAGAAAAATGGGATAGGTACTTCATAGGTGATGTAGAACCGCCTATCACATTGTCTATATAGAAAAAGAGGAGATGGAAATATGGAATTTAATTTAGAGGTACGTGCACAAAACGGAAAAGTGTACACAAACGCAAGTGATTTATTACCTGCAATTCAAGAAGGATTGAAAGCTTACGATTATGTAGTTGATGAGAATAACTACAAGCAAGCTAAAACAGACAGAGCTTCACTTAATAATTTAGTTAAAGTTGTATCTGATAAGCGTAAACAAGTTGAGAATGATGTCTTTGCTCAGTGGCTACAGGATAAAAAAGACATCATGGCGGTTGAGAAAACTATCAAAGCAGCATCAGACAAATTGGGAAACGGAATCAATGATATTGATAACGCAGAAAAAGAGTTGAAGAAAAATCAGATTAAAGAGTTGTGGCTAAATATGACAAACAACAAATATCCTTTTGAACTAGTTTTTGAAGAAAGATATTTGAATAAGTCTGTTAAGCCTAAAGAAATTGAAGAATCGTTGAATAACAAATTCTTGAAAGCCGAAGAACAATTATCTTTCATTGAAGCTTCACTTCCCGAAGATGAACTACAAGCAGAGCAAGTTATCCAATTGTTCTGTAAGACATTGGATTTAAGCAAAGCTACAGAGAGAATCAACGAAATCAAGGCAGCTAAAGCAAAACTTCAAGAAAAAGTAAATGCTCAAATTGAACAGTCTAAACAAGCACAAATGGAAAGAGAAAATGCAGTTCCTACACAAGCTCCATTTGAAGCCCCTCAGGCTCAAAGTCAAACTCAAGCAAGAAGATATTGCGTATTCCGTTTTGAAGGCTCTATGAGCGAATTACAAGCGTTTAATCCAATTTTGAATCAATTCATTAAAGAACATGATGTGAAAGTCAATATTTTAGAAAAAGGAGAATGTTAATTATGTTACAAAACAATATTGCAAAAAAGAATGACAATCAATTGGTAGAATTTTCTGCCAACGGAGAAAAAGTTAAATTATCTCCAGCTATCGTAAGAAATTACTTAGTAAATGGTAATGGTCAAATCTCAGACCAAGAAGTTGTATATTTCATCAATTTGTGTAAATCACAAGGATTGAACCCATTCATTAAAGACTGCTACTTAATCAAGTATGGAAACACTTCACCAGCTCAAATGGTCGTTTCAAAATATGTTTTCTTGAAACGTGCCGAAAGAAATTCAGAGTTTGATGGTTTAGATGCAGGAATTATCGTAATTAATAACGAAAGCGGTGAGTTAACTTACCGAAAAGGTGCTTTCTATCTTAAAGATCGTGAAGAAGTTGTCGGTGGATGGGCAGATGTATTTAGAAAGAATGTATCTCATCCAACTCACATTGAAGTCTCATTTGAAGAATATTCAGGAAGAACTAAGGACGGAAAGCTTAACTCACAATGGAGCACTAAAGCCGCCACAATGATTCGTAAGGTTGCGATTACTCAAGCGTTAAGAGAAACATTCCCTAACGACTTCCAACAGATATATTCAGAGGAAGAAATGAATGTGGATATGAAATTGGATGAAACTCCAATTCAACAACCTACACAATCAATTGAGCAAGCACCTGTACAACCAACATACCAAGAATCACAAGAACAACCCGAAGGTGTAAGTCTTGTATAAATCAAAACGTAGCCAAGCTACAGATATTCCTAAATCAGTTAAAGATACTGTATGGGAAAGAGACGGGAGAATGTGTATCTTTTGCGGTTCTCCCTTCGCATTTCCCGAAGCACACATTTGTTCAAGAGCACAAGGCGGATGCGGAGTAGAAAAAAACATTATTACAGTGTGTAGAAGGTGTCATAACCTACTAGACCAGAGTCCAAAGAGAGAGAAAATGCTAGGCATTGCCAAAAGATATTTAGAACATATCTACGGACATATTGATGAATCAGAGGTGAAATATAATGCTAAGTCAAAATGAATTATTGTTTAAATACAATCCATTCAAAGTTAAATATTGGAAAGACGAAGAAATCCAAGAACAACTTTCAATCTTAGTTGATGCTTATATCTCTGATGCGGAAGCAGTAATGGAAATGGCATTGAACATTGAAAACCTCGCAAATCAAATGTTCTTAATTGGTGAAATGATTGCTAGATTACAGGAAAGTTCAAACATTCTTAAAGCAGACATTGAAAACAAGACGAATCAAGCTATTTATGTAGAACGTAGTACTTGGGAACGTGAACATGACGGAAAAGCGCCTAGTATTAAATACTTTGAAGCTTTAGCAGGTCAAAAAGTTTCTGAGGAAAGAACTAAGTTTGCAAAAGTTGATTCTGATTTAAAGCGTTTCAAAACTGCTTACGAGAGTATTGAAGCTAAGATGAATTCAGAAAAGAAAAAACTTGATGCTACTAAGTTTGAAATTGGAGGTGCTTAAAATGGCTTTCATTGGAATTGACCCAGGAAATATAGAGAGTGCATATGTAGTTGTTGCAGATGATTTAAGCGAAGTCCTAGAAAAAGGAAAAGTTGAAAATCATGAATTGATGAAATTACTTACTCGTTTCAAGTTAACATACGATATTCGATATGTAGCTATTGAAATGATTGCTTCTTATGGGATGGCAGTTGGTGCATCTGTATTTGATACGTGTGTATGGATAGGGCGATTTAAAGAGCATTGTTTGAAGCTTTTGTGGGAAGTGGAGTTTGTATATAGGAAAGAAGAAAAAATGCTTCTATGCCACTCTATGAAGGCGAAAGACAGTAATATTATTCAAGCTCTGATTGATTTGTTTGCTAAAGACACTCCAAACAAAGGAAAAGGAACAAAAAAAGAGCCTGGATATTTCTACGGATTCAAGAAAGACATATGGCAAGCAATGGCAGTTGCTTACGTTTTCCATACAAAGTACATAGGTACAGAATGTTAGGAGGTGTGATGAATGGAAGAACAACAAAGATCATATTATGCGATTATTCCAGCAAACGTAAGATACGATAAAGATTTAGCTCCAAACGCAAAATTACTATACGGAGAAATCACTGCGTTATGCAGCGAAAAAGGATATTGTTGGGCATCTAATCAATATTTTGCAGAACTATATGGAGTATCCGTCCTAAGTGTTAAGCGTTGGGTAAACTCGTTAGTGACTAAAGGATATGTTTATAGAACATTGACATACAAGCCAAATTCAAAGGAAGTCGATAAACGAATCCTAAGTATTGATAGTGGTATAAAAATTGATACCACCTCAGTTCAGAAGTGTTACGACCCTGGTATCAAAAACGATACCTCATCTAGTATCAAAAACGATACGGATAATAATACAAGTATTAATAATACATTTAATAATACAGATATATATAAAGAAAAAAATATAAAAAAAGAAAGTGTTAATTCTGTTATTTCAGAGTATACAGAAAACAAAGATTTGCAAGATGCATTGCATGACTTTGTAGATATGCGTATTAAAGCAAGAAAACCTTTGACTGTTAGAGCAATGAAATTATCTTTAAATGAATTAGATAAATTGGCAGTAGATGATGTTACCAAGATTGCTATTGTAAATCAGAGCATTGTACATAGCTGGTTAACATTCTACAAGTTGCAGAATAACAATAACGGTGGTCAAAGACAATTGACGAGAAAAGAAATGGGGTATGCATTTTGACATTAGAAGAAACTGAAAGAATCTTACAAGTGCTAAGAATCAATTATCCTATGAGCTACAAAAACATGACTCAAGAAGATACACAAGCCTATTTAAAACTTTGGCAAGTGTCTTTTAAGGATTATGAATACTTGGTTGTAGCGAATGCAGTTAATCAAATCATTCAAAGTGATACAAGAGAGTTTGTTCCAAATGTAGCGCAAGTAAAAACACGAATCAGTAAAACTGCTATTGGAAAAACTAAAGAGTGTGGAGAGGCTTGGGAAATCGTTTTAAGGAACGCTAAGTGTGACCCTCATACTAGTAAGGTAAACTACGATAAACTGCCTAGAAACATTCAGAAAGCGCTAGGAGGGAGCTATCTGTTAAGAGATATTGCGTGGAGTAATAAAAAAGACTTGCAATACTATCGAGATAGATTTTTACAAGCTTATAAAGAGATTTGTGAAGAAGAAGTACAGTTATTAAATTCAGGTCAAATCAGTTTGGAAACATATACACAACACGATCAATTGCCTGCACCTCCAAAAAAGGAGGAAGGTATGAAGATGTTGGGAGATTTGATGAACGGATAAAAAGAGGAGGGGTAGCAAGTGCAATATTATATGTTGGATAAAAACGATATATCAGTTGTACGAGGAATCGTAAACACCAAAGACGTAATGAAGGAATTGTGCATTACAAACGCTCAATTCCATAAGATGTTGAGAAACGAGGAAACGTATAAAGGATGTATTCTTCTTCCTATTGAAACGGATGAGGAAGAAAGAAGAAAAGTGACAAGTGAAGATGCGGAACAATTCCAATTACTCGGCGAAAGTAAAACAGGAATCAGATATTACATTACAAGTTATTTGAGAGTTGTTTCTGTTGATCTAAAAGGAAAACAAAGGGAAATGAAAGCTAAAAAGGAAACGGAATCAATATACAGAGTTGTAGTGAACTTTAAAGAAGGAAAACGATACTTGAATGTATTGTTTGAAGCCTATAAAGCTTTTGTTGGTGAAATAGAAAAGAATGATTCTATCGTTTGGGACGGAGAAATGAAAATCGAAAACCTAAGAGTTATCAAACTAGCTCAGATTCAGGGATTGAGAAACAAGAAGAAAGTGAGAATAGGCGATACAGTCTATAGCTCAATTGCCGAGTGTGCTAGAAAGAATTTCATTTCTGCATCACATATGTATCAGATGATAGAAGGAATCAGACCTAATTCAATAGGTGTTGAATTTGTATAAAGGAGTTGAAAAGAAATGAACAGAGTTATTTTATCAGGTGAAATCGGTAGCGATATTGTTTTAAAGAAAACCACTACAGGACAAAGCCTATGCAACTTCTCAATCGAAGTTAAAGAAAAAGGAAAAAACGGACAAGAGTTTAAATCTTTCTTCGATTGTACTGCGTGGGGAGAAAATGCAGAACATATTAATCAATATGGATTTAGAGGACAACACATTGCAGTTGATGGAAAGCTTCAAAAAAGCTCATACACGAACAAAGACAATCAGAAGGTGTATAAGACTAGCGTGTATGTAATGGACGTAGAATTGGCTTTAAACAACGCTACAATGCCACAAACACAAGCTTATCAACAAACGTGTCAACAACAGAGTCAACAAACGTATCAACATCAATCACAACAGATGCAACAGCCACAAACAGTACCATTTACAAATCAAGTAAATTACCAATCATATCCTCAAAATGATGATTTGGGCGAAGGGATGCCATTCTAGATGATTGCAAAAAGATATGATGATGAACTTATGTACAGTGTTCAAAAATGTGATGATGATAGTTCTAACAAATACAAATACTGTACAAAAGATGGAAAACTAGCTTTTAAAAAGCCTGGAAAAGATTTTTTAGGGGTAACAAAGCAAAATTACAAGAATGTGTATGTTATCAAGGGAGAAATTTACATTGGAGAATGTGTTGGGAAGGGTGAATAAATGGATAAACAGATAAATCTCACGGGGGGGTTATCTATAATCAAGATTGTTTAAAAGGACTAAAAGAAATTAAAGACAATCAATTTGATGTTGCGATTACATCCCCTCCATATAACAGGGTAAGAAATGACAAGTACGCTCATTATGACGATGTTAAAAACAATTATTACAAGATGATCGTTGATGTAACGAATGAGTTATTAAGAGTGTGCAAGAAAGATGTAATCGTGAATATTCAAGCAACATATTTCAACAAAAAAGATGTTTATAAATACATTGGATATTTTGCAGATAAGCTAAAAGGAATTGTGATTTGGGAGAAAACAAACCCTCAACCAAGCATCAACAAGATTAAGGATGAGAACGGAAATATACTTACATCAGTATGTAATGCAGTTGAATATTTCTTTGTTTTAAATGAACAGGCAGAGGAGTTTAGAGCTTATGGGTCAATCAAAAACATTGTGCATAGCTCAGTTAATGAAAAACACTTTAAAGGACATGGAGCAATTATGAAATATGAAATTGCCGATTGGTTTGTTAAAAATTTCAGTGTTAAGGGAGATACGATTGTTGACCCATTCTTAGGAACAGAAACAACCGCTATCGCATCAGAACTTAATAAAAGAAAATATGTCGGATATGAAATATCTAAAGAATATTGTCAAATTGCAAAAAAAAGAATTGCAGTAGAAACAAGTACATTATTTTAAGAAATCAGGCGGGAATTCTCGGTTACTTGTAGCCGAGTAGTTCACCAAGGTGCAAAATTGTATATGGATAAAGTTTACGGAAGGTATGCAAGCTTCCTAGATAAGCTAGAACTAAAGAAAGCAGACAAGTACATCAAACGTGTTTTCCCAAATGCAGAATACTACGTTGACTATGAATTAGGAGCGTTAGTATTTGAACCTTTAGAAAATGAAGAAGTTGATTTAGAAGATCGTACAGTCATAAATGAAAAAGGATATAAAGGAACATTTACTAGCAAATATAGAGATTTAGTCAAAAACTATGAAGAAAACACATTTGAACAGAATGGAGAAAAATTTGAACAGATTACGTTGTTTTAAAAAGGGTGTGAACAAATGAATAGAGAAACAAGGATGAGAAAAGCAAATTACATAAGAAAAGACGAAATCAATCTATGTAGATTTGTTGAAATTTGCTATTCGGTTATTGAAAGAAATATCGAAGGCAAATGGGAATATGTAGGCAAAGTCAAAGAAAAAGGATTGCAAATCAGGAATAGAGTTTATTTATTTGATGATAAATATAAATTAGCTCATTACAAAGACACTAAAATTTTAGAAGTTTTTGAGGGAATTCCTGAATGGGCAACGCCTAAAATGATTGAAAGATATGAAGAATTTAAGGCGGAGCAGAAAGGAAAACTATTGTTTTCAAAATAGGAGAAAAGCATGGCAAAATATTTATTTAAATCGAATATATTCGCTCAATTATCGGAAATCGTAGAAGCTGATTCAGAAAAAGAAGTTTGGAATAAGATTAGAAATCAAAAATCTTTTGAAATTAAGCAAAAAGCTTTGCAAGTTTATCCAGCATCAATTGAGATTAGAAAAATCAAAGAAAAAAAGGAGAAAAACAACATGGAATTAAAAGAGACAGTAGAGTTGATGAACTCTGTAGATTACAAGGACAGATTCATTGCAGAATATCACCAAGTAAAAATCAGATATGAGAAATTGAAGAATTTCTGTAACAAAATTGAAGTAGAAAAAATGCTTGGGGAAGAAGTAACTAAGCATGATTGCCCTCTTGAGTTGTTAAGAGAGCAACAAAAATACATGGGATTATATTTATCAATCCTCGAAAAAAGAGCATTGATTGAAAATGTTGAATTATAAAAGGAGAACCAAATGACAAGTACAGAAATGATTAAAGATATGCTTGAAAGACAGAAAGCATATGATGCAGAAGTATTTAAGAAACATAATGTTGACTATATTTCTAAAAGCCAATTAGAAAGTGCATTGTTTGATGAATTAGGAGAATTGATGCACGCTCAGAAATCAGACTGGTGTTGGTGGAAGTTCACTCAAGAGCCTAAAGACGAAGCCAAAGTATTTGAAGAATACATTGATGTTGTGCATTTCGCATTGATGTACGAAATCAAGTTTGGTTCAGGATGTTATCAACATGAGGACATTAAGTGGAATTACAACAAGCTAAAAACGGATTTAGGATTTGGGCAGGCATATGCGTTTAGTTGTGTAATTAGTTTAACACGAGATGATAACGTATTAGCTTATGTTCTAGCGTTTGGATTGCATTTAGGATATTCGATTGAAGAAATTTATAACGAATATATTCGCAAGAATGAGATCAATAAAGAAAGATTGGCGAAGGGGTACTAGGAAAGGAGATTTAAGATATATGAACATGGATGTTATTGCAAGAAGAATTGTAAAGGAATACGTAGAAGAACATTTAGATAAATCAGATAAAGATATTAAGGAATCAGACAAGCAACCTTATATTGTATGGAAGTGCAAGACTTTGCAAAATTGGAAATATTTAATCAGTACCGATTTACACGACGGAATGTATTACGAAGTAACATACAATGGAGACAAGAAGGAATTCTATCTTGACGCATATAAAAAGTTTGAGAATAGATGTATTCCAATGCCTGAAAATGATGAGGTGGAAGTATGACAGAAAAAGATTTAGAAGAAATAAAACAAAAGTACGGATTCACATTGCATCCAAGTGCATTTAATGGAAAGCCAATTAAGTATGTATCAAAAGAAGAGTATGAAGAAAAGATTAATGAGGTGTGGAATCAAATATTTAAGGATGATTCAAATAAGGATGATTTAAAAAAAGAACAAGAAGAAATTGAGAAGGAACTGAGAAAAAAGCAAAACGCAAGTTTGAGGAAACTAAAGAAAGCGGTACAAAACAAAAAAGAGGTTGATGAATTTGTTAAAAAGCTAAAGGAACAGGAGGATGATTTTTAATGGAAGAGTTTGTTCAAATGTCGCTAGAAACATATGATGCGTTAAAGCGTAATAACGAGTATTTAAAAAGAAGGCTAAAAGAGGAACAAGCATCACATAGTGAAGATGTTGCACAAGCAAAAAAAGAAATAAATGATTTAGCCGAAAAAATAGACCAGTATAAGAAACACATTCTAGAACGTAATTGTAGATTTTTAGATGTTGAGAACTATTCACTAGAGCAATATTTAGATATAGATTCATGGAATTATGGAATGAATTATAAAGATGATTTATTAAATCTAGGGTTCACAAAACAAGATATGGATGGATTTATAGCCGATAAATACGAGGAATTAGTGAAACAGAAAGAAGAAAATACAGATGATTGAAGAAAGAATTGATAAATATGAAGGAGTTCATATGATAAACAAAATTAAATCTTTTTTTAAAAGATTATTCTGTAAGCATGAATTTACTTGGTGTGTAAAGAATGAGATGTTTCATTGTATCAGCGGTGAGACTCAGTATCTTGTGTGTTTGAAATGTGGGAAAGTGAAAGATACAAGATTTGTTAAATTTGATTAAATGTGTGCTTTATAGGATTGTCAAAGAAAGGAGCAAGAACAATGATTTATTTAAAAAACGGATATGGAATTACATCTGATGGAAAAAGCTATACGCTAATTCAATATGCAATTCAAACTAGCAAAAATGGTGAGGAAAAGGAAATTCAGAAATCAATTTCCTTTCACTCTACATTAGAAGGAGCGTTACAAGGTTATTCAAACTGTAGAATGGCAGATTTAGTTAGTGACTATGATATGGATTTAAAATTCGTTAAAGAAGCTATAAACGAGCTTAAAAAGGAGATAAAAGCGTATGAATTATAAATTTTATGCAAATGGAAAATGTACTTATGTTGGAACTGTAGAAGCAAGTTCTAAAGAAGAAGCGTTAATAAAAATTAAAAATCACGATTATGATGATGTCGAATTAGTGGATGACACAATGAATATCAATTCTATTGATGAATGCGACTTAGAAGAAGATTAAGGGTGATGAAATGAATAAATATCAAGAAGCTTTAAACAAAATCAGAAACATAGTGTTAGATGAAAGTGGTGATGGATATTACACTCAGAGGTATTTGCAAGATTTTTATTCTAATGCGTGTGGAACATTACAGGAGTTAGTCTATAAAGCTGATTTGTTTAAATGGATTCCATTTACATTTGATGAGGAAGGTGTGCTTAATTGTGAATTGCCTGATATTGATGAGGACATACTCGTATGGGATATGGATGGCACATTTGATAAGGAAAATGTTTGGGTTGATACATGGGAATCACCTGATTGCGGTGTATACGAACTTGAAAGCGGAATGGATTTAGAGGGTTTAGCTTGGATGCCATTACCTAAACCATATGAGGAGAAAGAAAATGACCACATGGAAAATGTTTAGTGAATCAAAACCACTGTTTAGTGATTTGTATTTAGTAAAGTATAAAGATGGATGTATCAAATTTGAAAGGCATACAGAAAATGTAGACGAGGCATTAATTGAATTTGATTTAGATACAAAAACAGTATGTGCTTCATGGTTTATGGAACAAAAAGAAATTACGATTGCTGAATTAAGAGCGATCAATAAACAATGTGAGGAGTTGAATTGGCTATGATGAGTGCTAAGGAAATGTTTAATGCATTAGGTTATTATGAAAAAGATGTCGGATATACTAATATTCTTTGCTACGAAAAGGACGTTAGCGTTCCAAATGTTCCGCATTATATAGGTTTGCAATTTGTACTTAACCACGAATACATTTCTATCTACAGTCATGTTTGAGGAAGATATGAATACGGGAAAGAATGTCATTATTCGTATGGTGCTTTTAACGGATTTGATGTTGAACTATTAAGAGCAATAGAGCAACAAATGAAAGAGTTAGGATGGCTAGATGAAAAGACAGAAACAGAAGAAGCAAGAAATCCAGAAGTAACTAATCTTGAATATTACAAAGATGAAATATTAGAAAATTGCATTGATAATTTAGCGGTAGTAAAAGGGAGACCTAAGTTATGTTATAAAACTAATTGCAATGACTGTGACTTTAAAATCAATCAAATAGGATGTCGTAATAAGGTAAAAGATTGGCTAAAGCAGATACACGAAAAGCCAGTATACAAATTAACTAAATTTGAAAAAGAATTATTAGAATGCTATTCAGATGTATACAGTTTTAAAGTATTTAATTCTTTAAATGGGATGAAGGAAAAAGGATATTTTAAAGGAATTGATGATAATGAATTAATTGGAGACATCCTAGCAAAATGTGAGGTGGTTGGATGATTTATTTCTTTGCAGGAGTATTTATAGGTGGAATAGCTTCAATGCTCCTTTATTCCTTAGTTGTTTCAGAACGAATCAATGAATTACAACTTGAAAATGGTAGATTGATTGATGATCTCAATAAAGCCGAATATGAAGTTAGAAAATACAAATATCAACATAGGGGGTATGGATATGATGGGTTTGAAGAAACGAAATAAGCCTAAAGAAAGTACAGACGTAATGATTAAATTGAAAATCAGTGTTCCTGATGTTAATAACAGTGATTCATGCAATGTTGTAGATTCATTATTAAATGAAATTTGGGATGCTGCATGGAGTAAAGAAGGGGTCGAAGTAGAAGATTTGAAAGCTACATATGTGAAGGAGAAAATAGCAAAATGATGTATTTAAGTATGGCAATTCACAATATAGCGGTAATGATATTTACTGCGTACATGGTAATTCATGTTCATCCAATTTGGGCAGTGTGCATCTTATTTACACATAGAATTGGAACTAAAATTGTACGTGTTCCAATCAAGGAAAATGAGGATGATGCAGTAGATGATACAGTAGATGATGTATATGGAATGGATTGGAATGAAGAAGATAGCAATGAATCAGGTAGAGACAAGTTTTAAAAATGTAGAAAAAGCCCTGAAAGACAACGGATTATATGAAGCATATGACGATATGGTATTAATTAAACAGGCTTTAATCGAGAGAGATAGAAAAATATACGGGTTGAAGCAGCATAACAGAAATTTAGAGGATAAATTAGGAAGGATAGGAGGTTATCATTATGGAAATCCTAAACAATAACATTTATTGGTGTGACTTGCCAAAATATAGTAATACGATTCTTTATAAAAGGAGACCTTGTATCGTTATTTCAAACGATATTCAGAATAAAGGGAGTAAAACAGTAAATGTAATTCCAATTACTAGCAATTTAAAAAGAACAGATTTGCCATGCCATGTAATGATTGATACAGGACATGAGTACGGAATGGCAAAAGCGGAACAAATCTTAACGATCAATAGAGAAAATGTTAAGTGGCATATCAAGCAATTAGATTGGCAAGAAGCAAAAGAAGTAAAATGTGCATTATTAACTCAAATAGGAATTATTTAAGGATTGTATAATGCCTAAAAGAGATACGGAATACGAGCATTTCAAAGAAACCTGCGGAGGATGGTTTAATTACCATGGCAATATTGGTCTAAGAGCAGGTGATGTAGCAATGGCTGCTTTATTTGATGAAACTGAATTAGTGCAAATTGTATTGACCAAACCTTACACTTTTAATAGGTGGTGGTGTAAGATCGTTGGTTTCAATAGTGATGGAATTGAATATCTAGTTGACAGAACAATGATATTTCAGATTTTGATTGATAAAGACTACAATTTGCGAAGAAAAAGAAGAAAAACTTCTTAAAATCAATTTAAACACATCTAGAAGTGATTCTAACAAGCAAAACAGATTGAGATGAGTATTTGTTAGGGTAAATAAAGAAAAGGCTAAAAACACGTTTAAAACGATAAATATGTTTATAGCCTTTTTTATTATGCAAAAGAATTAGAAATTCATTAAATTAATTATTTACAAAGATATCGTTATATGCTAATATATGGGTGTAAAGAAAAGTGCTTAGGTGCTTAGGAGGACATAACATGAAGCAAGTACATATTGGGTATCACAGTTTTACAAATTCAGGAATCGTAGAAGCAGTAGCAAACGTATTATATAAAGACGATTTCAATGTTGAATTATTTGGTGTTGACTTATGGGCAGATGAATTGCCTGACAATTATCAGATTGTCGATTATGGGACAAGAGAAACAATGCTAGTTTGCGAAGATGGCGAAATTATTGATGATGCAGACGAAATCGCAGAATGGGAAGAAAAGAACTGTTATTAAGCGATAGAAAGTAGGAGGAATAGAAAATGTTGAAATGGAATGAAAGATTCATGCAATATGAATCGAATAAAAGCTTAGAAGAAACTATTAGAGCATTTGAAGGATATATTGGATACGTATATCCTCATGACGAATCATCTTATTTCATTTGTAGTGGAGGAAGAATGAAGCTTTCATACGTACAGTGTACAGATGGTGGATTCTATGGGGAAAGAAGGGTATGCAGGATGCTATGTGATGGTGAATATACAATGCCTGAGCCATCAAAAGATGATGTAGCTATTGCAGATGCCTTAGAAAAGAAATTACACGAAGATTTAAGATCGTAGGAGGTATGATGTATGGGAAAAGCAAGTGCAGCACACTTAAGAGCAACTAAGAAGTATGAAAAAGCAAATATAAGGCAAATTCTTCTAAAGTTTCATAAAACTTATGATGCAGCAATCATAGAAAAACTTGATTCTTTAGACAGTAAGAACAATTATGTAAGACAATTGATCTTGCAAGATTTAGAAAGAGAAAAGAAAGAGGCTAACAACAAATAGCCTTTTTTTATCGGCTTTTTTTCACACGTCTGCATTGAAAAATGGTATAATATATGTAGTTAAGGAGTACCCAAAAAAGACCAAATATTGCCACTCCTTGACGAGACATTTTTTACTTCTACTTACTCAGGAATGAGTGCCTCGGGGAGACCTGAGGATATTATAACGGTGTAAGTGCAATATTGGAGAAAGGGAAAAGATGGAGATTACAGAGGTACGAACTAGAGAGGATATGATTAATAATTTAAAGGCTAATGGCAATTACAGTAAGTTTAAGCAAAATATGGCTGCTTCAAGAAAAGCTTACAGTGAACGCATGGCAAATTATAAAATATCAAAGTCAAAAGAAAATGCCTCTGATCTAAAAGTTGAGTGGAAATTAATTGAAGGTTTTGGTGGAACATATTCCGTAAGTAATTATGGGGAAGTAAGAAATAACAGAACTGGCAAACTGATGAAACCAAGTAAAAACGAAAAAGGGTATTTACACATCAATTTGACGAAAAACGGAAAGCGAAAAGCCATGAGAATCAATAGATTAGTCGCACAAGTTTTCATTCCCAATCCTGAAAATAAACCTCAAGTAAACCACATTGATTTTAATAGAGAAAATAATTGCGTAAATAATTTAGAGTGGGTAACAGCTCAAGAAAACACTCAATATTCTGTATGCAATAGAAAACTTCCAGGACAACAGAAAAAAAGAAATAACGAGACAGGCGAAAGAAATATAACACATTATAATGGCTACTATGTTGTAAGGATATATGGCAAAAAGTATGTATCTAAATCATTTAAAAACATAGATGATGCTAAACAATGGAGAGATTTAAAGCTAAAAGAAATATACGACTAAATCACAATACATTTTAGCCCCTCCAAGTCCAACAGTTTTAGCCCCCCACTTTCCAATAGCCCCTCCAAATCCAAGGGCTACAATCGCAACAGAAAATAATGCAATATATAGCCTAGGAACGCAACAGAGGTCGGGGGAAAAGAAACAAGAAACAAAGATTCAGAGATATAGAAACGTCCATACAGTCAAATATGCGAATAAACACGATAAGTTCCATAATGTTTACACTAATGTTTACACAAAATTGGTTTAGATTGGTTCATAAATTGTCACGTAGTCATATACTACTACTGGAATGAATAGGCAGATATTTCATTTCATACTCCTTTAGAAATTCTTTATTAATTCTATATCTTGTCGATTGTATGGTTTAAGGTTCTGTATTGAGCACACAGAGCCTATATTATACGTATTCTGCATATTTTAAAACGATTGATCTTAGAAAAAATGATATATCTAAGTCCCTCGGCATATATATAATAGGAAAGAGGCTTGGGGGAGATAAAGAGGTGTTTTGACTTCGGGGGAAAGAAGAAAAGAGGAGCTACATTCTCCACGGAGCCTTCCAAAGCCTATAAGAAGAAGATATATAGAGTATTATTACTAGTTTTATTTACCTATCAAGTTCTAATGTAGTTTGATGGGTTTTTTTATTGTTTTATTTGCTGAATGAATCATTTGTTCACTAAAAATAAGTGAAATCCTTTATTTAAAGTGGTTTTTAAGTGTTCCAAAAAGAAAATTTTGTCAATATAAAAAATAAATTTTGTATTTTGTATTTTGTAATCGGCGAAAAATTTTGTATTTTGTATATTTTGTATTTTGTAAATTGTTCACGATTCTTAGACAAAAACACGGTGTAGTACGAAAATATCCGCTATTATATTCACGATTCGTGAACAAAAAGTGAAAAAAGTGGTGGTAATTATAACGATACCATGATATAATAATGGTGTGAAAGGTAGGTGTTAGTATAAAAATAAGACAAAAAAAAGCACGATCGTGTTATAAAGTTTAGCAGCTTACACGATCATGCAATTCAAAAAAGCGTATATATAATATAGAAGAAAACGGAGGCAAGCCCCAAAAAATATATATACGTCCTTATTATAACTTAATTGGGGCTAAAAAGGAAATGGAAAAAAAACAAAAATATTATTATGGCAACCCTATAAGTGAATACGGTTTAGAAAATGGACGTGTAGACTATGCCACACTTGCAAAGGCTTTCGATGCCGTGTTAAACAATGATATCATGAACTTGACTTATGACATAGGTTCATGGGAGCAAGTGAGCGGTATTATTGACAACACGGACGAGATAGAAGAACTAGAAGAAAAAAGAGACGAGTTAGAAGAAGAAAACGAAAATAACCAATCACAAATTATTGAAAATGAAATAAATGAAATAAATGAACAAATAGAAGAACTTGAAAACGAACAAGACGACGATCCAGAAGTTTTCCAATGGTTTATTATTAGTGATTGGGGCGCTAGATTATTACAAGATATTAACGAAATTGTATACTACAATGAAAAATTTGATATGTATCTTTGGGGCGTTACGCACTACGGTACTTCTTGGAATTATGTTCTAACAAATATTAAAATTGATTGGTAGGCGCTTCTAGGCTATCAAACATAGTACTACCATTAATATATAATTAATTGAAAGGATGAAAAATAAATGTTATTAATTGAAAATAAAAAAGGTTTAAAAACCTATACTATTATAAATAAATATCTATGTGAATGCGGTTTACTGAATGAAAAAAATGTATGTAATGCGTGCATGAAATACATGAAAAGAAAAAACGTTGGAGGTGTAGAGAATGACTAAAAAAGAATTTGATCTAATAAAAGAAGTAATAAACGAGCGTATAAAGTTGGACGACATAGGCCCAGCAGTTAGACTTGTTACGTTATATAATCGACATGAACTAATCAATAATAGAGTCATGGAGCGATTATATAATTGTATTAGAAATGGTATTTATGTTACTTGTATTATGTATGATGAGTTAAAAAGTTTGGAAGATGAAAAGACGGTTGATAGATGTTAGATCAGCTTACAACTATACTCGTGTTTATATTGTTGCTTGCATTCTTATATAAGTACTTTATAGGGATTATATTATTATTTATTGCATCATTTATTATAATTTACTTGTTATGCTAGTTTGAACTAAAATGTTTGAACTAGCTTTTTATTGTCTTTTTCTTCTTGCTGCTAAAACTATTTGCATGATCATGAAATAAATTATTTATTGAATGAATACATAAATATATATGCGGTTGTGGTCTGGTTTGAAAAACGCAACAGGAATTTACGACCCTACACACCCCATGCCTTCCCTCTCGACCAAACCACATTTTTTACACCTAGCACTATACGCAAGAGAGTGCTAACACAAACCACCCCCTTTTTTAGATAAAAATTTTAGGAAATCGAAAATTCGAGTTTTGAAAAAAATGAGTTCATGTGTTTTTGCGAGGGGCAAAAAACGTCCTCAAAGAAATCATTTATAATGTAGGGAGGTAGAGAAAGAGAGGATGAGAAAATGCCAAGGGCAAAGAGTGTTTCAGAATTAAAGCGTGAGGATGAAGCTAAGAGGTTCTTTGACGAGTATTCAAAGAGTGGGAATATTACGAAGTCCATGCAAAAGATTCGTCCTGATTTAAGCGATAAGAGTGCTTATAACAAGGGATATAAGATATTAAACAGTCCTTTATTTAGAAATGTCATACATGAGAGGGTAAAAAAGAGAGATCAAAGGAGTGTTATGACAGTAGAGCAACGCAGACAATGGCTTAGCGATAACATTCAAGACGAAGAAAAGGACATGAAAGACAGATTAGGATGTTTAAAGGAATTAAACAGAATGGATGGCATTGGAAAGAGCAATATTTTAAATGTTGGAAGTGTAAATAATATTACTGTTGAACAGAAAAGAGCGATTGCAGAGGAAAGAATCAACGATATATTAGGAATCAACATGGGAAGTGAGTTTTTAGATGCAGAAGTAATAGAACACGAGGAGGATGAAAATAGTGAAGAAACAGAATCTTAGTGTTAAGGAACAGTATTTTAAGGATGTAGAGGACTTAAAAGAAGCTAGAGCTATTAATAAGAGCCAAGAAGAAGTTGTTAGATTGTTGAAGGGGGCTACCCCGAAGTATAAATTAAAGAATTGGACGAGAGGATATATCCCCGAGCATTACAAACGACTAAATATTTCTAGACAAGAAGCTTTTAGACTAGCGGTTATCGGTGCAAGAGAGGCTTTGACATATTTTCAAGTCAATCTTCACTTTACACAAGCTATGTTGTTCGGTGCGGTTGTAGAAGGATACGATACTATTTATGCAATTACTACTTCTCAGTATGGTAAAAGCTGGACTTTAGGTATGATTGCTATTTATCGTGCTTATAAAGGACATCAAGTACGAATTGCGGCCGCAACAGGAGAAACCGCTACTATCATCATGTCCAAAGTTATCGGACATTTACAAAATGCAGACGAGTCTATTCAGAGTTCTGTATTAGATTCAGGAAACAAGATTGAAAAATTGCAGACTTCTACTTCCAAAACTAAGATTTCGTTCAAAGGTGGAGGATGTGTAGAAATCGTTACATTAGGTGGAAACAGTGTAGACCCTAAGAAAAACAACAACGCTATCGGTAAGGGCGGAGATTATATAATTGACGAAGCAGCCCAAGTCAGTGAAGATGCGTATGCCGAGATAGGACGAAGGGAATTTTCAAGTGTTGACGGTTCAAAAGAACTTGAAATCGCTATTTCCAACCCCCACAAACGAGGAGAGTTCTACGATTGTATGACAAATGACAAATACCCCGAAGGAACATTAGTTGTTTGGATGGATGTACGTACTGCATACGAAGAAGATCGTATGAAAAGTGCATCTCAGATACTAAATTCTCATTTTTACAAGAATAGAAGTACTTGCCAACGTTATTTAGTATGCGAATTAGAGGAATTTTCAGATGAAAGTATGTTCAAAACCATGACTTTAGATGATGATAAAGTCGATAGTTCCTATAAAAAGCGTTTTTTCTTAGGTATTGACTCGGCTTATACAGGAAAAGATGGTATAGATGTTGCTTTATGTTCTCAAAATAGATACGGAAACTGCAAAATCGAGACAATTTACAATCTAAAAGAGGGTGTTTGGGTTCAAGGAGTCACATCTGAGAAGATTATTACCAAGATTGTTAAGATTATCGAGACATTAAACATCAAATATGTTTGTGTTGACGTTGGTTTCGGTACTTGGTTGACCGAAGGATTGTCAAAATACTCTGATAAGCTAGGATTTATCCTTGAGGGTGTCAATTTCCAAGGAGGGCCAACAAAAACACGTATCAAGGCAAGACATTACAGTGCAGTATATGCATTTAATCTAAGAGCGGAAATGTATTTAGACTTTCAGCAGCTAATGGACAGTAAGAAATTGACTTTCACAACGGAAGTTGCCAAAAGATTGAAGCCTGAATTGCTTGCTACAAGGACTGTATCGAAGAATAATAAGAAGATAGCCATTATTCCTAAAGAAGAGATAAAACAACGCTTAGGACACTCTCCTGATGCCCTAGATTCCTCAGTACTTTCTGTCCGCAGTTGTTTAATGTATAATCTAAGCAGTGAAATACTTGCGTATGCAGAGAACGATTAGGAGGTGCTAATTTGAGTCGAAGAACAAAGAAAAGACAAAAGGATAGAGTTAAACTAGCATCCAATACCTATGTGTCACCTAACATTTCGCACAATATTCACAGTTCTAATGCAGAAACCGAAGCCGAAAAGGTAATGGAAGCTATGTTGAACTGCAATTCAGATTGCATCAACGGATTTGTAAAGACAGACTTTAAGAATCAGTTTGATGAGATTGATTGGATGATAGACAATCTACCAACGCTACCATATGTTATCGGTAAGGTTATTGACTTTATATTCTCAAACGGTATCACAACAGGTGATGAGAATTTAGACAAGAATGTTCTTATGCCATTCCTTTACAAACACAATGTACAAGGTGTTACAAACTATTCTGTACTTCAAAATGCTATTATGCAGTCCTTACTGTACGGAAAATGCGGTATTCGTTGGCTAGACGAAGATAAGGGGATTGTTACAGAGAATTATCGCAACTATGTTTCTATCATGCGTGAAGATGATGAATATAAAGGCTTTAGAGTTCCTATCTGTTATGCTATGTCGGCAGACGATAAAGAACCTATCTCATTAGGAACAAAGGAAATCGACTTTGACGAAGCGTTATTCCTTAAAACAGGCAAATTAATGTCAAAAGACGGAACAATCATTGTAGAAATCCCTGATAATTTCTGCAATTTAAGAAACGGGACAGACCATGAGAACGGATTATCTTGTTTATTGCGTGACAAACAACGCCTAAAGCTATTAGGTACGGTTTACGAGCGTTTGAATTACGATATTCAGTATGATGGCCCTGGACGTTTGATTTTTTGGCTGAAAGATGGATTTGCCAAAGGAGATACGATTGATTTATCGGCTTCCCAAGTTTTAGACGAATCATCAAGTTCTAAAGCAGACAGAGCCGACAAAGCAAGAATTGAAGCTAAACGTTTAGGTCAGGAAATCAGAAATTCAAAATCAGACAATGTAATCCTTGCAAGTTCTATTTTTGAAAAGATGGATCACTTGCCTCGTGTTACAAAAGGTACGGAGTTCTTAGAATACCTTCAAATGAAGGAAGGTTCTATTATTTGTCAGTGTTTCGGTCTTACTCCTGAATTGATTGGTTTAGGGGATGTATCAGGAAACGTATCTATGGAAAGAATCATAGATAATGCCATGACAAATACAATCGTACCAATGCGAGAAAGGTTCGCCACTCAGATTTCTCCTATGTTAAGTGAGAAATTAGGTGTACCAAAGGTTTATTTTGATAAATACGAATTGAAAGAACAACAAGACAAGTCTGCAAAGACATATAAATTAGCCTTGTCAGTTACTCAAATCGTAGGTGCTATTGTCAACGGAGCAGAAGCGTTAGACAAGAGCACAAAGAATTACATGATGGAATCAGTTACTAGAATGATGGATTCTATCGAGAAAACGCTATAGCGAGAGGAGAAAATAAAATGGAAATGGATATTTTAAAAAGTATCTTATCTGAAAATGAGGTAACACCCCTAGGAAGTTTGAATGGAACTCCGTTATATTCATTTGAAGATGCACAGAGAATCAACAAGATTGGATTGGTAAAAGAGAAAATCCAAGGTAAAGAGGTTGAATTTGGTGAAAGACCTATGCGACCTGATGGATTAGGGTATTTGGAAACAAAAGCCAATGCAATCGCAGTTCCAACTTCTTTCTTTGAGAACAGATACAGAAAAGTTGAAGTAAAAGAGACAATTGTTGATGAAAAAACGAAGAAAGAAAAAGAAGTTGTTAAAGATGTATATTACGAAGTCGTAACAGACTACAGAGCTTGTAAAGAACAAGCAAGTGGACGTGTATATACAACTACAATTCATGTATATCAGATTGGAGCTAAGAAAGATTCAAAAGGAAATGCTGATTTATTCTTAATTGGTCAAAGAAATATTTCAGATACAGACTTTATCAACGAGTTCAAAGGCAAATTGAACAAAGAATCAATGGTCAAGATTCTTAAATTGATTGGTAATAACCCAGCAAAACAAGTAGAAGATACATTAGAGTTTTAATTAGAAGTAAAAAGTAGAAAAAAACAAGGCAATATTTGGAAATAAACAAAAGGTATAAACAGTTTTCACTGTCTATATAGATTTTTGCATGTTTCGAGGTATTGCCTTTTTATATGCAAATTAACGAAAGGAGATACATAAATGTCAATTAAACGTAGTTTCACTGTAAAAATCACTTTTAAAGAAGGGTACGGAAACCCAATCACTTTAGAAGGAAAAGATGCAACTGCTTTTAACACTGCTTGGCATAACAAATTGAATGACCAAGACGGAGCTATTGGATTTGAATGGCCAGTTATTACGACAACAGGTGAAGAACCTAGTCAAAAAACAGTAACAACTTATACTTCATTCTTATTCTGCAATGTAGCAAAAGTAGAACGCTCAGAACAAACAGAGTATACAGACGATCAAGACCATGATGCTTAGAAGGAGAGACCATGCAAAACAACGTACAAACTATTAACGGTGTTACTTGGTTCGATTCCCTAGAAGAAAGAAATACTTTCTTAAAGCAAAATGGTAGACATGAGTTCGCATTGGAAGAAGCAGCAAAGAACGCAAAACAGTATTTGAAACTTCTTGATGTAATAGAAGAAAAAACGCAAATTGACGTTTATTCAAAATTAGATAGCGGTACTTTGCTATACGGATATGTAGTTCTTGAACCTAAGAAGAAATACAAGATTCCCGAAGATAAAGTTTTGTTAGAAGCACTTAGAAACAAAACTATTCAAAAAAGATACGATTCCACAATGGAAGAAATCTTAAAAGGAGCAAAGATTCCATACGAAGTCAAGAAATGTAATTCATGTGGCGGAAGGATTCAGAAATTATTCTATAAGCCCGTAATCGTAGTAGAAACGGAGACTAAGAAATAATGCCACAAAAGAAAAGAGTTCCAACATATGTAGCAAGCATTAAAGATAGCCTTTATCGTAGAAAAAAAGGAAAAGCATTTTACGACAATGCAATCACTTTATCGAGCGTAGATAAAGAAAACCATTATGTCAGTGTGAACCTATCCTCAGGGTACGTAGAAAACAAGCCTACACGTCTTATTGACGAGGGGGCAATAACATATGAGGGTGGAGATGATATTCGCCTATACATCAAAAAAGGGGCAGTACAAGCGTTCTACGATAGCTTGAGTTCTGACTATGTAGGATATATCAACTTAGCTCACATTGACATTACATCACTCCCTTTAAACTTAGGTACATGGACTAAAGATGATTTAACAGTTGTCGATATTGGGGATGGAAGAAAAGGTCTTGATGTAAACGTCAAACTAAACAGGGAATTGCACATAGTGCAAGATTTATTGAAACAAGAAATACCATTGAGTATTAGTGCAGAGCTGAGAGGAACACTCGATTTTGAATCGTCATTTAAGTTTAATGCACCATTCTACAACGAAATCGAGATTGCTGGTTTCTCAGTTGTTGCAAATCCAGCCAATGTAAACAGTACAGGCGAGAATTTAAACAGTAAAGGAGACTCAGAAATGAACCTATGGGAAAAGATTTTAAAGTTGAGTTCTGAAAATAAAGAAGAAAAGAAGAATGAAGCTTTAGAAAACAAAGAGGAAGAAAAAGAAGAAAAAGAACCTTCTAAAGAAGAAAAAGCACCTGAAAGCAAGACAGATGAAACAGAAAACGAAGAAGAAGCTAAAAAAGGCGAAGAAACATTAGAAACTGTTGAAATGTCTAAGGACGATATGGAAAAAATCAACAAATTCATGGATGCATTTAAAGCTTTAAGTGCAAAAGTTGAAGCATTAGAAACAGAAAATGCAGAATTAAAAGAAAAATTAAAAAGTTCTAAGAAAGAAAAAACAGAATTTGAAAAGAAAGCAGAAAGCACATTAGACAGATTGTCTAGTTTGATCTCAGGACAAGCTAACGATAAAGAAAAGAAAGAAGAAAAATTAACTTCTACTTCTAAAGTTAGCGGAGATATGTGGGGATAGGAGGTAAACCATGTTAGATTTATTATTTACAAATCCTGATAACACATTATTAGAAAAAATGGCAGTTACACCAGGAATGGTAGAACGCCTAAGTTCTAATATCGAGGATTTAACATCATTCTCAAGAGCTTATATTGATTATGAAAAAGCAAGACAGAATTTAGCAGCAAACGCTTCTAAATCAAATGCAGGAACAATTGGTATCAGTACTGATTATTCAGATAACTCACCAGCCAATCCATTCCAAAACGTTTTCCCATTAGTTTCTTGGTTAATGAACACACCAGCTTCACGTAAGATGCAAGGTGCTATGAACCGAGGAGCATGGAGCGTTACAAAAAAAGAAGATGGCAAATTCTATATTCAGTTGCCATTCACATACGGAACAACAGAACCTAAATTAACACAAGGTGAATGTTGCTGGGTTCCATTAGATTTAGCTAAATGCGGTAGCAATGCACCATTAGCATTATTGTGTTTAAAGAGTTGCGAACCTATTATGGATAGCTTAGTAAATGAAACACGTAAAATCAAAGCTAATGACATGGTTTGCTACTTCCAACGTGAAGGAGAAACTATTAAAGAAGCTCAGAAACGTATGGATTTAATTTCAATGGCATACTTCACTGCTATTAACGTAATCTTAGGAACAATGGCTACAGGTACTGCTACATTGAAACCATTCCATGGATTATTGGAAGTAATGGAAGATAAAGCAGTTATCAAAATCGTAGGTACAAACGTATTATCTGCATTTGATTCAGTTGCATTACGTTTAGCAGCATTAGGAGATGGCGATTATAAATTCGCTTGTCACCCATTAGTACTTGAAGGTATTAAATCTGTTATTGTTCCAGGTAAGTTCAACGGAGAATATCCTGATGGATGGACTCGTAACAAAGAAACTGGAGAAGTCGCATTTAAAGGACATGGATTTATCGCAGATAAATTAGTTCCATGTGATATTACTGCTGGTACAGGTGATGTATGGGTATTAGAAGGAAATACAGTAGGTTTGGTAATGGGAACTACTTTCCAACCATCTGAAAAATTCCAACGTCATACATTCGGTGCTACAGATACTCCATCTGAAGGATGTGGTACTCAATGTGATTACTACTACAACTTTGGATGTGCGTTTGGAACTGATGCAAACCGATTAATGGTAATCCAAGGTATTCCAATGTCAGCAGCTACATTAGGAGATACATTGAACGGATTAGACCTTGTATTAAAACCAACAACTATCGTACCAATCAACATTGGTGAATAATGTACGAAAAAATTATCGAACAATTGAAAAACTATTGTTCGTGCATAAAGGAAAGCGATTTAGAAGCAGATAAGCTTGAAAAGAATGTTGGAGAACTAATTGATTTAATTAGTACCATCACTTGTTGGAAAAACCACCCTTGTGAGACTTTCCTCTCATCTCAAAGAGAGGAAGTCTTTGATGTTGGTGAATTTAAGAAATGCGGTTGCGATTCAGGAATTGTACGTATACCGCTATTCTATCCAATGATTGACCCAACAACGATTGAAGTATCTGTTATCACTAGAGAAAGAATTACATTTACTACTCACAAACTAGAAGTTGATAAAGATTTTTCTTATAACCCATACGACAGTATCGTGTACGTTGATTTATCTAATATCGACTACAAAGATGTGTGCAATTGTGGATGTGATGAATTATCTAAGATCGTTGTCAGTTATGTAGCTGGATATGAAACGATACCAGAATGTCTATTGCCTGTATTCTGCGACTTTCTACAATTTGTTATCGCAATGAACAGATGCGAATGTGGTTGTAGCACGTGTGAAGAAACAGATGGTAGTGATGTTCTTATTTCAGAAGAAAATTCTGATGCTCAGATTTCTATTAGTATGTATGTTCGTGAACATATTACAAAAGCATATTCTGAACAGTTAGGTATCTTATCGGTATGTAATTCAAAAGACATATGGGTTGGTGATGTTGTGTGAGAATCAAATATATTGGAATGAAAAGTTCCACAAAGAAAAATGGATGCCCCGTATGCGGTGCGAAAGCCAAATCAAACACATCTTATGAGTATTCAAAACGTATGTGTTTGCCTAGTGGCCTAGTAAAAATCTTTCTTATGAACAAAGTTGAGGAAGTATCGTATGAAGATGGTGTATTCCTAAAAGGCTTTAAATACGTCTACGGAGGCAAACTTTATTACCCCTTTATCGAGGTGTAGGAAATGCTAAAAGGTCTCTTAGAAGATGTTATAGAAGCGTGTGAAGAAGATTTTGAAGGATTGGCTAGTGAATTAGAAGAAACTATGCGAGATGAAGCTCCAAGAGGGAGCAGATTCTATGCTCAAGAAATGACGAGTATGCCATGGAATGAATATAGGCCAGGTGCTTTAAAGGATTCAATCACGAAAGAAAAAGTATCTAATACCGAATATCTAATCGGTGTAGATGCAGACAAACTAGAAAAAGATTCTAGAAACCCTTCTCACGTTGATTACTCCCCAATGGTACAGAATGGAACTAAACGTGTTTACACATTAGTTCGTAAACATGGAGGGCCATTCGTTTGGGTAGATGAAATGGGAAAGAAACACTTTGCAAGCAAAATTAAGATGCCACCTAGAAAGGCAAATGATTTTGTTGCTAGAGCGGTATCTAGATTTGATGCAAAAGTTAAATAAAGGAGATTAAAAATGGAAGAAAAAGTTGTAAAAGCTAAAAAGACTCCTGAACAGAAAGTAGATGTTCAAGCATTTGTTTCACGCAAATTAAACGCTTTAAATCAATTAGGCGGTGCTAAAGCAGAACGTGCTATGGAGCGTGTACTAAAAGCTACAATGGGAGGGCAAAAATAATGTCTAACTGCAACATTAACAAAATTATTAGTGACAAATTAAGTGTCTCTAAATTAACTAAAACTCAAGAAATTGATATTACTATCATGAGTGATATTGATTCTTGTTTAAAAATCAATACTCGTAAATTTGAAAAGATTACAGGTACTTCTAGTGCTTATACATCACGTACTATCGCACCTGATTTAATCAACGTTTGTGAATCATTCGGATGTAAGAATACAGGTACATTGTTCATCACCTCTAAAGAAACGGATGCAGAAGGTGCAGACGGAAACAAAGTACACACAAGTGGTGCGGTATTTAAAGCATTGAAAAATGCATTAGACTTTGCAGCAGGTGTTGTTTACTACTACGTAAATGTTCCTCAAGCAGGTACTTACACAATCACAACAAAGATTTCGGATGTTTTAGATCATGAAATGACTAATGCAGATGAATACACAACTACTTTAAAAGCAGATAAAGAAGGGTTCTACCCTGTACAGATTGACTTATCTACTGTTCCTACAAAGACATCAGGAAAAGGATGGGAAGCAAGTACATCAGGTGTCCGTTTAAGCATTGAAGTAGCGTTAACATATAAATCAGCAGATAGTATCTTGATTGGTATTTCTTCAATTTCATTCTTTGAAGAATTTGCAGACTTAGATTCTAACAACGATATTAAAGTAAGTTGCTTATCAGGATTTGATGGTGACGATACTGTAGACCCTGTAGATACAAGTTGCTTTGACGATTCTTATGATGATGATTCTGCTTCTATTGAGCGTTCATTTACAGGTACTCAATTAACATCTAACTACTTAACTATGAACCCATTCATTGGCAAGGGAGATAAATCTCAAGGCTTTATGATGCGTACTCAGGAAGTGGTTATTGAAGCAGATAAAGAACATCCTGAATATGGTTCAATTCATATTGCAGACCACTATGTTGATGAATGTGGATTTATCTATGCAGCATTGAGTGACCAATGCAATATCACAGATTCTACATTGAACCGAATCAACACTCCATTGTTGGCTAACTTAGATGAGTCTCAATACCAAGTATTGAACAGTAAAATCAATCCAAGTTTAGATATTGAAGGTTCAAAGATTTACTTCAACAAAAACTTAGTAGGTAAAACATTGAAGATTTCTTATCCAATGACTGTTGATGTATTGCAACACTATGTAGCAAACAACGATAGCTTAAAGAATAAGAGAGCGAAAGTTACAATCACTCGTTATAGAAGTGATGGAACTGCGGAAGTATTTACTTACCACAATGCAAAAATTACTTCATTCCCAATGGGTATCCCTGATGACGGAGCGTTTGAATTTAGCTTAGCGTTCAAGAAAGATACTCGTGGAAACTGGTATGAAGTTTATGTAGTAAACAAAGCTAACGCTAATTTATAGAAATTGAGAGGCAAATGAGATGGAAGAACAAAAGATTTTAGAACCAACACAGTTAAATGCCATGATTGAAAAGTTAAAAGTAGCTCGTGAGGATGATACTCCTCACGCAGTCTATGGCAATGGTGGTGAAATTGCAGTTGTTGGTGATGCAAATAAGACAGATGTTAAAACAATTGATATTGAAGTGAATTTTAGATTCACTGAAAAAGAAATCGAAGAACATAAAATTGATGTTCCTGAGAATGCTAAAAGAGTAGGGCAATACGTTATGTTCGATAAGAAGTTTGAAAATCTAACATTATCTCCTAGACAAGATATGAAGATGGTAGAAGCTTTAATCGAAGTAAAACCATTGTTATTGGATGCAGAACAAATCCTAGACCAATATAAAGAAAAATTCCAAGAAATCGAGGAATATTACGGTCACAAATTCATTGAAGGAAAAGATGGAATCGTTACAACAGATGCAGATGATGAAGAAGTGAACAAGACTATGGTTCAGATTTATGAAGCGTATATGAATGAAGCAAACGAACAGATTTTCCATTTATACGCTCAATCCTCTACAAATTTAGTTGATGGACTTTATAAAGTTGTTGCAATTTTCTTAGGATTAGATGAATTTTATGAAGATCACATGATGCAATATTCAGTTTTAACTTGCATGATTAGCCTAATTATCAAATATCCTGAATTATTTAATGAGGTAGAAACAGTTTTTATCAAATAATTGATAAGGGGGATGATAAAAAGGATTCAGTAAAAAAAGCAAAGTCTTATGTTGCAGAACTAAATCTTTATTCAACCATGGCTCATTATGTCGGTAAAATTCTAAAAATACGCCCCAATGAGATATTAGACCATTGGGGTGTTTCTGAATTAGTTGTAGCCTTTGGGTACTACGCAAATCTACAAAGCGATAAAACATGGAATGAAATTAACGAGGCAAATAAAAATTCTAAGAAGAAAATACCTCAGATTGACAGATATGCAGTTCATTTCATGCAGAAAACAGATTTAGCGAAGGAGTCCGAAGATGTCAGTACGTGAAGTCGGTGCTAGGTTAGTCCTTGACATTAAGGATGCCGAAGCAAAGATAAAACAACTTGAAAAAGAGTTAAAAGATATTGAAAAGGCAAAGCTCAAATTTGATGCTAGCACTAATGAATTAGAAAGAATTAAGGCAAGATTAGAAGAAATCAAAAAAGAAAAGGAAGCTTTGGAAAGACAAAAACTTTCTTTAAAAGTTGATTTAGATAATCTAGCTAATTTCAAGAATCAATTATTGGATGTTAAAGATGATATTAGTGAACTTAAAAAAGAGCTATTAGCCTTGAGTAATAAAAAACTTTCTATTGATATTGATTTAAAAGCAAATGCCAATGAAATTCATGATGTCATTAACGACATGACACTAGGTGAAAGCGATAAAAGTGACAAGCTTAAAGACTTATATAGTGCACGTGAAGCTCTCAAATACGATATGCGAGAGGTTGGTATTGAAATTGATGAAGTTCAAAAGAAAATTAACAATCTTAACAAAGAAAAAATTAAGATTGAAGCGAACATCAGTGAATTAAATGATGCTCAAAAATTGGTTGATGAGATTGATGATTCAATCGCAGATTTAGACAAAGAAAAAATAAAATTAGAAGCAGATTCTTCTAAGTTAGAAGATACAAATAAAAAGCTAGACGAAACAATCGAAAAAGAGAATGATGTAAGAAACACAAAAGCGGATATTGAGTCACAAGTTATCGGTTATCAAGATAGCTTGAATAAACTAAACAATCTTCAAAACGCTGCTAAGGCATTGAAAACTGCTAGTAAGATTACATTTGATGTTGGAAATAAAATGTCAAATCTAGGTTCTAGTATGTTGAATATCGCTAAGAACTTTCAAAACAATCCAATAGGAGATATTGGACGATTCTTAGTACAAGGTGTTGGATATTCTAGTTTGTATAGATTGGTTTCTAGTGCACAAAACGCAATTGGTGATGCATTTTCAAGCGGTGTTAATAGATACGATACAATCAAAGTTGCGAAAAGAACATTGTCCACTGTAGTAGGCGATGTAGGCGATTCTACGGCTAAAATCCAAAAGATGATTGATAACCTAGACGAAAGCATTTTGGGGCTACCAACCACTTTAGATGACGCTCTAAGCCATGTTACGAGATTTACTTCAATCAATCATGATTTAGATAGGTCTCAAAAGCTATTCTCGGCAATTAATGATTCCATTTTGACATTTGGTGGAGATTCTGAGGGAGTAAACAATGCGGTTACTCAGTATTCTCAAATCATGGGTTCTAAAATGGATGCTCGTACATTGAGATCAATGGAAGATGCAGGTATGACACCAGCCTTAACTGCTATTGCAAAGAAATTTAATATGTCATTTGCAGAGTTTAGAGAAGCATTTACAGGGTCAAATCCAACTATTTCATTACAACAATTTGAGGATGCCTTAATTGAGTTGGATGAAAAAGGCGGTGGTGGCCTAAATTCGTTGGCAACTATGGTTAAATCATCTGTAGCCACAATTGGTAATGCTTTTGACTTAATCCCTAAGAGATTTAGTAAAGCCGAAGAAAAGTGGTTAGGTGCATTAGATGAGGTTTCAACAGAATTGACGGGAGCTACAATCTACGGAAATATCTACAAACTTTCTCAAAAAGTTGAAGGCTTAGGAGATATAGGGGCGAACTTCATTAGAAGCCATAAAAAAGAGATTGGCGAAGGTATAGACTTCATTAAAACGAAATTCACTGAATTATGGAGTGTTTTAAAAACATTCAGCTTCAAAGATTTTGTTGGTGGATTTAAACAAGGATTAGGAGATTTCCAAGGAGCGATTGATTTCTTCAAGCCTATTCTTGGCGATTTCTATGATTTTGCAAAAGAAAAAATCACTGAAATGGGAGATGGAAGCTTTTCTAAAGGATTAGGACGTTTCGTATCAGACTACATCCAAATTGGTATTGGATTAAAGTATGCTGGTAAGTTAATGAAACTCGGAAGTGGTGGAATTAGTCTTTTAGGAGATTTAGTAAACGTTGCTTCAAAATTCCAAGGAAAAAGTTTCAATATTCCTTTCCTAGGAAAACTAGGAAGTAAATTCAGTTCTATTAAAGATGTATTCAAGAGTTCAGATGAGATTACTGCTGCGACAGGTACTCCAAAAACTTTTGATGCAGAAGGATTTAAAAATAAATTATCTTCATTAGCTATCATAGCTGGTGGGGCAGGAACAATTATTCTTTATTGCAAAGCTATAAAGGAAATTGAAAAGAATGTTCCAAATGACATTACAACATTGCCTATGCGATTAACAAATCTATTCTCTGTAATGGGATTGATGATGGGAGCTAATACGATTAATGCAGGAGTTTCAAAAGCATTAGAGATGAACAATGCCTTAACAGGATTAGCAATGATGATTGGTCAAGGCGGAGCTTTATGGCTATTTGCAAAAGCTATGCAAGAGCTAGATAAAACTATGCCTGATGGATTCGACACATTCAACGATAAGTTATTAGGCTTATTTGAATGTATAGGCTCTATGACACTTATTACAGGTATTCAAGGTGGTGCTGGTGTCATAACGGGTGGAATCACTACATTGGCCCAAGTGCTAGGAATGATAACAACAACAGGACTAGCTGGTACGTTGATTGCTTGTGCTAAGGCTATGCAAGAAGTTGATAAAAACGTTCCTTCAAACACAAAAGGACTTAAAAAGAAAATCCAAGGAATTATGGATGTCATAGATATGTTTGAAGGTGGAGGAACATATTCTTCTTGGTGGAGTCAAGTTATCAAAAGTTCTGAGTCTTTATGGAAAAACATGGAGACTTGGAATATTACTAGGATTCTAAAGAAACTTGTTACTATTGGAGAATCAATTTCAAAAGTGCAAGGAATGAGTATTGATAGTAGTTCTTTCAACGATCAATTCAAAGATATTCAAGAAGTTATCAAGAATGTTAATGATTTTAAGTTTCCTACAGTTAGCACATCAAGTGCAACAAACATTGCAGATGCAAACAGTATCGTTAAGAACTATACAACAATGGCTTCTAGCCTTTCTAAAATGTCTAGTATCAATGGAAGTTCAATTAACGTTGAGAATTGTACAAGCATTTTAAAGAATGTAGCTAGTGTTGTTCAAGAAATGAAAAAGATTGTATTCCCTGATGTTACAAAGAGTATTAAATCTAATTTAAACTCTACAAATGCTCAAGAGTTCCTAGATACATTGAAGATTTTGGAACAGATTGTTCCTGAATTTGGAAACTTGCAAGCAACGATTACAAACAATCCTTTACCAAATGCAGAGGATATTAAAAAGACAATCACTAGTATTTCTCAAGCGATTGGATATATTTCTGTAGCTGGTGTTGGAACAGGAAAAGACAAGAATATGTTGTCTTACAACTTGAGACAAATGCCTGATTCTAAGCTATTTAATAACGCACTAAAGGCGATTACAACTTTAGGCGATATAATCCTCAAGTTTGGAACTTTGAACGTCTATTCAACTGATTTCGACTTTGAATCATTACGAGCAAATATTAAAAGTATTGGAAATGCAGTGAATGAAATAGCAACCAACAAAGGATTAACTGAAAACCTAGAGAACATGGACACAGTTAATAAGACTGTTTCTAAGTTAAAGAAAACGTGTGATAACTTAAATTCTATCGTTGGATTAAATCTAGATTTTGTTAAGGTTGGAGAAGTCACAACAGGTATTCAAACATTCCTAAACAATGTTAAAGGATTGAAAGTTGGAGAAGCTACTACAGATGTTGTTACAGAAGTAAACTCAATCGTAACTTCCTTCCACAATATGGCAACAACTTTATCAAACATGAAGTCTGAATTTAATACCTCTGGTACAGATATGGCAAATGGAATTATTGAAGGTTTCAAAAGTATTGATATTGAAGGTTCATTTGGAACTAAGATTGATAACGTTAAAGCTTCATTGAAGAAGAAAAGCTTCAAATCCGTAGGTAAGAAGCTTGGAAAAGATGTTGTAAGTGGGTTCAGTGAAGGTATCTCTAATATGTCTAGTTCAATCTCTAATCAGATTACTATGATGTATGGATATTCAACACGATTCACAGATTTAGGGCAATACTTAGGAAGTGCATTTAAAAATGCGTTCAACAATCAATCAGGAAGCATTAATACAGGTGGTACAACGACCCCTACAGTAAACAGAGGCAACGAATCAATAGGAAACAATATGAAGTTTGCTAAAGGTGGCCCAGTTTACTTAAAACGAGGTGGACAACCAATTGTCATGAAACCTAGTGGAACAGATACAGTACCTGCTATGTTGACTCCTGGTGAGTATGTAATGAAACGTAGTGCAGTTAAGAACGCAGGCCAAAGCTTCATGGATAAAGTAAATAACATGGATTTAAAAGGTGCGTTCAAAGAATTGTCTACTAGATATGGTTCTCTTGTTGGAAACGTTGTTAATAAGAACGTGACTATCAACAATAACGATAATCGTGTTACGAATAACAGTATTGCTTTTAACGAAGGAAACGAAAGAAGGCAGGCTATCAAAGTAGGTAGATGCTTGAGAGGTTTGGCATAATGACTTGTTATAACTTAAACCCATTAAAAACATACGTTCAGTTCAATGATCTTGTAATAGACAGTGCAGAGGAGATTTCCTCTGCCTCTCTAAAGCAAGATACAAAGACTGCAACGCAAGAATATAGTTACGGACATGGTAGTTATGTTGCTTTCCAAAAGAATCAACAGTTTCTTACGGAAGGTGATTTGTCCTTAACGTTGAATTTTAATTATGAACATTTTCATGATGAAGATAGAAGATTCCTACGTGACTATTTCAATTTGAATTTGCTTAAACCTGGAAGGTTATGGGCAATTCAAGATAACAAATTGATTTGGGCATGGGCCTATGTCACAGGATTTAGTGAAGATTACAAAAAATACCAAGGCTATTTATCAATGGATATTGATTTTAAACTTTGGGAAGGTGTATGGCATATTGCAGACACAAAGAAAACATTCTTAGTTCCTTATTCTGTATGTAATATCCTCGATTGTGAGGATTTCAGAGATGCTCAAGAGTGCTTATCATGTTGTGTTACTTGCCCCCCTGATATGGAAACTTGCAATTCGTGTTTATGCGATTGTGGAGACATTACAGAGGAAACATCTTTATGTGTAATGGGTACTAAAGCATTGGAAGATTTTATGAATTGTGGCAATTCATATAAGATTGTCTACGATTGCATCAAAGGTGAACAAATTTTCGGTGATGATTTGATTAAGAATAAAATCTGTAAAAAAGATTATTGTGTTGAGTCAATTGCTGGAAGATTCTACAGTGGAACAGTGTTAGATACCGACAAAGTAAAATTGATTCTAGATGGTAAATTCCAAAACCCTGAAATTGAAATCAACGGAAACAAAATGATGATTCTAGGCGAATATGATGGAATTTTAACACTTGATTCAAGTTGGAACTTATACTTTACTGCGGATGGATGTTGTGCATCAGAGGAAGTAGATTTAGACAATCTAGTAATCGAAGATGAATTTGGATTCACAGTACATCATGGAATGAATAGATTAGTTGTCACAGGCTCATGTTGTAAGATGGCTTGTGTATATATAGATGTCGATGAACTTACAAATTAAGGAGGCTTGCAGTGGCAGATATTAAAAGTTATTGCACTGCTTGTGGAAAGTTAAAAGATAGCAGTGCAGAGTTTATCCAAAATGGTGTTACAGATTCAATCTGTACGTCTTTAGGAAACGATACAGGTTTAAATCCTGATAATGGTAATAATACGTGTACAGACATGGAAAATGCCAATGATTGCCTTACAAAAGGCTTGTATGACATCATAGATGGATTTGATTTGTGTGATTGGAAATTATTTATGAGTCAATATGCTAACAATGATTACAACATGAAAGCAGCTATGATTTGTTGGATGTGTGGATTGCAAGATCAGTTGTATAATCTTCAACTTCAAAATTTAGCAATCGAAACACAATATACTATTCAACAGTCTACACCTGGATTAAGTGTTGAAATTGACAGACAAGGTAATTTCACATTCAAGTATTCAGATTGGATTCACACAAGTGAATATACGAAAGTAGCGGACGGAGTTATTACAGGAAAAGTAGATTTCTGTATGAAGCCTAACAAAGATAAGAGTGCTACATACAAATTCAACAGTGTTACATTGAAACACTACTCTTATAAAATGACGGGAGTTTCCGCTGGTTCAGCTCCAACTGTTTCAATTCGTGTTCCTAATAAGAGTGGATCGTTGGTATATCAGAAAATCACAAACGCTTCATTTGAAGAAGATATTAACAAAACAGTGGAATTAAGCATGAGTGGAACAGTAAAAGCTGGAGAAACAACAAATTGGTTGCAATTCCTTTCTATTTATGTTGATTGGCTAGAAGATGATGAAATATCTCTACACACTCGTTTTGTAAATGATAACAAGGTAAACTTCGTTATCTGTAGAGATTAGGAGGTACACATAAATGAATAAAGATGTTTGTTCTGCTTGCGATTCTTTAAAAGCTACAAGCAGTAATTTCATTCAAAAAGGTGTAACAGATACTATTTGTGCAAATCTTAAAGCAAACCAAGGCTTTGAAAACAAGGGCCACAACAACTGTACAGATATGCACGATATGAACGATTGCTTATTAGGCGGATTGCTAGAAAAGATTGATACATATGATGTATGCGATACAAAAGAAGCTATCAGAGATTTGGAAAAGAACCTAATCAGTATCATGGATGTAATGATTTGTTCAGATTGCGGCCAATGGGAAGAAATCGAGAAACTATGGGCAGAAATCCAAAAGATTTGGGATGCTATCAGAGCTTTACAAAATAAGGTTGGTGGTATCGAAGGCAGCGTTGGAGATATGTACAGTGCGGTCGAAAAGATTCTTACGAACCTTAAAAATAGTGGTGCATGGAAACAAACGGGAGATAATGTGTTTCAAGGCGATTTTAATGACGGAAGAAGCATTGCTACAGGTAATATCAATATCTTTGGTGGTACTCCTGATGGAAATTCATACATCCGTACTAATAACGGAAGTTCTGAGAATGATTTGGCTGGTGGTGTTTAATGGCATGGCAAAACTTTCATGGAGCTTACGATAACACAGGGCCATACGCAAACGTAGTATTAAGTGGAAATCCAGGCAATACCGCAGACTTTGGATTTCCTCTTGCTACCGCCCATGCTAAAGGGTATGGAAAAGGTATCAACTTTTCAGATGATGGAAACTATGGTGTTACATTCACATTAGATTTAGTTGGTTATGGTGTAACGGATGCTGGTACATATACAGGTAACGGGGAGTATGTACAATATGGTGGAAGGTATAACTATATTTTGATCATTAGTGTTTCTAACAACAACAAAGCATCATGGAGAGAGATTTATAATCAAGTAATATTCTCTCATGCTGATACATGGTCATTGGCTTATTCATCAGGTTGGGAAACAGTTGCACAAAATAGTCAATGGAGTGGCAAGTTACAACTTCCAACAGATACAACACACGTTAAAGTTGAATTAAGAGGCGAAGATGCTACATTACCTTACGAGAATATATATTCAATTCAACGGATTATCCCTGATTTCAGACCATGGGCAGTAAGAAAAGGCGGTATATTCTATTCTTTGGATAGAGCTACAGGATGGTTTAAAAAGAGAGTTAAAGACTCTTGGGTAACTATTGGCAAGTACAGTGCCGATAAAGCAAATAAAGAAAACCAAGGGTCAAGTAGAATTAGAAAAAATGGTAAATGGGTAGGACAAGGCAAAATTGGTAGTTAGGAGTAAATATGATTCCTTACTTTGAAATATTAGAATTTGGAAAAGTTAAGAAAAGATTCAGAGAGTCTTTAAGCACAATCAGTTTTTCAAATGAGTTAATGACAGTACCTGAAATGCAAATCACAATTCCTAACGAATACTACGATTTAATCTCAGGAAGAAAAGAAATGCGAGTAATCATGGATTGTGGAGTTTTCTATGGAATGATTACCGACTACAAACCCTCTGTAAGTGGTTTAAACATATCTCTAACGCACATAATTAACGAATGGACATATAGACAAGTCCCAACGAATTATGCGGTTAAAAACGCTCTTATAAAGAACGTATACGAAAGCGAAGATATGTATTATTCGACTCAGTGGAAGATGAATTTTGAAACTGAGATTGATAATGAAAAGATTGACTACGTTTATTCTAGACAATCTAAGTTGGATGCACTTACTAAAACTTGTGAATTGACACCATCTGTTTATTGGAGAGTTCCATTTACAAATGATAAGCAAGTGGAAATTGGATATTTTGGAAAAAAACAGCCTGTTATGCTTTCTAATAAACCAACATTAGGAAGAAACTATAGAATCATTGGTGAGCCAACAATGGAAACTGATTTCTCAGATGTTATTAACCTTGCTACAGTTTATGCTAATAAATCTGATAGTGGTATGTCCTCTTTATCTCTGAGAGAAGTGTATAACGATAAAAGCTTGCAGAACCCTAAGTTTCCTGTAGTTATTTTGAGGTCAAACATAAATAACGAGCGTGATTATGAATATGTAGACTTTCCTAAATTAGCTCCTAACAATCAATTGGAATATTCCATTATTGATACGGAATCAGTTGGATATGAAAGTGGTGTATTCATTGAAGGAACATTTGCATTTGATGATTTATCACCATTTAGCTTAGAGGATATGACAAAAGACTCTAAGGACTATAAATGGGTCATTCCTAAAGAGCAAAGATTTTTGACGGATACAGAGGAAATAAACAACGCTAAAGCCTTGTGGCACTCTTTAAAAGACATTTGGAGCAAATCTGCTATTGCTGCTTTATGTGGTTCGTGTCACGTAGAATCAACCTTAAACCCTAACTTGTATCAAATGGGTGATGTTCCTGATTCTCAAAAAGGATTTGGATTGGTTCAATGGACTCCATACACACGAATCACTAATTGGCTTGGTTCTCATGGGTATACAAGCTACACAATGTACGGAAAAGGGGAAGTAGCTAAGTTGATTGAAGAATGGTCGACAAATGCTACAAATGGGCCTTGGATTCCTACTCCTTCATATAACATCACATTTCAACAATGGTCACATATGGAAGCCGATATGAATTACATGGTAATGGCTTTTATGGCAGATTATGAGCGTGGTGATACATCCATTGATTTACAGTATCAAAAACGTATTGAATTTGCTCAACGTATTTACGGTTTAATCCCTGAGTGGGAACAAGATGATAACGGAACTACAACCGATACGGATAAAACACAATCTCGTCCTTGGAACGCTCAGAATTTTATCAACACATGGAATGGTCAATCTATCGACATGGATGGTGTACCGCCTGAGCAACCATATCAATGTGTAGATGTTTGGAAGAAAGCATTACAGACATTAAATTATCCCGACCCTACGAGAGCTATAGGCGGTGATGGATATGCAGATTACATTTGGTATAACAGAGATGAATTAGGCTATTCTCAATACTTTGATTATGTTAGTACACCTCAATTTGGTGATTGGTGCATATTCGGTAGAGGTGGTGACACACCTACATCACACGTTGCAATGTACGTTTCTGATGCTGGTAATGGTAGAGCTAATTTCTTTGGTCAAAACCAACCTTATCCATATTGCAATACGACAACAATCAGTACATCAAATATCATTGGTATTTTCAGAGTAAAGAGTGTTTATGTACAACAGAGCATTGACCCTGAGTCTACAAACGGAACAACTATCATTACTGATAACGATAGAATTTATGCGGCCAAGGTCGTATATGATTGTGCCTGTAGAAAACTAATTAACGCAAGAAGAAAGTTTTCTATCAACACTTCTTGTGAAGCATTGCCTAAAGAAGTAAACGTAGGTGATAGAATCAGATTTATTTATGATCTCAATTTATTGCAATTGGGAAGTTGTAATAGATACATGAAACGTATTCTAAAACAAGATGATTGGTTCTATATCACAAGCCTACAAAGAGAAATAGATAAAACGGGAATTGAAATAGACACATTGACTCTAGAGAAATTCCTAAGAACAGATAGAGACGGAAAGAGTGAGTAGTTATGGATATTAGTAAGGCGATAAATATATTAGCTGATAGTGTCTATGATTTGAAAGAAAAAGGAAGATACAATTCCATTCAACGTAGAAACCATACAGTTGATTTTTATGGGTACGAGTTCCCTAGATGGGGATGTTCGAGTTCTAAACCAGCGGTAATAGGAATGTCAATTTCTCAGGATTTGATTTATTATGAGCGTTTTGAGTTTAAACTAGTAATAGATAATTCTACTGCTACAAACTTTAATGTTGAGATTGAAGGAATAGACATGACACCATATTTCAAGCAGCAATTCAACGGAGCGTGGATTACGGGCAATGGACTATGGCCTGGACAATACTCTAATTTTGATGTTCTTAAAGCTTGTGGGTATCTTTCTGAAGCCGATAGAAATAGAATATTAGACCCAGGATATAAAACAATCAAAGTAACGGGAAATGGTAATTTTGATTGTACGTTAGTAAATTATCTTAAATATAGTCATGTAAACAGATAAGAGGTATCTATGAATAGATATGAGCAAAGAATTGAAAACCTATCAAATCATGTAAAACAAAATCCTAGAGATTGGCAGTCTGCCATATCGCTATTGAAATTGAACAGTCAACAAATTGACTTTAAAAGAAAACAAAAACAACAGTCTGCTAGATTGTCTATCAAAGCATACAAAAAGGAGGTTATGTAGATGGAAAACAAATATAGCACTTCGGGGATTGGAGAAGATATTATCCGTAGTTTTACACAAATTGCAAGTGCAGAACTACACGCTAAAACCTTATTAGAAAAACGTATTTCTGAGGTTGAAAATGGATTGATTAGTGAAGAAGAAATTCCTGATAATTTAGAAAAGATTGAAGCACTAAAGGATGAAATTGATGATTATGCAAATATCAGACGTTCTCAAATGCTTTATCTATACAATTCTTTTGGTGGCAAAGGGGATAGAGAACAGTGGTGTTTAGTCAAACATTTAAGTATGGCTATGTACACTGCATTTGAAGCATATCAAGCTTCGGATAGAGATCCCGAATTATTGAATATTGCTTTGGAGATTAACAAGAAGTTTATTGAAGCTTGTACAAAATTCTTAGGTGTAGAAATTACTTCTTGTGCATCTTGTTTTGCAGACATTATGAAAGCTGGAGGAAAATAATATGCAACCTGTAGTATGTAATAAAGATATGGCGGTAGTATTTCCTTTAAAAGACGGTGATTGCGAATTTTGGCTAGAAATCGTTGATTCTGTAGATGATATTACAAATCCAAGTAGAGACCATGCATATGTTGATTCAAAAGGATTATTTTATATCTACAACGGAAAAAATATTGTAGCAATCAATGACCATGCGAATTTGAAAATCAAATGTGGAAATATGATTGGCGATATTTCTAATCAATTGGATTTAACGGAAATTCTAAATCAATTCGTTAAGACAATTTCCGTAAACGGAACAAACATTGCCAAAGACAACGACAAAAACATTGCTATTCAAGTGCCTATCACAACTATTAAATTAGATGGAAATACAATTAGTCCTGTTGATTATATTGTCAATCTAGATTTAGCTAGTGTTTATGCAAAGAAAGATGAAATTCCTAAAAATGTATCTGAGCTTCAAAATGATGCTGGGTACATTAAGCAAGAAGTTGTAGATCAATTAATACCTATTAAAGCAATCAAGGTTAATAACGTAACGATACCGCCTGATGAAAACCGTACAGTAAATATTGAAAATGTGTATGTTACACCAGAAGAATTCGGTGCTATTGGTGACGGTACTACTAACGATAGTTCAGCATTTAATGCTTGTATTGCGAAAGCAAACGAAACTGGTAAGTATGTATTGTTAAGCAACAAAACATATTTAATTGGTAATACTATAATGGATAACGCTGATACAAATATAATAGGTATTAATACTGTGATTATATTAGGCAACAACACGTTTACAAAACAAATAGTTAATTGTGTGTTTAGTAATATCACATTTAAGCGTACTGTAAGAAGTGATTTACCACTAACAGAAAACTTTTTTTCATCTCAATTTAAGCATTGTAATTTTGTTGATATTAATTATTTATTTAATAATATTTCACCTAGAATTAACACGCTAGAACATTTATTATTAGATGAATGTAATTTACAAAATACACAACTTATTAATGTCACTAATCAATTTAATGGTGTGGTTTATAGTATTAATAAAACATTATTTTATTATGATGAAGACTATAAACAAAGAACTACAATTATTAGTGGATATATTGGTGGTAAGTTTATATTTAATAATTGCACTTTCTCAAAATTTGATCCGGATGGAATTATTGAATTATTCGGTTCGCTTGATAATTTTGAATTTAATAATTGTTATATTCATACTTATGATAATGCAAACACCTTTCTTCTACCGAATATAAGTAGTGTGGAGAAACAACAAATAACATTTAATAATTGTGATATTTCAAACAATAATAAGTATTTAGTTGATGTGTATACAACAAATAACACGGTGCTACCAACTGTTAATATTAAATATTCAACATTAAAAGTGAATGCAATTTTTAATGCAAAAAATGAATGTAGCTTATGGCTTGAAAACAATCAAATTGACACTAAGCCTATTATTAATGCTGGAGTGGGTAAAGTTAATTTAGTTGAAATTCAACAAAAGTATAGTGATACAAGCGAAAATATATTCCCTTGGACAACAGAGCCTACACCAACCGTTGAAAATAATGTAACAATTAATAAAGTTGGACAAACTGATTATTATGTTTTGACAGAAAGCAAAGATAAAAATGTTAAAAAATTAGATTATTATTTTAAATATGATTTAAATTATTTACCAAACGCTCCTTATTATTCCATCAGCTTGTTTATTAGGGATTTAGACTTAGAAGGTTATACAGTTAAGAGATCATTTTTAAGTAATAACACATGTAAATTAAAAAACAAAAGTACAGATGAATTAATAGATTATGTTTATTTAATGCTAGATGATAATGTAATAGTCACAACTAAAAAAGATGACCCACAAATTGTATATACTACAATAGCAATTAAATATTTGCCATATTTCGCTAAGCTTAAAACAGATACACCTGTTAAAGGACAATTGTATGTTGACATGTGTATTTCAATTATTTTAGAAAAAACTAGCTCATAAGCTAGTTTTATTTTATTATATAAATGAGGTGGTAAATATGAATAAAAAAGAATGTGAATTAGGTTTGCCTTTTTCCAATGGAAACAATGAACATTACTCAATGGTCAAGTCCTACAGTCGAATCACACTGCTGTGGACATCCGTTTGATAATGCGATTAATGGACAGGTCCGTATAAGAGATTATCAAAATTTGGGATTGAAAAAAGAATAGGACAACTTGGAGAATTTGCTGGTATTGAACGTAGAGTATTCCCTCACCTCATTAGACATACAACCGCTTCGGATGGATTAAATAGAGGTATGGGCATTGAGGAAGTACAAGCTATTTTAGGGCATGAAAGCATTGCTACAACAATGATTTATGCTAAAGTATCTAAGAACAATGTAAAATTACATCACACAAAATGTATTGTATAAGTTATAGGGCGTTAATGTACGTCCTTTTCTTTTCATTATATAATTGAAATGCCATAAAACAGTACCTCAGAAAATATGAGAGAGATGAAATATTTTTTGGAGGTGTAAATTTATGAATGTACAAGATTTTTTAACTTTATTACAGACTGCTGCTACTTTAGTTTGTGGTGGATTAGCTTTATATTTTAAATTCAGTACCAAAGCTAAAACTAAAGCAAAGGAAGTGCAAGAAGTGATTGCTAAAATCACTGCACAAGCAGTTGTTTACATTAAAGAAGCTGAGGACAACTACAAAGATACAACTAATGCTGGTGGTAAAAAATTTGAAGAAGTTGTCGGCAAGCTTTATGATCTAGTGCCTGATGCATTGCACGGCATTATTACAAAAGAAATGATTAGTGAAATCGTTCAAAGTACTTTTGATGAAATTGAAGAATACGTTAAGATTCAATTAGATAATGGAATTGATAAAATCAACGTCAAAGGTGACTAATAGTGAAAGTAATCACTATTGATTTAGAATATGTTTTATGGCTTTTAGGTTTCATTGCTTCCGCTTGGGGAGTTGTGAAGATTGTTAAAGAGGTAAAGAAACCTAATGACGATTTAAAAGAAACCGTTAGAAAACACGAAGAATGGTTAGTAAGAGACAATGAGAGAATAAAATCAATTGAAAGTTTAGTTATCACACAAGAAGGGATTAAGAAAGAATTGAATGAACACTCTCGAAGATTAGGAGAGCATGAAGAAAGATTAGAAGAAGATAAGCAACGTGGCAATTTGACACTAAAAGCAAATATCGCAATTATCAACAATATGCTTTCTGAAAATGATAAAGACAAGCTCCAAGAAACTAGAGATGAAATTCAAGACTTTCTGCTAGATAAAAACTAAGGAGGATGAAAAATGGGAACTCCACAAGAGTTTTATAACTATGCTATCAATAAGGTTTTTAACAATAAAGGGCAAATAATGAACATTAATTATGTTCAAAGTGTTGAGCCATATGGTGGGCAGTGCGTTTCATTAATTCAAGGATTGATGGCATGGGGAGGAAAACCATGTGTTCCTCGTGGGCACGCTCGTGATTGGTGGTTTAACAGAGCAAGCAATGGTGTGTTAAGTTATTTTGATGTTGTTACAGGTGCTCCCCAAAATGGTGACGTAGGAGTATCTGTAGGCGGTGATGCTAGATACGGACATATATTTATCTATTGGGAAGGTAGAGCACTCTCTCAGAACGTTTTAGGCAACCCTAAAGCTATGTTATGGCCATTAAACTATCAAGGTTCTATTTGGGGATATTTAAGACCTAAATTCTATACAAACGCTTCTACATATGATGCTTCTCAATTAATTAAAGAGAATGGAATGGCCACATTCAATAATGATACTGCTATCGTTATTCATAGAGATACACCAACAGGTGCTTCTTACGGAACATTTGTAAATGGCGAAAAGCAAGTCTATACAGAAAAATGGATTGGAAATGGACATAGATGGATTTCATGGATTCATACAAATGGTGTAAGATGCTTTGCAGCAGTTAGTGGTAGTGAATCATATGGTGTTGAGCCATGGGCCACAATTGGTGCTCCTGAAACAAAAGATATTGAATTAACTCAGGAAGATGGTATCGCAACATTCATTGTTGATGGTGTTCACAAGCATTACGATAATCCAAGCGGTGAAATCTTTGGACAATGCAACTCAGGAGACGAGATTCGTTATTATTGGAAGTGCGTTACAAATGGACATAGATATGTTGTAGGTAAAGAAGGAGATAGAAAGTTCTTCGTTGCGGTATCTGCTACAGAGGATAGAAGCCAAATGTGGGCGAAATTCAGAGCACCTGATACAAATACTGAGGAAGATACAAAAGATCCTTCTAAGCCTTCTACAGAGCCTTCTAAGCCGCCTACAATGGATTACACTAAGAATGTTAAGGGGTACGGAATTGATATTTCGGAACACAACAGTTCAGACATTGATTTATCTAAATATGACTTTGTTATCTTGCGTGCTTCCTACGGAGAAAACACTGATAAGAAGTTTGAATACTTTGCAGATAAATGTGAACAATTAAAGATTCCTTATGGTGTGTATTGCTATGATTATGCGTTAGATGATAGTCAAGCTAGAGCGGAAGCAGAGTATGTATATAATCTAATCAAAGACAGAAATGTACAACTTGGTGTATGGTTCGATATGGAGGACGCAGATAATTACAAGAAAAAAGCTGGTGTCTTAACAAAAGAAAGATGTTCTTTCTCTTGTAAAGTATTCTGCGACTATATGAGTGCTAAGGGATATTATACAGGTGTTTATACTAGTACTAGTTGGCTAGGAACATTTGTAGAAACAACATATCCACTATGGATTGCAAATTGGGGTACGAATGATGGTAATATTCAATCAGACCAATCTAGTGTTGGTGTTATTCATCAGTATGCAGCTAACCCAATCGACAAAGATATAATCTTCCACGATATTGATTTTTATAAGTCAAATCCTAAGAAAGATGAATCAACAGACGATAAAAAGGATGAAAATGGCTCAGAAAATAAAAAAGATGAACCAAATACAGACTCTAAAGACGATAATGGAAACAAAATCAATGTAACAGGAATCAATAAATTAATTGAACTGTTGCTAAAAATCGTTGAAAAAATCGCTAATTTGTTCAAATAATTGTACATAATGTACGAAATACGACATAAAACGCTAGATTTTGCACGAAATCTGCAAAAAAGATATTTATATGTTGTAAATCAATCATAAATTAATCATGGTAGTGTGAACTATCGTGAACGAAAATTTAATTGGTGGAAATGGAAACCGTGTTGCTCCTTAAATATCACGCAAGCTCGAGGTAGCCAATTATAAAATGGCTCGTCTACTAGAGTAGAAGGAGTATCTTAGACCGTATGATGTTTGTACGGTCTTTGCTTTTTTGTGTTAAAATATAAGCACATAGATTAGTAGAGTGCACAATACGACCAATACCTTAATATGGTATAATGTCTATGCTTAGGGGAATACGATCGTATTCTTTTTATCTCGTGTACCAATTATAGGAACAAGGAGAAACGAAACTGCTACGCATTTAATTGTGTGGCAGTTTTTGTTATGCTATAATGGCAAAGGCCCAAACATGATGAATTCTAAGTGAACCATGTTAGCTTGATGTACAAATCCAAGTTAGGCATATGGATTTATTAGTATTGATCTATAGTCATACCAAGCGTGACTGATTGATATTATTTTTATGCAAGTCGACTACAAAGAAATATTATTTTCTTACCACTGAATAGAGTACATTCTAGAAGTACTTGAAAGGTGGTTCTTTTTATATAAAATTCATACTGATATGATATAATCATGTTGCTAGGAAAAGTAGAACGATAAAGGCCTAAGTTCTCTTTGGTGTAGTGCAAATTGCAGACGTGCAATTGAATCTTAACATTTCTCTTTGTGGCACTAGCAAACAACGACAAAATGTGACAATTGCTAAAAGCTCCCCCTTTCAGTAAATGTCACCAAAACGATTCCATACCTATCACATCCAGGTATGGTTTTTGTTTTTTTAACAAATCTCAAAATTTATATGCTATATTATTGATGTGTTCTTCATGGATGGACACAACCCTTTCAAAGATAACTTTATGCAAAAGAGTCTCCTTACCAAGTGGGAGGCTTTTTTGTTTATATACTATAAGGAAATAAAATAATAATATGATTTTGGCATAATGGCATAAAGTACGTGGCATAACGTATGGAATATTTTTTTAGATTCAATGGAATAAAAAGTAGCCAAAAACGAGAAAGTATGAGAACATAAAGTAAACTAGAGGAATAAAAAATAAAGAAAAATAAAGTGCTAGAAACTTACAAATATCATTCAACAAAAGGAGAAAATTATTCGTAATAAGGGTTGTGAAGCTTTACTTGAAATTGTAAACTCACAAATCATGTTGTATGAAATTGATCAATTGGAAACACCTACAAGTGTGCAAGAGCTTATTGATTTTGGATACTTAAAGAAAGGACAAGATACATGTCCAGATCATAGTCAAGTGGTGATTGAAAATGGACAGGCTATCTCTAAATAAGAATGGTTTTACTTTTGTTGAAATTTTGATCGTACTGCTTATTGTTTCGATTTTAAGTTTTGGTCTTTATTCTAAAATGCATAGTTCACTTTATGTTTTTATGAAACAAGTACAAACTTTATGTATAACGGCCCAACAAAAGGCGTATGTAGAACGTCGTAAGGTATATGTAAGTATTCAAGATTCCATTTTAGTGGATGAAGTGGAGTATGGAATTCCTAAAGATATCGCTTGTGATTCGGTTTCTTTTTACTACAATGCCAAGGGGAATATGTCAAAGGCTTTCTCTTTTCATTGTTCAAACACAAATACGAAGATGAAGCTTGTCTTTCAAGTAGGAGCTGGGAGGGTACGTCTTGAAAAAGAATAATGGCTTTTTATTACAGGATGCGTTATTTGCGTTATTTGTGATTCTAATTTGTTCTTGTTTATTGGCTCAGGGTATATCAACCTTGTATTTTCAAAAGGATTTAAAAATAAATGAAAAGATTGAGAAGAAATGGTTTCACACTGATTGAAGCCTTGTTGGCCTTGTTTATCACGGGTTTAGTAAGTTTACTTGGTTGTATGCTTGTAAGTTGTGCTTTACATTTTGCCCATATGGACATGGATACTCAAAATCAATTTGCGATCTTGCAGCTAAGAAGAGAATTAAGTGTGGCAAGTGAAGTGAAAGTTGAGAATGAACAATTGGAATATATTCTAAATCACGAAAAGTTTCGATTGTACTTTGATAAGCATCGCATTGTAAAAAGTCCGGGCTATGAAATCTATATGGAACAAATTGACTTAGGCTATTTTTATAAGAAAGAAGATGGTTATTATTTGTGGTTTAAAAAGAAGAATAAGATCTATGACTTTGAAATCTATTAATGGATATGCGAGTTGGACAAGTTTGGTTTGTTTGTTTCTTGTGCTTCAAATTGTTTCCTTTTTAACATTAAGTACCATTCAAAATGTATATCTTTTAAAGGCAAATCGTCAAAATATTCTAGAACTATCAATTGTAGATCATGCGAAAAGTATGATTTATCGTAATAATCGCATTAAGTTGTGTCATACAAAGGAAGAGTTGATTAAAGAAAAGGATGAGACAATTATGAATATACACGTACATTTTCAAGATTATTCGACTTATATGGAGTGTACATATGATAATGTATGTATGAAGATTTATTATGATGATAAATCAATCGTGGATTAGTAGTTACGCATGAAAAATAAAATGGCTTAAATAAACAAAATCGGAAACTCTA
>OCQA01000268.1_pt1 | contig 62730 bp, 41 predicted proteins | sample 1538571 | NCBI WGS metagenome assembly OCQA01 (sample SAMN04571708, study PRJEB22368) | human gut metagenome | biome: human gut; material: stool | host: Homo sapiens | place: Luxembourg | collected 2012-09-28 | reverse complement strand
CTAATGGCGGTCATTAGAAATAAAGAAAAGCGCTCTTTCTAATGACCGATTTGGGATGAACATTCTCCACCTGCACCAGGGATGAAAAACAGCAGGGGGAGGCAAAGAAAAGCCCCTCCCGGCCTTCCGGTGAAGGAAAGGGCAGGAGGGGCAGTACAGGGGCCCGGTGAAGGGACGGTGCGTCGGTCTATTTTATCCAGCGCGGGTCGCCCACGTTCCGGTAAGTCAGGTCTTCGTTGCCCAACGTGAAGTCACCGGAGGCGGCGTCCGCGAATTTCGGGTCAGCCTCCGTGGCGACAGTGGCGTGGTCGTCGGCGTGTGCGTTGCCCCACAGGTTCGGGCAGTTGAAGTAGTAGTTGTTGGCATAGGTCTCGGCAGCCTTCAGCTTGTCGGCACGCGCCCATACGCCGGAGTTGGCGTTATTGGGGTTGGCAAGTCCGATGCCGTAGAAGAGGCAGTTCTCCACGGTGAGGGTGCTGCCGTCCTTCTCCACGCGGAAGAGTCCGGTGTTGTTGCCGTCGTCGATGGTGCAGAGGTTGTAGAAGGTGCAGTTGCGGAAGGTGACGGCGGCAGGCACCTGGCAGCGGACGAGCGAGCGGACGCCGTTGCTCAGGGTGGAGTTCGTCACCGTCAGTGCCGTCAGCGCTCCGCCGCGCAGGTCGAATCCGTCGCCGGCATTGTTGGCGATGCCGTCGATGAGCGTGTTGTTGATGGAGATGGTGCCGAAGGTCCCCTTCTTGTTGTTATAGAGGATGTGCTTCGTCGTGTTGCGCACCTCGCAGCCCTCGAGGGTCAGCGTGCCCAGGTTGGCGGCGGCGTCGGTCAGTTCGAGCAGATTGTCCGTCTCGCCCGCGCCGTCGAACACGAGGTCCGTCAGTGTGAGTGAGCCGACGGCTGTCGCCACGGTGAAGCGTCCCTTGATGACCGCCTTGTTGGCGCGGTCGTAGGAGGCGATGGAGAGCGACTTCGTCAGGGCGTATTCACCCAGCTCGTAGGAGGTACCGAGCAGGACCAGCTGGTCGCCGTCCTGTGCTGCGTCCAGTGCCTGGACAAGGTCTGCGCCTGCCTCGACGGGTGTCTTGCCGCCCAGGTCGATGGCTGTCTTGAAGTTCACCGTACCCCGGGTGGAGGTGCCGTTCTTCATCACGGCGGTATAGTCGGTCTCCGGCGTCAGTCCGTCGATGGTGGCGGCACCGGCGGCGATGTCCTCGGGGGTGATGTGGTAGGTGATGTCGCCCGGTGTGAGCGTGATGGTCGTGGCTGTCTCGCCGGCGGGCCAGCGCAGGGTCACGCGGGTTGCCTCGATGTCGTCATTTGCCACTGCCTGGAAGATTTGTTCCGTGCCGGTGGTGAAGGTCGCCCCGACCCACTTGGACTCGGGGATTGCCTCGCCCAGCGCTTTCACACGGACGTAGTAGTCGGTCTCGCCCAGGAGTCCCTCATAGGTGATGGTGGCGTCCGTCACCTCGTCGGTCTTCATCGGCGTCTCTGTGGCGGCGGTTCCCTGATAGAGCTCCACGGTGTAGGAGGTTGCCTTGTTGACGGTGTTCCAGGAGACGGTCACGTCCACCTGGTTTCTGACGCGCGTCTCCAGCTCCGTGGGCGAGAAGAGGCGGTCGTAATCCACGCTCGTCAGCTCGTCGGGAGCGTCCGAGCACGATGCCACTGCACCCAGCAGGAGGCATCCGGCTATATGTTTCAGATAGTTCTTCATAGGTTGTCCTGTTTATTGATAGTTGCTGCTGTTGACGAGCATTCCGTTGCTATTGTCGATGAACGTCTGCCAGATGGGCCAGAACTGGTACTGGTCGGGGTTGTTGACGTAGAGTCCCTCAATCTTGCCTGCCCAGTCGTTCTTCCCTGCCCAGGAGGTGTTCTCGGCATAGCCCAGTGCGGCACCTTCCTCGTCGGTCTGTCCCAGTTCCACGCCGTAGATTTCGACGGTCTCGCCCGCCTTGACGGCGTCCCACACGGTGCTCTGCGCCTTGGGCGTGCTGGTCACGGTCTGGTAGTAAATCTTGTCGGGCAGTGCGGCATACTTGCCCTCCTTGTTGAGCAGTTGGGTCATCTCCGCCTTGGCAGCCTCGAGTGTGCTTCCCAGGCGGTTCCAGCGGATGAGGTCCGCCTTGCGCAGCATCTCCCCGCACAACTCCAGTCCGCGTTGTTCGACGATGGCCTCACGGAAGGCGTCCTGGCTGGCGGTGGCAGCTGCGAGACGGGCTTCCGCCTTGTCGGCAGGCAGTGCGCGGTCCAGAATGGGCTTGAGGTAAGGAGCTGCCGCCTGCGGTCCGTCCAGCTCGTTGATAGCCTCGGCAGCCATGAGGTAGACGTCGGCCAGGCGCATGTAGAGCCAGTTGACCCCGTCGTCATTGCTTGAGGTGACGATGCGGTTCATCCACTCGTAGCGGTACTTGCCGAAGTACCATTGGTTGACGGCATTGGGCACCTGCACGCCCTTCTCCCAGAAGTAGGGGACACAGGTGACGTTGCGCCGCTTGTCCTGCGGGTCGTACTTGTAGAAGGCAATCGGTGTGGGTCCGACGGTACCGCCTTTCGCCTGCTTGGTGTACTGGTCGACGTCCTTGTGGCGCACGCCCAGGTCAAAGAGGACACGTCCGCGTCCGGCTGAGAAGGGAATTTCCCAGATGGACTCGTTGCCCGCGGTGACATCGTCCTGACAGAGCCGGCGGAAGGTGTCCTCGAACTCTCCCAGCTGGTTGCAGCCCTGATTGATGATGCTGAGGCACTCCTCCTTCACCACCCGGTACATCTCGGCGGGCGCCAGGCGCGGGTCGTTGCTCAGGCGGATGGTGCCGTCGTTGCGCTGCGAGTAGCCTCCGGCATAGAGTGCCAGACGGGAGCGGAGCGCCTTGACGAACGCCTTGCTCACGCGCTCGGTCGTCCGTGTGGTAGCGGTCTCGTTGGGCCATGCCACGAGCTCCTCGGCGCGTTTGAGGTCGTCGAAGATGAGGCGGGCGTAGATGGAGTCGCGGTCCGCCTTGGGCTGGTAGATGGTCTCGGTCGTGATGGGAGCGAAGCGTGCCGGGACGTCGCCCCACGCCTTCAGCAGGTCACAGTAGTAGACGGCGCGCAGGGTCAGTGCCTCGCCCAGCAGCTGCCGGAAGGCAGGGTCCTTGAGGTCGGCATAGTTCTCCAGTCCGCGGATGCACATGTTGGCACGTTCGATGCCTTCGTAGAACTTGGCCCAGGCGTTGTTGTCGGTGTTCATCTGCGTGTTGGTCGTGTTGGGGTTGTAGTTGGAGAGCCGTGCCTTGTCGTCGCCGGTGTTCTCCGACGAGTTGTACCACTCCAGGTCGGTGTTCATTCCGTAATAGACGAGAAAGCGTCCGCGGTAGGAGTTGGTCTCGGCAAACGACTGCAGGATGCCCATTACGGCATCTTCCGCCAGGTCTACGCTGGAGAAGACCACCGTCTCGTCGGTCGAGGAGATGGAGGGTGCGTCCAGGATGTCGTCGCAGGAGGCAAGTGCCCCCGAGCACAGGAGCATCGACGCACAGAGGTATGTTGTCAGTTTCATAGGTCAGTGATTGGTTAACGGTTAGAAATTCAGGTTGAAGCCCACGACGAACGAGCGGCTCTTGGGATAGGCGGAGTAGTCCACGCCCGGGGTCAGGTTGGTCTGTCGGCGGGTGGACACTTCCGGGTCGAAGCCGGAGTAGCCGGTCCAGCAGAAGAGGTTGTAGCCCGTGACATAGAAACGCAGGCTCTCAATCTTCACGCGGCGGGTCACCTCCTGGGGCAGGGTGTAGCCCAGGGTCAGCGTGCTCAGGCGGAGGAAGGAGCCGTCCTCGACTGCCCAGTCGGAGAACACGCTGCTCTTCATGTAGGGCGACCACATGGTGGTGCCTTCGTTCATTGCCGCCAGCTTCTCGGGGTCGTTGCAGAGCGTTCCGTCCTCGTTGAGGTTGGTCCAGCGCTTGCCGCTCTCCATGATGGTGAGCATGTTGCGGTACTTGCTGCCTCCGGTGGTGGTGTATTCGATTTTGTTGGCGTTATAGACGTCGTTGCCGTAGCTCCAGTTGAAGTTGGCGGTCAGGTCGAAGTCGTAGACGCGTGCATTGATGCCGAAGCCGCCGGTGTGTACCGGGTTGGCGTTGCCGATGATTTCGCGGTCGTCGGTGTTGACCACGCCCTCGCCCGTGAGGTCCTTCAGCTTCATGGAGCCGGGACGCAGGTCGCCGATGACGCTGGACGCGTCGACAACCCCTTCCTTCAGCACCCATTTGTGGGTGGTCTCGTCGTAGCCGCTGAAGTCGGACACCTCGTAGCGTCCGTCATGACGGAAGCCGTACATCTCGCCGACTTGTCCGCCGACGGCAATCCAGTAGTCGTCGCCCACGGCGGTCGATGCCCATCCGGAGTCCTGGCCGAAGTCGTTCATGATGCCGAGCGACTTGATCTTGTTCTTGTTGAAGCCGATGTTCGCGTTGAAGCTCAGTCCGAAGTTCGGTTTGTTAATGGCGACATAGTTCACGGTCGCCTCGAAGCCGCGGTTCTCGGTCTTTCCCATGTTGCGGTACTGTGTGTCGTAGCCCGTTCCCGCCGTCGGGAATTCGATGAGAAGGTCCTTTGTCGTGTTCCAGTAGTACTCGAGCGAACCGTTGAGGCGTCCGCCCAGGAGGGTGTAGTCGACGCCGAGGTTGCGCGTGATGGTCGTTTCCCACTTCAGGTCCGGGTTCGCCATGGTCTTCGACGGTGCCCAGTAGGACGAGGTGGTGTTCAGCCATCCGGTGGTGTTGGCGCCCCAGGTCTGCACGAGCAGTCCCGTCGGGATGTTGTTGTTGCCTGCGGTACCATAGCTGAAGCGGAGCTTCAGGTCGTCGAGCCAGCCCTGCGTGCCCTCCATGAAGGGTTCGGCGGAAATACGCCAGGCAAGGGCGGCTGAGGGGAAGTAGCCCCACTGGTTGCCGTCGCCGAACTTGGAGGAGCCGTCGGCACGGAAGGTAGCGGAGAAGAGGTACTTGCTGTCATAGTCGTAGTTCACACGCCCGAAGAAGGAGAGGAGGATGTCGTTGGGGTTGTAGAAGTCCTTGATTTCATAGGCGTCGCCCTGGGTCGTCAGCTTGAAGCAGTCGTCGGCGTCGAAGCTGGTGGGGAAGCCGTGGACGGTGTTGGTCATCACCTTCTCCTTCTCGATGATGTACTCCTGACCTGCCATGAGGTTGAGGTGATGCCGGCTGTCCTTGCCCAGCACGCCGGCAAAGTCGTAGCTCACGGTGTTCGTGTTACGGAAGGTCGAGCGGTCGGTGCCCGTGAGGATGATGGCAGGCTTCTCCTTGTTCTCCTCCGTGGGTGTGTTCTTTACATAATAGGTAGAGAGGCCGTAGAAGCGGTTGTCCTGGTTGTCGTAGGTGTCGTATCCGAACTCCGTCTTGAAGCGGAAGTCCTTGAAGATTTCCCAGGCGAAGCTGCCTGCCATGTTGAGTGTGGAGCGACGTTGGCGACGGTCGGTGTCGCGGATGGACTCCAAGGGGTTGTAGAGGTTGAAGCTCGGGTCGGTCTCACCGCCTGCCACCGATGCGTCGGAGAGTCCCTCCACGGGGAACGGCGTGTAAATCATGGCGTGCTTCAGGCGGGCGTCGCTCGACGAGGTGGAGCTCTGCTCGTTCATGCCGCCGCCGTTCACCTTGCGCTTGGCATAGCGGACGGAGAAGTCGAGGTCGACGTTCTTGACCGGATTCACGTTGAGCTTGAGGCTGAGGTTGTCGCGGACGAAGTCGGACATCTGCATGATGGCTTTGTCGTCGATGTGTGCGTAGTTGAACGAGAACTTCATCTTCTCCGAGCCGCCTGTTATGCTCAGGCTGTGATTGAACGTGTGGCCCGTGCGACCGAAGACGATGTCCTGCCAGTCGTTCGTCTCGACATCGTCGTAGAGGTCGATGTCCTGCCAGTTGCCGAAGTACTTGCTGTACTGCTCGGGATTGATTTCATCGGGCTTCGTCTGGTTGTCCAGCATCGCCAGCTCGTACTGCCAGCGTGCGTAGTCGCCGGCGCCCATGACGTCAAGGCGGTCCGCCAGCTTCTTAAAGGAGATGTAGGCGTTGTAGTTCACGCTGATTTTCCCCTCCTTGCCGCTCTTTGTCGTGACGATGATGACGCCGTTGGCTCCGCGCGAACCATAGATGGCAGTAGAGGACGCATCCTTCAGCACGGTGATGTCCTCGATGTCGGTAGCCGGGATGTCGCTGATGGACTCGACGGGGAATCCGTCGACAATGAACAGAGGGTCGTTGCTCTGGGTGATGGAGCCGCCACCGCGGACTCGGATCTTCATTTCCGCATCGGGCGAACCTTCCGTCGTGGTAATCTGCACGCCGGCGAGCTTGCCCTGCATCGCCTCGACGGCGGAAGCCACCGGAACGCCCACCAACGCCTCTGCGTCGACCGTGGCAACGGACCCGGTGATGTCCTTCTTTTTCACAGAGCCGTATCCGATTACGACCACCTCTTCAAGGTTCTGTGCGTCCTCGCGCAGGACTACGTTCAGTGGAGCATTTTTACCCTTCTCCACGGGGATTTCCTGGGACAAGTACCCGATGTACGAAAAGACGAGCACACTCCCCGCGGGCACGTTCGCGAGCTTGAAGTTGCCGTCGAAATCCGTTATGGCGCCGGTCTTGGCACCCTTCACTTGTACGCTGACGCCAATCAGCGGCTCGCCCGCCGGGTCCGTCACCGTACCCGTCACGTTCTGCCCCTGTGCGAAAGCGAACAGGCAGACGAGCCCCATCAACAGGGTCACTGCCCATCGTCTTGCATGAACATACTGGTTCATCATAAGCAAAATTTGTTTTTAGATATTAGACTTTATGTTCTGTAAAGCGCCCTTCCGTTCTCCTGCCGACGTTTCCGCACGGCAACAAAGTTTAAAAGAGCGAAGGCAAAATTACTGAAAAAGGCTTAATACGCGGTGGACTATTCGCTCGTTTTGGTGGACTATTTGTGTCATACGAAACAAAACACCATGTTATATAACACTTTTTACGTGGCAAAGGGGTGAGACGGGCGTTTCCGTTTGTTGGACGGGGCGACCAGACCGGTCGCCCCTACATTTTGATAAATGTTTTGTTTATGGGGTCCGGCGGTCGTGTCAATTTGTCAAAATGTCAAATGAATCGCCTGAGAATGCCCGCGGTTGCACCAAAATACGGATTGGTGACCGGGAAAGGAATTTTCGGGCGGTTTGTGTTTTTCATGTTGTCGGTATTTCCGTCGGTTTCCTTTCCTTCTGTGTCCTTTTCCTTTGTCTGTGTTCCCTTCCGTCGGTCTTTTCACACGGACGGACGCAATTTCACACATCGGAAATCGTGCCTCTTCGGTCTCTAAAAAATGGGGACCGGTGGGTGTTTTCGTACGGACGCGTCGGTACGACGGTGCGGACACGTCGGTACGACGGTAGTCGTTCGTCCGTACGAAGCCAATCACAGGTGCTTTCGAGCGTAGAAATAGGTTCGGCGGATGCTTTTTTCGCGTTAGAAACGGTATAATTGTGTGAATATATGTTTATTCTGATGCGTTCTGACGGACGTATCTTAAAATATTTAACGCGCGTTTTTCTAGTTGGGACGATTTTGCGAAAATGTGCGTTAGTTGAAAACGCCGAATCGGGAAATTGTGATGTTAAAACCGGACTTTCAATTGACAATTGACAATTGATAATTGACAGTGGACAATTATCGCCTTGTAGACACATCCCCCACGCCGCACGGCAATTGTCCATTGTCCATTGTCAATTGTCAATTGTGTTATGTCGCCCCTACATTCGCCGCCTCGTGGATTCATGCCCACGCCGAAAGGCAATTGTCAATTGTCCATTGTCAATTGTCAATTGAGTTGTGGTTGGACCGTTTCCTGCATCTTTTCGAAGAAAATGTGCAGTATTCCTTTTGTTTCCCAAAAACAATACCTATCTTTGGACATCCAACGTAACCCAAGGAGAGTTGAACCATGGAATTCATCCAAATTATCGTCATCTTCGCCATCATAGGCTTTGCGGTCGTACGTAACGTCCGCAAGGAGCTTGCCAAGGAACGGCGGCGCAATCCTGCCAAGCCGGTGGCGCAACCGGAGGTCCCTGTCCCCCGGCACGAAGAGGAGCGATGGGAGGCGGACGAGGCACCACCCGTCAGCCGTCCGCGGGTGAAGACCGGGAAGAAAAGCCCGCCGCCACCCCTGATACAACCTGCCGAAGCGGAAGCCGTGGCACCAAGTCCGCCACACGGACGCAGGCAGGTCCCACACCCGCAGAAGCGGACGCCGGGCAACGACATACGGCTCGGCTCACCCGAAGAAGCCAGGCGGGCGTTCATCTACTCGGAGATTTTTAATCGGAAATATTAATCTTATATATAAAGGTATAAGAGGGGACTAAGGGGATGAATCGACAAGCAGACTGTGAAACCCAAGCAAGCATCTATCATCAACCCTGTTTTCTTGCCGGCTCGTCCCCCACGCCTTTCCACCCGCCCCGGACGACGGACATGCGTCCCCGCCACTTTCCCCGCGGTACGCTCCCAACGGAGCACCGACCCCTTCCCGAGAGAGAGACTTCCCCAGACATTTCGACTGATAAACTGTAAATCATAACCAACCAAAAAACACCTTTGACGCGTATGGGATACCACATCATCTCGGCAGCTGAGGCTGCCGCCCTTGTCAAAGACGGCGACACCATCGGACTGAGCGGGTTCACACCTGCCGGTACGCCGAAAGCCGTCACCCCCGAGATTGCAAAAATCGCCGAAGCGGAACACGCTGCCGGGCGTCCGTTTAAAATCAATATCCTCACCGGCGCCTCCACGGGCGACTCGTGCGACGGCGTGCTCTCGCGTGCCAAGGCGATACGCTTCCGCGCTCCCTACACGACGAACCCCGACTTCCGCAAGGCGGTGAACAACGGCGAAATAGCCTACAACGACCTCCATCTCTCGCAGATGGCGCAACGCGTACGCTACAACTTCCTGGGACATGTCGACACTGCCATCATCGAGGCGTGCGACGTGACACCTGACGGGAAAATCTACCTCACCGCAGCCGTCGGCATCGCACCCACCGTGGCCCGCCTCGCCGACCGCATCATCGTCGAACTGAATGCCGCACACAGCAAGAACATGATCGGCATGCACGACGTCTATGAGCCGCAAGACCCGCCCTGCCGCCGCGCCATCGAGATTTACCAGCCGAGCGACCGCATCGGTGTGCCCTACGTGCAGGTGGACCCGGCGAAAATCGTGGGCATCGTCGAGGTGAACAAGCCGGACGAGGCACGTGCCTTCACCGCTCCCGACCCGGTGACCGACCGCATCGGGCAGAACGTAGCTGACTTCCTGGCTGCCGACATGCGTGCCGGACGCATCCCCGACACCTTCCTGCCGTTGCAGAGCGGTGTGGGCAACATCGCCAACGCCGTCCTCGGCGCGCTGGGACGCAACCCCGACATCCCCGCTTTCCAAATGTACACCGAGGTGTTGCAGGACTCCGTCGTCGGGCTCATCAAGCAGGGACGCGTGAAGTTCGGCAGTACGTGCTCGCTCAGCGTCACCAACGAGTGCCTGAACGACATCTACGGGAACATCGACTTCTTCCGTGACAAGCTGGTGCTCCGACCCTCGGAAATCTCCAACAACCCGGAGGTCGTGCGCCGTCTGGGTCTGATCACCATCAACACCGCGCTGGAAGTGGACCTCTACGGCAACGTCAACTCGACGCATGTCTGCGGAACGAAGATGATGAACGGCATCGGCGGTTCGGGCGACTTCACCCGCAGCGCCTACCTGAGCATCTTTACCTGCCCGTCGGTGGCAAAGGAAGGCAAGATAAGCGCCATCGTCCCGATGGTTTCCCACCACGACCACAGCGAGCACTCCGTGAGCATCATCGTGACCGAGCAGGGTGTGGCGGATCTGCGCGGCAAGAGTCCGATGGAGCGTGCAGAGCTCATCATCGAGCACTGTGCCCACCCGTCATACCGTGAGATGCTGTGGGACTATGTGAAGGGCAGTGCGAAGGGTCACACGCGCCACAGCCTGAGCGCAGCCTTCGCCATGCACGACACCTTCCTCCGCACGGGAGACATGCGCCTGACGAAGTGGGAAGAGTACATCAAGTAAGGACCTAAACCTTCCAGCTCCCGCACGCATCCCCCGGCGGACTTTCCTCCGGACGGACGGCGGAAGGGACTGATATATCATACACAAAAACATTTTAATGAAGAGGAGACAGCTTCATGGTTCGTCCATGCTGTCTCCTCTGTTTGTATATACCCCCTTCGTCCGGTTGTACGGACGGAACCGTCTCCGTGCGGCGTGTGTATGCACCCATCAGGCGACAATTGATAATTGACAATTGACAATGGACAATTGACAATTGCCTTTCGGCGTGTGTATGCACCCATCAGGCGATAATTGTCAATTTTCAATTGTCAATTGTCAATTGCCCAACAGGCCTTGCAGAGCCTCTGCCGCTTCGGGTTGAGAGGGACGCGGGGCGTAGGCGTCGGCGATGTTGAAGTCGCGGTCGATGAGCACGAAGCGCGGGATGTAGTGGATGCTCCAGCCCGTGCGGAGCGCCTCGTCGGTGCTGTTGTACTGCGGCAGCTGTTTGTCATGCGCCTTCAGGTAGGACAGCCACACCTCCCTTCCGGTGTCGGTCGAGATGGGGATGAACACCACGTCGGCATCCTTGAACCGGGTGGCGAGCTTCTCGAAGTGGGGCGACTCCTGGATGCACGGTCCGCACCACGTCGCCCAGAAGTCCAGGTAGAGCACCTTCCCGCGGAAGTCGGACAGGCGGTGTGCCTTGCCCTCGGTGTCGGTGAAGGAGAAGTCGATGGCGGGCTGCCCCTTCAGCAGACGCGCTGCCTGGTCGAGCTTGGCGCGCAGCTCGTCGGCGAAGTCCGTGTGGGTGAGGCTGTCGGCAAAGGCTCGTGCAGCCTGCAACTGCGCTTCGTCGACCCGGTGCCGCAGCCGGTTCACCTGTCCGGCGGCGGCATAGAGCTCCCGGGCACGGGGGCTGAGCGTCACCTCGCCGGCGATGGCTTCAAGGGCGGGAGTGTAGGGCGTAGCGAGGCTGCCGAGGACATCGCGGACGACTGCCACGTCGAGCAGTTCGTCGTCAGTCAGTGTGCGGAGCAGCGGGACGAGGTCGGGCTTGAGCGTGGCATAGACCGAGTCCAGGCTCTCCGGCGTCATCTCCAGGTAGCCACGCATGGCGGCATAGGACGGATAGGACAGGAAGCTGTTGGCGACATCGGCTGTGATGCGTGCCCCTTCGAGCCGCTTGAAGGCGTCGGTGGCTCCCGTCAGCGTGTCGAGTTGGGCACGGCGGACGGCAGCCAGGCTGTCGACGAGGGCTTTCGTCCCGGCGAAGTCAGGGCGCAGGTTCGAGCCTCCCTCCAGGAAGGAGCCGCCCTTGGGAAAGAGCCGTCCCTTCATGTAGGTGTTCACGGACGCTCCCTGCCCCGTGAACTCCGCCTGCCGGTTGTCCTGCGTGATGCGCAGGGTCAGGTCGTCGCCGGGTGTGAGGTAGAGCGTGTTGCGGCTGATGCTGTAGTACGTCGGCGCAGTCAGGGTGAGGACCGTGTCGAACCGTCCTTTCGCGTCGGTGTGCAGGATGATGTCCCGGCTGTCACCGACGAGGGATGCCGCCCCGTCATAGCGCATCGGCACGTCGGTCGTGCCCATGTCGACGAGTTGTCCCTGCAGGTGTACGGTGGTCGGTGCAGGTGCCGGCTGGCAGGCGGACGCCAGGAGGGCGGTTGCCGCGAGTGTGTGGATGAGGTGTTTCATACGTAGGTCTTTGGGTGGTTGAGTCTTGTGATGGATGCGTCCGGAGGGCATGCAGGGCAGGTGTGTCGCGTGTGCCCCGGCATGTCCCCGCGGACAGTGGTCAGATGAACGCGATGTCGGTGATGGGACCGAAGCCCGTGTGTACCTGCGTCGAGGGGTAGGTGTGGTCGCTGTCCACATTGCCCGCCGTGTTGAGCTGCAGGACGATGAGCTGGCCCTGTCCGTCGCCGGTGTTGACAGCCACGCCGAGGGTACGGCTGAAGGGGTGCCCGTAGGTGTCCGCTCCGTTGGTGTCGGCGTCGTTCTGGAACACGGAGTTGTGCGCCATCAGCAGGGCGGAGATTTCAGCCGACGCGTCCTCGTGCTGGTAGATGACCGTGCTGTTGCCCGAGGTGAAGTCGAGCCGGTAGACCTTGTTGCCCACGGCGTAGAAGAGCAGGTTGCTGTACGTCGGTCCCGATGCCATGGGTGTCTGGCGGTCCACGCCTTCGGGGGTGGGGAAGTCATAGCGTCCGGAGACGGTCGCCACGTCAGAGTGCGTCAGCGAGTAGTAGCGCATGACGTAGATGTGCGACTGCCCGTCGGGCGACACGGTCCATGCGTAGGTGGAGTACTTCTGCCAGGGGGCGATGCCGCTGACCTCGTAGTGGTACCCGCCGACGAACTTGAGAATCTCCTCCTGCGGGTCGATGGCGTTCGGGTCAGCCACGTCCAGTCCGCTGCGGTAGGTTATGGGCACGATTTCCCCGCCATACATGTCCGCGCTGGGCGCATAGCCCGACCACGAGTCTCCCGTCTGGAGGTTGCAGTGGACGAAGCGGTGCCCGAGCTTGTCGAAGGCGATGGCGGTGTGCGGTCCGCCTGCCACCTGCTCGATGTAGTAGTCCCCCGAGAGGCTGACGGAGGGCAGCATCTCGAACATGACGGGCGAGGTGTTGTTGGCACGGAACACGTGTCCGTTGCTGCACATGGTCATGCCGTTCTGCGAGGCGGAGCACTGCATGCGGTCGAAGTCGACCAGCCCCAGCAGGTGTTCAGGCAGGAGGCTGTTCCAGTCCGCCATGAGGCTGAGCCCGTCGACCTGGTTGAGCAACCCCGACTCCGCCAGGTCGGTCGTCTGGACGTAGAGCTGCGAGGGCGCTTCGTAGAGCCAGGTGTACTTCTGTGTGTTGTACTGGCGCGAGCAGAGGCGGACGGGCCGTCCGGTGAAGGAGGTTCCGCTCTCCTGGGTGTAGGCATCCGGGGTGATGAAGATTTCCCCGTTGGCATACTCGACCGAGCCCAGTTCGGCGTGTCCGTCGGTCTCGTGGAGCACGATCCAGGAGTCGGTGAAGGGCTTGAAGATGACCAGTTCCGTCGGTCGCATGACGGTGATGCCCCGCCGGTGGTCCTTCACGTAGAGACGGAAGTAGTAGTTGTAGCTGAAGTCCTCCGACTCGGGGTCGATGGTCACGGTGAGCGCCTCCTCGCGGGAGATGGTGTCCTGCGGGAGCGACATGGGTGCGGAGCCTTGCGTCCAGGCGTATTCGAGGTACGACTTGTCGCCGTCGGGCGTGGTGATGTCGGGCGTGATGGTGTAGGTGAACGCCTCCTTGTCCATGCGGACGTTGAAAGCCTCGTCGAGGCTGACGCTGATGTCTTCGAGCGTGTCGTCGTAGGTGTAGTTGCCTTCGTCTTCATAGCATCCCGCGCAGAGGGTCGCGGCGGCGATGCAGAGTGCATATCTGATGGTCTTCATAGGCGTTAGTTGTTAGGGAATGATACCGGTGTGCCGTCGGCTTCGGCGAGGGGTGTGTCGTGTGTGCTGTTCCACTCGTCGAGAGCGGAGGTGAGGATGCTCATGTAACGTCCGAAGCCGTAGGACGGCATCATCTGTGTGAGGTTGTAGATGGTCTTGACGTTGTCGGCGCTGTAGCCTGCCTCGCCCATGGCGACGAGGATGAAGCGCGCCTTGACGGGTCCGAACGTGCCCAGTGTGGCGGCGTAGTAGCTGTTCCACTCGTCTGCGTTGTCGACGTACATGGACTCCCAGTCCGTCTCGTCGGTGAGGATGAGGGTGTACTGCTGACGTTCCTTCGTGCCGGGCACGACGTCGGAGTTCTCATAGTCGAAGGTGAGGATGGCGCGGTACTCGGTGTCCGCTACTTCGGGCTTGCGGATGCCCAAGGTGAGGGTGCGCCGGTATTCGCCCGCGGCGATGGCGGAGTCTCCGGGCAGGACGACATCGGCGAGGGGGTATCCCTCAGCCTCGACGACCCGCAGGCGTACGTTGACCGGGTGGTCGGGGATGATGCCTTCGAGCTGCACGCAGACCTTCGTCGTGGTGTCGGTGAATGCCATCCCCTTGGCGGCATAGTAGTTGTAGAAGTTGACCTTCGTGGTCAGGTTCTGGTAGTTGTCTACCGGTTGTCCGTAGCTGTCCCAGGCGAGGAAGTTGATGCCCAGGGCGTCGCTGTAGGGCGCGATTTCCTCCTCGTTGCAGGCGGGCAGGAGCCCCGTCAGGCAGAGGAGCAGGATGTATGTGAGCTTCTTCATAATCGTTAGCGTATGGTGGTTAGTAGATGTTGCCCAAGGCTATCTCGTCGTCGGGCAGCGGGAAACGGTAGTGCCCCTCGGTCATGTTGGCAATGGGGCAACCGAGGAAGGTGGTGTAGCCCAGCCGCTTGTAGAAGAACCAGAGCTGTCCCTCGGCATAGAACTCCTTGCGGTACTCCTTCTCGATGGCCTGCATGCGCTCGGTGTCGTTGCGGAAGGTCTCCAGGGCGTCGACGCCGCGCATGGTGCGCACGGTGGAGATGAGGCTGGTCGCCTCGCTGAGGTCGTCCGTGCACTCGGCAAGGATGTAGTACATCTCCGGCAGGCGGATGAGGGGGATGTTGTTCTCCAGGGCAAAGGAGAAGAGCTGGTTCTGATTGTACTTCAGCGTGTAGGCGCCGTTAGCGTTGATGCTGAAGCCCATGCCCTCCTTCATGCGCATGTCGTTCTGTCCGTCGGTCTCGACGTCGAAGATGTCGTACAGGAAATTGACGTCAGTGATGATGTAGTAGTTCCACATGGTGATGGCGAACTCGCTCTCGATGCGGTCGGCAAAGGTGTTGGAGTCCATGTTGATGGCGAACATCAGCTCGGTGGAGCATATCTTGTCCTGTGTGTTATCGGAAATCAGGGTGAACATGTCTCCTCCCCCGGGCTTCTGCGCGTCGATGACCTCCCGTGCGTAGCGGGCGGCATTGGTCTTGTCACCTTTCCACAGGTAGGCGCGGGCGAGCTCTCCCTTGACGGCATACTTGTTCATACGGTTGAAGCGGTAGTTGAGGAAGGGGTCGATGCTGGTGTCCTCGCCGTGTGTGGGGAAGGAGATGTTCATCGGGTCGTTCTCCAGCAGGGCCTCTGCCTCATGCAGGCAGTCGATGATGCTGTCGATGACCTCCGTTGCCGGCAACAGCTTGGCGACGTTGCGGTCGAACTGCGTGCGGTAGGGGAGCGAAGGCGACGAGGCGTTGTCGCGGTAGATGGGCCCGTACATGCGCAGCAGGTCGAAGTAGATGAATGAGCGCAGTCCGAGCGCTTCGCCCTTGATGAGGTCGTGATAGCCGTCGGTGACGATGACGTCGCCCCTGCTCTCAATGTTCGCCAGCAGGTTGTTGATGTTGGCGATGGTGTTGTAGCCCTCCGTCCAGAAGTCGTTGATGTAGGTCTCCGTACGCGTCGACGGGTAGGTGTACCACGTGTCCTCGTAGTAGTCCGCCAGTTCATTACCGTCCGAGAGATAGTTCTGTGCGAGTTGCGAGAGGAATCCGTAGGTCAGTTCCCGTCCGTAGAGTTGTGTCTCGCTCATCTTGATGTAGATTCCCGTGAGGGCTTCCTTGAAACCCTGTTCGTTCTTGAAGAGGTCCTCTTCCTCCACGTTCGTCTTTGGCTTGACGTCCAGCCAGTCGCTGCATGAGGTGCAGAGCGCCAGCAGGCAGGCTGCGAGGTAGTATAGTTTTCTCATTGTTTGCACGTTGTGTTAGAAGGTTAAGTTGAGTGACATGGATATTTGGCGCGACATCGGGTACTCGATGCCCCGCTCCTGCCGGATGGTCGACCAGTGGAAGAGGTCCTCCATGTAGAGTCCCACGCTGGCGCTGCTCAAGCCGAGTCGCTTAATCCACGGAGTGTAGCGCTGCTCGAAGCGGTACTGTATGTTGATGGTGTTGAGCACCAGCTCGTTCTGGTCCATGAGGAAGCGGGTGCTTGCCTTCGTCTGCGAGCCGTTGACGTCCTGCGTCACTGCCTTGAAGACGGCAAGGTCGCCCACGTTCTGCCAGCGGTCGGTGTAGGCGCGGCGGTCGACATTGTAGCGCAGGTCGGCGTTCTCCACCTTGTCCACGAGGGTCTTGTTGTAGTACTGTCCGCCGTAGCGGTACTGTGCGGCGACGTTCACGCTGAGTCCCTTCCAGTTGAAGTTGAGGCTCATGGTGCCCTGCAGGTCCGGTTCGGTGTCACCCACGGGGACCTGGTCGGCGGCGTTCCACTCGCTGGTGCGTTCCCCATCGCGTGTCAGGAAGATTTCGCGTCCGGTAATCGGGTCTATGCCCAGAGAGCGGACCGCCCAGATCATGGACTGCGAGTAGCCCTCCTCGTAGCGCGGCAGGGGGCGCGACAGCTTGTTGGGGTTGTCGGGGTCCTCCTGCATCTGCTCCTCGTTGCGGGCACGAAGGGCGTTGGAAATCTTCTTGATGGTGTTCTTGTTGTGGCTTCCGTTGACCACGAAGCTCAGGTTCATCTGCTGTGCCACGTTGTAGTAGGGCATCCAGCGCAGGGTAAACTCGTAACCTTCGTTCGAGATGTTGCCCACGTTGTCCTTGATGGTGTTGAAGCCGATGGAGGGTGCGAGCGAATAGTCGAGCACGGTGTTCTCCGTCAGCTTGTAGTAGTACTCGAAGCGTCCGCTCAGCCGGTTGTTGAAGAGGGTGAAGTCCAGCCCCACGTTCCACGAGTCGGTCGTCTGCCACTTCAGGTCCGGGTTGCCCATGCCGTAGAGCAGCGTGCCCACCACGTCGGAGCTCTGGTAGATGCGCATGGAGTTGGAGTAGTTGTACATCTGCAGTGCCTGGTAAGCCTGGAAGCCCTGTTCGCCCGTCACACCGTAGGTGGCGCGCAGCACCAGTTCGTCGACGAAGCCCAGGCGGTGTATCCAGCTCTCCTTGTCGGCGTTCCAGCGGAGACCTGCCGACCAGAACGGGGCGTAGCGGTTGTTCCGTCCAAACTCCGAAGAGGCGTCCATACGCCCGTTCACGTCGACGGCGTACTTCTGGTCATAGGTGTAGCTCAGCGTCGCCACGCCGCCGAAGGAGCGGGTGGTGTTCTCACTGCCTTCGTTCTGCTGCACCTTCGCACCGAGGAACACCTCGTCCATGTTGTCGTTGGGGAAGCCGGTGGCATAGGCGCCGGCGCTGTGGTCCTTGGTCTCCTTGATGTTGTAGCGGAAGAAGGTGGCGAGTACGTGCCTGTTCTGCCATACCTTATTATAGCTGGCTGTGAAGGCGAGGTCCCAGTCGAGCGACGTGGCGTTCGTCCAGCGATAGGAGCCGCGCTCCTCCAGGTCGGTCACCTCGATGAAGTCGGTGTGGTTGGCGGACTTGAAGATGTCGGTGTCCGACGTGGTCTTCGTCACCGTGAGGTCCATGGCGAGGCGCAGGTTCTGCAGGGGCGAGTACTCGGCACGGAAGGCGTCGCGCACCTCGAATGCCACGTTGCGGTCGATGGAGTTGTAGAGCGTGTTGTACATGGGGTTCCCCACGGTCATGCCGGCGGAGTTGATACCACTCTCGTCATAGACTGCCTGTTCCAGGTATTGCTGGATTTGCCCGTGCTCGTCGCGAATGCGGTAGTAGGGGTTCAGGCGCGCGTACTGGTCGAAGGTGCCGTAGGGCGACGTCCGGTCCGAGGTGGTATAGTCCACGTAGGCGATGTTGCTGATGAGCAGTCCCTTGTAGCGGTAGCGGATGTCGACACTGACGCTCTTGCCGTTCACGCCCGTGCCGCGCATGATGCCCGGGGCGTCGTTCAGTCCGGCGTATATCTTGTAGCGCAGCTCCTGCGTTCCGCCTTCCAGGTTGATGCCGTGGCGGTGTGCGAAGACGGTCTCCAGCGGCTGGGAGAGCCAGTAGGTGTCCACGCCACGCTGCACCTCCAGGTACTTGCGCCGGTACACGTCGTAGCGGTTCTCCACGTTGGTGATGGTCCCGCTCTCGTCATAGTAGCCCGCGCGCCGTTCCAGCTCCAGCTTCTCGGCGGCATTGAGCAGGTGGTAGTCTGTCAGGTCGGGATACTCCACCTTGTAGTTGCCGTTGTAGGTCACGCGCAAGCGTCCCGCCTCGGGTGCCTTCGTCTCGACAACCACGACACCGTTGGACGCCTGTGAACCGTAGATGGCCATGGCGGCGGCGTCCTTCAGGAGCGTCACGCTCTCAATCTGTGCCGGGTCGAGGTCCATGATTTTCGTCACACCGACGTCGATAATGCCGTCGAGCACGAACAGCGGCTGGTTCGGGCGCGTGTCGATGTCGCCACGCATGATGACCGTCTCGTCGGTCGAATAGTCGCCCATACTCGACTGTCCGCGCATGGTGAAGTCGGGCACGGAGCTGGGATTGGAGCCCGAGAGCATGTTGTCCCCCATGCGGAAGCCCGGGTCAAGCATCGTGATGGCGTTGAGTATGTTGCCCGACGAGAGGTTGCGTATCTCGTCGCCCGTCATGCGGTTGGCAGAGCCGGTGAAGCCCTCCTTCTTACGTTCGAAGATACCCGTGACGACCACCTCGTCCACCGTCTGCGCGTCCTCCTCCAGGGTGACGTTCAGCGGACGTCCCTTGAAGGCGACCGTCTTGCTCTTCATACCGATGAACGAGAAGGCGAACGACCGCACGTCCTTCCCCGCGGGGAGGTTGATGGCGAACGTTCCGTCGGCGCTGGTGATGCCCTTCAGGCTTCCGTCGTCCGAGACCACCGACACACCCGGGATGGGGTTCCCCCCGACGTCGCTCACCTTTCCCGTGGCAGACCGTGCGGCGCCGGTGCTCCCCGTCTGTCGGGCAGGCACCACGGTGATGTAGCTCCCCTCCAGGCGGTAGGTCAGCGGATGCCCTGCGATGAGTGCGTCCATGATGTCGCTCACGGGACTGTCTTTCACCGACACCGTGGCACGGTAGGACTGCACGTCCTCGTAGGTGAACAGGATTTTGTAGCCGGACGCCTGTTCCAGTTTCCGGAAAGCCGATGCCAGGCTTTCATTCGTACACTCGAAGGAGAGCCGCTCCTTCAAGGTGCCCTGTGCCGAGGTGGGAAGGCTGACGCAAAGCGCGAGCACCACCATCAGGCACCATTTTACTCTCTGATGCAGTTGTTGCTTAAGTAGCTGTTCCATGCATGATTCGTGTTAAGTTAATAAATATTCGCGCTGTTTAACCTCTATACGTACACACCCGGGAAATGGGTACTGCAAAAGTGAAGAAATTTGAAAGAAAATTGAAGTTTGTGCCCCGGCAGGCCCGAAAGAATGTCCGTCAGCCCTTCCGCCGAAACAAAAAAACACCTACATTTGCGCCGGAATGACAATCCGGAACCTGTACCGCCTCTCCGGTGTCAGACTATTAGAGAGATGAACCTGTATACGAACAAAAAGAAAGACACACTATGCTGAGCTTTACACTTTGCCTGCTGGCACTCATCGCCGGCTACTTCCTCTACGGCCGCTTCATGGAGCGCCTCTTCGGTCCTGACGACCGCCCGACACCCGCCCTGACCAAAGCCGACGGCGTGGACTTCATCGCGTTGCCGACGTGGAAGATTTTCATGATTCAGTTCTTGAACATTGCGGGCCTCGGGCCCATCTTCGGCGCCATCATGGGCGCCAAGTTCGGCACCGCATCCTTCCTCTGGATTGTCCTCGGAAGCATCTTCGCCGGCGCCGTGCACGACTACCTCTCCGGCATGCTCTCGCTCCGTCACTGCGGGGAAAGCCTGCCCGACATCATCGGGCGCTACCTGGGTCGGACGACCGAACAGGTCATGCGCGTCTTCTCCATCATCCTGATGATTCTCGTGGGAGCCGTCTTCGTCGCCGGTCCCGCGGGCCTGCTCGCCAAGCTGACGCCCGACGCGCTCGACACGACCTTCTGGATTGTCGTTGTCTTCCTGTACTATATCCTCGCCACGATGCTCCCCATCGACAAGATTATCGGCAAGATTTATCCGCTCTTTGCCGTCGCACTGCTCTTCATGGCTGTCAGCATCCTCGTGATGCTCTACGTCCACCACCCTGCACTGCCCGAGCTCTGGCACGGGATGGAGAACACCCACCCCGACGCCGACACGCTGCCCATCTTCCCCATCATGTTCGTCAGCATCGCCTGCGGAGCCATCAGCGGGTTCCACGCCACGCAGAGTCCCCTCATGGCACGCTGCATGACCAGCGAACGCCACGGGCGCCCCGTCTTCTACGGTGCGATGATAGCCGAGGGCATCGTCGCCCTCATCTGGGCGGCGGCAGCCACCTGCTTCTTCCAGGACCATGGGATGGGAGAGACCAACGCCGCCGTCATCGTCGATGCCCTGACGAAGGACTGGCTTGGCACCGTGGGCGCCGTGCTGGCAGTCATCGGCGTCATTGCCGCACCCATCACCAGCGGCGACACTGCCTTCCGCTCGGCGCGGCTCATCGTGGCGGACTTCCTCGGCATGGAGCAACGCACCATCCGACGCCGCCTCTACATCTGCATCCCCATGTTCACCCTGGCGGTGGGGCTGCTCATCTACAGCCTGCGCGACGCCGAGGGCTTCAACATCATCTGGCGCTACTTTGCCTGGGCGAACCAGACCCTGTCCATCTTCACGCTCTGGGCGGTGACCGTCTACCTGGTGCGCGAGCGGCGGAAGCCTGCCTTCCTTGTCACGTTCTTCCCCGCCCTCTTCATGACGGCGGTCTGCACGACCTACATCTGCATCGCGCCCGAGGGCTTCGGCATCCCCGTCAGTGCCACGGGCGTCGTCGCCATCCTCTCCGTCATCGGCGCCACCCTGTGGTTCTGCCTCTGGTACCGGAAGGCAGGGCGCCGTCCGCTGCAGCCCTGAGCCGTCAGCGGAGCACGATGCGGTTCCCCTCCAGGACCGCTGTCAGGCGTTGCAGTCCGTTGAGGCGCTTCAACGCCTCCTCCAGCGTGCCCCTGCGGTCGGCGACGTAGTGCAGGTGGAAGTCGAGCAGCTCCGGGTCGGCGTTCACCTCGATGTCCACGTTGTACCACCGTCCCAGTCCGCGGAGTATCTCCTCCAGCGACGCGTGGTCGAAGTAGAAGTAGCCCTCCTTCCACTGCGTGCGTGCATAGGGGTCGACGTTATGCAGCTCCGACGAGCCGTCCGGCTTCAGCGTGAACTCCTGTCCCGGCTGCAGGTTCACTTCCTCCCGTCCGTCCGGGTCCTGCACCACCACGCTGCCCCGGACGAGGGTCACGTGTGAGGGCGCGTCGGTGTAAGCCTGGAGGTTGAACTCCGTGCCCAGCACGCGCGTGCTGAACTGCGTCGTTTCGACCACGAAGGGGTGACGTTCGTCGCGCGCCACGCGGAAGTAGGCTTCCCCCTCCACCCGGACGCGCCGTTCGCCGCCCGTGAACCGCGAGGGGTAGTGCAGGCAGCTCTCGGCGTTCACCCACACTTCCGTGCCGTCCGCCAGCACGAGGTGGAAGTCCTTGCCGCGGGGGACGGTCAGGGTCTGCATCTCCACACGTTCCACCTCCCGGTAGTCCGCCACGCGCCCGTCCGTCCGTATGCCCTGTTCCTCCAGCGCCTCAGCCGCCTGCGGCTTGTCCAGCTCCCAGACCGTCCCGTTGTCTGCCGACAGGGTCACGCCCCGCTCGTCGTGCACGGCAGTGAACATCAGCACTGCCTGCCCGTCGGTCTGCGGACGGGTGAAGAACACCCAGAGCAGCACCGCCAGGCATGCCGCCATGCCCGTCCATCCGCCCCACACGAGGAATCCGTTGCGGCGTGGGCGGTGCCGTCCTGCCGTCCGTCGGCGGAAGTCCTCCCACGCGCGGTCGGTGTCGGGCGCCGCGTGCAGCCTCCGTGCGAAGACCCCGTTGCAGTCGTGCACCGCCTGGCGCAGGCGTTCCAGCTCCTTCTCGTCAGCAGGTCTGCCGACGTCGCCGGCTGTGTCCGCGTCCTCCAGCCAGTCGAGCCACTCGTCGCTATGTTTGTCGTTTGTTTCCATTGTCAGGTTCTTTACAATCCTATACGTGTGAGCCTCCGGTTCAGGTACTCACTTTAACATAAATTCGTCTCTCAGGTTTCTCAGCGCCGTGGTGATGTGCCGTTTGACGCCGTCCGTGGTGATGCCCAGGATGGCAGCCACCTCCCGGTAGGACTTCTTGTGGAAAAAGCACTGTTCCAGGACGAAGCGCCGTTGTGGCGGCATCCCGCTGATGACCCTGTCGACCCGTTGCAGCCGTTCCTCCAGCTCGCGGTCCGTCCCGAGCAGTCCCTCCCGGACGTCGGCGGCATAGAACAGGACGTAGCGTTGCTTCACCGACCTACGGCGCAGGTGGTCCACGCACCGGTTCTTGACGCAGGCATAGAGGTACGCCATCCGTCCGTCGGGGTGCACGGAGTCATAGTCGTGCCACAGCGTCTCGAACACGTCGCTCACGATGTCCTTACAGACCTCGGTGTCGTCGACAAACGTCAGCGCGTAGTAGTAGAGTCGGGTGTAGTTGCTCTTGAACAGATATTCAAATTCTTTGTCATTCTTCGTCATCGTTCCACACGTCTAGAGTTTCATCGTTCAAATGGTTTGAGTGTTTATGCGGCGACAAATTTACATGATATTATTTTATAATTGACAACGATTTAATTGACAATTGACAATTGACAATGGACAATTGTCGTTCGGTGCGACGGGCGAGGTCACAAGGAGATAATTGTCAATTGTCAATTGTCCATTGTCAATTGAAGAAGCGCTTTGCGCTTCTGACAAAATGTCAAACGAACCGCCTGAGAATGCCCGCGGTTGCACCAAAATACGGATTGGTGACCGGGAAGGCCCTTCTCGCGCGATTCGCGAAATACACATTGACGGTATTCCCGTCGGTTTCTTTTCCTTCTGTTCCATTTTCCTGTCTGTCCGTTCCCTTCCGTCGGTCTTTTCACACGGATGGGCGCAATTTCACACATCCGGAATCGTGCCCCTTCGGGCTCTAAAAAATGGGGACAGGTGGGTGTTTTCGTACGGACGAACGACTACGACGGTGCGGACACGTCGGTACGGTGGTGCGGACGCGTCCGTACGAAGCCAATCACAGGTGCTTTTGATTCTGAAAATAGGTTTACCGGATGCTTTTTTCGCGTTAGAAATGGTATAATTATGTGAATAAGGGTTTATTATGATGCGTTCTGACGGACGTATCTTAAAATATTTAACGCGCGTTTTTCTAATTGGGACGATTTTGCGAAAATGTGCGTTACCTGAAAACGGCAAATTGGGAAAATGTGATGTTAAAACCGGACTTTCAATTGACAATTGACAATTGATAATTGACAGTGGACAATTATCGCCTTGTAGATACATCCCCCACGCCGCACGGCAATTGTCCATTGTCAATTGTCAATTGTCAATTGTGTTATGTCGCCCCTACATTCACCGCCTGATGGATTCAGGCATACGCCGAAGGGCAATTGTCAATTGTTCCTTGTCAATTGTCAATTGATAAAGGTCGCCCCTGCATTTGCCGCCTTGTGGTATTGTTTTTTCTTCCTATCTTTGCCGCCGATAAGGAAGTAACTAAGCAACTAAGCATTCAATACGTTATGAAGATTGAAGACAAAATAGGGGCTTCGGTCATCGAGGCCATCCATGCACTCTACGGGCAGGAAGTGTCCCCCGCGCAGGTGCAGCTGCAGAAGACAAAGAAAGAGTTTGAGGGGCATCTCACCCTCGTAGTGTTCCCCTTCCTGAAGATTTCCCGCAAGGCGCCCGAGGCGACGGCACAGGAGATTGGTGCGTACCTGAAGGAGCACGAGCCTGCCGTGGCGGCATTCAACGTCATCAAGGGCTTCCTGAACCTGACGGTGGCGTCGGCATGCTGGGTCGAGCTGCTCGACAGCATCCACGCGGACGCCCGTTACGGACTGACGGACGCGACCGACCGCTCGCCGCTGGTCATGATCGAGTACTCGTCGCCGAACACCAACAAACCCCTCCACCTGGGGCACGTCCGCAACAACCTGCTGGGCAATGCGCTGGCGAACATCCTCGCCGCCAATGGCAACCGGGTGGTAAAGACCAACATCGTCAACGACCGCGGCATACACATCTGCAAGTCGATGCTTGCCTGGCTGAAGTACGGCAACGGCGAGACGCCCGAGTCGTCCGGTAAGAAAGGCGACCACCTCGTGGGCGACTACTACGTGGCGTTCGACAAGCACTACAAGGCGGAAGTGGCTGAGCTGATGGAGAAGGGCATGACCAAGGAGGAAGCTGAGGCGGCATCCCCTCTGATGAAGGAGGCACGCGAGATGCTCGTGAAGTGGGAAGCCGGAGACCCGGAGGTGCGCGCCCTGTGGAAGCGCATGAACAGCTGGGTGTACGCCGGCTTCGACGAGACGTACCGCATGATGGGCGTCGGCTTTGACAAGATATACTACGAGTCGGAGACCTACCTGGAGGGCAAGGAGAAGGTGCTCGAAGGGCTGGAGAAGGGGCTCTTCTACCGCAAGGAGGACGGCTCCGTGTGGGCGGACCTGACGCCCGAAGGGCTGGACCAGAAGCTGCTGCTGCGTGCCGACGGGACGTCGGTCTACATGACCCAGGACATCGGCACGGCGAAGCTGCGCTTCCGCGACTATCCCATCGACAAGATGATTTACGTCGTGGGCAACGAGCAGAACTACCACTTCCAGGTGCTGTCCATCCTGCTCGACAAGTTGGGCTTCGAGTGGGGCAAGGGCCTCGTGCACTTCTCCTACGGCATGGTCGAGCTGCCCGAGGGCAAGATGAAGAGCCGCGAGGGTACGGTGGTCGACGCCGACGACCTGATGGCGGAGATGATAGCCACCGCCCGCGAGACGTCCACCGAGCTGGGCAAGCTCGACGGGGTGTCGCGTGAAGAGGCCGACGACACCGCCCGCATCGTCGGGCTGGGTGCGCTGAAGTACTTCATCCTCAAGGTGGACGCACGAAAGAACATGACCTTCAACCCGAAGGAGTCCATCGACTTCAACGGCAACACGGGTCCCTTCATACAATATACGTACGCGCGCATCCGCTCCATCCTGCGCAAGGCCGCGGAGGCAGGACTGACCGTCCCCGCCCGTCTGCCGGAGAACGTGGAGCTGAGCGAGAAGGAGGAAGGGCTGATACAGCTCCTGGCGGACTTTGCCGGCGTGGTGCGCCAGGCAGGGACCGACTACAACCCCTCAATCATAGCCAACTACTGCTATGACCTGGTGAAGGAGTACAACCAGTTCTACCACGACTTCAGCATCCTGCGCGAGGAGAACGAGAACCTGAAGCTCTTCCGCCTCGCCCTGTCCGAGAACGTGGGCAAGATTGTCCGCCTGGGCATGGGACTGCTGGGCATCGAGGTCCCCGAACGGATGTAAGCAGGGGCGGACGTCCCTGACGGATACGAATGGACAACTGACAAGGCATTCTCACGCCGGCACGTCGTCGTGTGCCGGGGGTCGGCAGCAGCCGGTTTCCCCACACGGACGGTAGCCGGCAGGGGTGGCTTGCCGGTTGTCCATTTTTCATGGGCGGACGCCGCGTCCGTCCTCAGGAGTTCCGGTACGTCTGCGGCGTCATGCCGGTGTGTTCGCGGAAGAAGCGGTTGAAGTGGGAGGGGTTGACGAAGCCCAGCTCGAAGGCAATCTCCTTGACCGGCTTGCGGCTCGTGGAGAGCAGTTCCTTGGCGTTCATGATCAGGAAGTTGTTGATGAGCGAGAGGGCGGTGCGTCCCGAGGCACGCTTGATGGCGGAACAGAAGTGCGGGAGGGTCACTCCGCATGCCGAGGCGTAGAAGGCGACGGTGTGCTCCCGGGCGTAGTGGTGCAGCAGCAGGACGACGAACTCGCGACAAATCTCCTGGTCGCGCGTCAGCTCCCCGTCCCAGCGTGGCACATAGTGGTGGTACAGGCGCAGGCAGGTCTGCAGCGACAGCGAGAGCAGCGGGGTGAGCACCTCGCGGTCGTTCTCGATGCGGCCGATGGCGGCAGTGCGCATCAGCAGACGGTAGGCCTGCTCGTAGAGCCGTGTGATGCGCGGAGGCAAGCTGAGCGCGGGGTGCTGGAGGATGGAGTGGAAGTCGTCGACGACCAGCTTGAGGTAGTTCGACCGTGCCATGAACTCCGACGAGTAGCCGACCACGTAGAGATGGATGTCGCTGCTGATGGACTCGACCTGGATGAAGCTGCCCGGCAGCAGGGTGATAAAGGACCCCGTGCGGATGGTCAGGTGGGTCAGGTTCACGGTGGCGCGGACCTCGCCCCGGGTGCACAGGATGAAGAGGCACGCCTTTATCTTGCACGGGAAGCGGGCGTAGTTCTGGAGCAGTGCGACGGGTATTTCGTCGGTGACGACAAAGTCGATGGGGAGGTCGAATTTGGGGAGTTCGTGGTTGGTCATGGGTCGTAATCTTAAGAATGGGACACAGAATCGGAATAATGTGGCTTTGCGTACGTGCAAAATTATAAGAACTTTGCAGCGATTTTCCGGACCGTGCGAAACGGTCTGCAAGGTAAGAATATAATATTAAACAACGAAGACGATGAAGAAAGATTTTTTCAAGACCATGCTTCTGATGCTGTGTGCGGTTTTTACGTTCACGGCATGTAGCGACGACGACGATCCCATCCTGGGCAGTGAGGCTGCGATGATCAGCTTCTCCTTTGACCCCTCTGTAGCTGCCAACTCCATTGTGACCTCCCAACCGGTCATCGGCAGTGACAACTCGATTACGTACACGGTGAGCGAACAGGCTACCGAGGCACAGCTGGCTACGCTGGTGCCGACGGTGGTTGTTTCCTCCGGTGCCACCTATACGGCTTCCGGTTCTGACTTCTCGAAGGAAGTGACCTACAAGGTCGTTTCAGAGGACGGTCAGACGACCACGCAGTATGTGGTGAAAGTGCCGGGCCTGACCTATCCCATCGAGGAGCAGGTTGCCGGAACCTACAAAGGCTTGCTGAACGTGGAGATGATGGGGAGCAGCCTGGTGGTCGACGAGCCGAAGAACATCACCGTGACGAAGAACAAGGGCAATGCCGTTGATTTGCTCCTGACTGACTTCTCCTTCCAGGGAATGCCCTTGGGCGACATCCAGCTCGACAGCCTGACGGTGACACTTGACGACAAGGGCGTGTACACCTTCACCGGCAACCAGGGACTGACCTTGGGTAGCGGTGTGGGCGACTGCACCGTGGAGACCGAAGGTACGGTGGACAAGGGTGCCGTGACAGCGAAGCTTGCTATCTTGTGGATGCAGCAAACCATCAATGTGACCTATACCGGCGAACGCCTGACGGGCGACGAGAGTGGCGAGGCAAAGATGACGGCATTCTCCTTCACCGGCAATCCTTCGTTCGTGGCACAGCAGCCGGTCATCAACGACGACAATACCATCACGTTCGGCGTCAGTGAGTCCACAACCGACGAGCAGCTGAAGTCGCTGCAAGCCACCGTGGAGGTTTCGGCCGGCGCAACTTACAAGGCCGACGGCACCGACTTCTCCAAAGACGTGACCTACACCGTGGTTGCGGAGAACGGCACCGTGGCAACCTACGTTGTGAAGGCTCCCGCCCGTATGGCATCGCTGAAGTATTCCTTCGACGAGTGGGAAAGCGTGGCAGGAAGCTTCTTGAGCAACGCATACGATAAACCGAAACCGACGAATGAGTTGGCCTCCAGTGCCGAAGGCGCAGGCATGCTGAAGCTCTTCGGGGTTACCGACATGCCTATCTACAAGTCGACCGACGACAAGGTAGCAGGTGCTGCCGCTGCCCGTCTGGTGACGATGGACACAAGTGCGCAGGCAAACTCGCTGGTGCCCGCCATCACATCCGGTTCGGTGTTCACGGGCTGGTTTGACATGTCGGTGGCTACAACCGACAAGTTGAGCAGTACACGCTTCGGCATCGCCTATGACAAGAAGCCGTTGCGCTTCAAGGGCTACTACAAGTACACGCCGGGTGAGAAATTCATTGACGGTACGGACGTGGAGAACATCGTCACCAAGGACCAGACCGACGAGTGCGCCATCCAGGCAGTGCTCTACGAAGCTGAGACCGATGACTTCACGTTGACAGGTCACGACATCAACAACTCTGACAAGCGCGTCGCAGTAGCTGCTCTGTCCGACGGTACGGCAAAGGCAGCCTGGACATCGTTCGATATCCCCTTCACCTGGCTCGAAGGCAAGACCTATGACCCTGCCAAGAAGTACAAGCTCGCCATCGTCTGCTCATCCAGCAAGGAAGGCGACCTCTTCAAGGGGGCAGGTGGCAGCACACTGCTCATCGACGAGTTCGAGGTAGTCGGCGAGGCCGTAGCGAAATAACGGACAGTTCATATCCTCTCTTTAAATTGATAAGAAAAGCCGTCCCGGCTTCCCCTGACGGGGGAGTGGGGCGGCTTTCTTGTATGATAAGATTGAGGTTAGAGTGAGAGGCGTAGGAGGGTGCCGTCATAGTCGACTTGCCGGGTCGCGCCGTTCTCTTCCATCACGACAATGTGGAAGCGGCGGTTCTTCAGCATGCCCTTGAAGGCTCCCTGCCGTGTGCCGATGGTGAGTTCTCTGGTTGCGTCCTTCCAGTTGAAGGTGATCTCGGTGAAGGCTCCCTTCTCATAGTTATAGTTGTCGCCCTCATCCTCGTAGAGGGTGAAAGTGCCGTCAGCTCCCGGGTAGACGCGTATCTCCAGGTCATCCCAAGGTTTCTCCGACGAATACTGCACGTCCGGTCCCCACGGCAGGATGCTTCCCGCCTTGACATACACCGGCATGATGTCGATGGGGCACGGACGCCGGAGGGTCTGTCCGCCATTCAGCCGTTCGTTGGTCCAGAAGTCATACCAGTCGTTCCCTTCCGGCAGATAAACTTCGACCGGAGCTGCTGCCTGTTTGACATCCGGGTAGATGAGGTGTCCGCGCTTGTTGCCGTCCTTCCAGGTATACATCGGGTCCGTGACCGGTTTGACGAGGAGGTTGCGTCCGAACAGATATTCATCGTTGCGGGTGGCTGCCTTGCGGTCGTGTGCATAGTCCATGACAAGGGCACGCATAAGGGTGTTGCTGTGTTGCACGGCAGCTCCTGCGTTGCTGTAGATGTAGGGCAGCAGGCGATAGCGCAGGCGGATGAATTTCTTCATGGCGTCGTATGCCCAGTCTCCCTCCTTTCCGAAGAGATAGAGTTCACTGACCATGGGCGACGAGCAGTGGTTGCGCATCAGGGGCATGAAGGTTCCCCACTCCATCCATCGCGTCTGCAATTCCTGCAAGGCAGGGTTCTTCGGGTCCTGTTCGAACTCCCAGTAGAAGAAGCCGCCCAGGTCCGTATTCCAAAAGGGAATTCCGCAAAGCGAATAGTTCAGCCCGGAGGGCACCTGCTGCTTCATCTCCTGCCACGAGGCGAGGATGTCTCCGCTCCAGGAGAAGGTCCCGTAGTGTTGCAGCCCGAAGGCGCCGCTGCGTGTCATCTGCACGGAGCGTTTCGTGTTTCCCTTCATGGCGCGTTGGTGCTCATAGATGCCCCGGTTGTGCACCAGCGAGAAGGCATTTTTCACGCTGCGCCATGTGCCGTCGTGTGTCATGTAGTCGTCGTCGCCGGGCTTCTCGAAGTGGTCCGGTTCGGTGGAGTCGGTCCACCAGGCATCGAAGCCCATGCGATAGAGATTGGTGAGGTGTTTCCAGTAGATGTCCCGTGCTTTCGGGTTGAAGACGTCCGCTACGAGGACACCGGCGTTGCGCGGCCATGTGTCGAAGGGGAGTAGAGCGCCGATTTCCTTCAGTTCGGCATAAGGCTCCGTCCACGGTCCGAAGTCCGGCCAGATGGTAATCATGAGGTGGGCGTGGTTGCTGTGTACGTAGTTGACCATTTCACCGGGCGATTTGAGTCGTGGCTGCTTGGGCGTGAGCGTACGCATGTCGTTGGGCAGGTACTTGTCCCACGCCGGGTCACCCACCTTGTTAATATAGTACGGGTTCATGAAGCGCATGGCGTTCCAGTTGGAGTCGCATCCCCAGTATTGCCAGTCCTGAACGATACCGTCGAGGGGAATTTGCAGCCGGCGGTAGTTGTCCAGTACCTCTGCCAGTTCGTCGCTGGTCTTGTAGCGTTCGCGACACTGCCAGTACCCCATGGTCCATAGAGGAAACAAGGTTGCCTGTCCCGTGAGCTCGCGGATGGAGGCGATGACACCATCCTGTGTGCCGTCGCGGTAGATAAAATAGTAGTCGCTGCACAGCCCTACTTCGGAGGTGAAGGTGGTGCCTTCGGCATTGTCATCATAGTAGCTCTTGCCGGGGTTGTCCCAGTAGAGCCCCCATCCCTTCTCACTGGTGATGTAGGGGATAGAGATGTAGGTGTTGTGGTTCCAGATGTCGATGTGTCGTCCGCGTTGCACCATGCAGGTGTCGCGCAGCTGCCCCAGTCCGTAGAGCAGTTCGTCGGGAGCGACTTGCCACGTCTGGCTGAGCCGGTACTTCCCTTCGTCGTTGTCACCGTGCCGTTTGGTGAAGGAGCAGGCTTTCTCCTGCATGAGCAGGTTGCCCGAAGCGGTATAGAAGCCGACGATGCCGGTGCTCAAGTCGAGTTGTACCTGTAAGTCGTGTGTTGATAGTGTCAGTCGCCCGTTGTCTTCAGCGGACGTGACCTTACCTGCGTCGGGCTTCAGAATCACGGAGTAGCTCTGCTTGTCGGGCTGGCGGTCTGCAGCCGGATATTTGACAACCCTCACGATGGAGGGTGTGTAGAATTGAAGGACGATGTTCACATCGCCCACCTGGCGGGTGATAGCCTTGTCCGTACGGGCTTGCAGCGGAAGTACGGCACAAAGCCACGCCAGTAAAAAACAGATGTTTCGGAGTTTCATGTGTGTGTAAGTTTTAAGTAGGAAGGCGTGCCGTTCCTGTTACTGCGGGAGCGGCACGCCGGGATGGGTTAATAGCCGGGGTTCTGTTTCAGCTTGCCGTTCGTCAGAATCTGCTTGTTCGGGATGGGGTAGAGATTCTTCGTCGCGTCACTGGCATCGTGTGAGAACCATGCCCGTGTGGTGAAGACGCCGAAGCGGACCATGTCTTGCCGGCGGCGTCCCTCCTGTGAGAATTCCCAACCCAGTTCGTCGAGCATTCTGCCATACTGGATGATGGCATTGTCGTGTGTGGTGGCGATGTTGTCGCGCCGCCCGTAGTCATAGCAGCTGTTGCCTGTCAGCTGGCTACCCGTGACCACGGCTTTCTCCGGATGCGAACGGAAGTTACGTTCACGCACCAGGGTGACCAGCTTGGCAGCCTCGTCGGCATGTCCGGTGCGGAGCAGTGCCTCTGCTTTCATCAGGCAGACGTCGGCATAGCGCAGTAACGGAAAGTCATTGCTCAGCCGGTTGGTGATGCCCTGTGCATACTCGAACTTTCCCCAACGCAGTCCTTGGTTCTCCTCTGATGCGTCGATGCTGGTCACCTTGTTGACATACACGAGCGGCTTTCCTACGAGATTGCCCATTGTGCACTTCAGCGGGTTGCCGGCGGCATCGTATTGTGCCCCGGCAATGAAGTCATCGGCGAGCCGTTTGTCATCCGGGTCGAAGGTGTCGATGTATTGGGGCAGTACGCAGACACCTCCCCAGGGAGTCTGCTTGAAGTTATACGTGGCCTGGTTCTCCGGCTGGAGGCTGTAGAGATGGAAGTCGAAGGCGTTCCAGTCAGTGACATACGTCTCGTCAAAGGGCAGTGCGAAGATGATTTCTTTGGAGTTCTCGTTGTGGGTGGCGAAGACATTCTTGCGTGTACTCTCCAGTTCATACTTGCCGCAGTTGATGACACGGTCACAGGCTTCGATACATTTGTCGTAGTCTCGGTGTGCACCGTCTGAGAAGACCTCGGAGTTGAGATACATCTTGGCGAGCAGGGTGTATGCCGCCCACTTGTTGAAGCGTCCGTAGTATTCACTGTTGGTCGCCTCCGAGAGGTTGGGGATATTCTCAGTGAGCTCTTTGACAATGAACTCGTAGACTTCTTTGCGGCTGCTTTGGTCAGGCAGGAAGCCTTCAGGCACATCGAACTTCGTGATGATGGGTACGTTGCCGAAGAGGTCGTCGAGGACATAGTAGTATGAGGCGCGTAGGACTTTCAGCTCTGAGATGATGGCCGTCTCGCGCTCGCCGAGCCGTACTTGTCCTGACTCGATCTGATAGAGCACGCGGTTGCAGGCGTTGATTCCGTCATAAGTACGTACCCACGACTGCAACGGGATATCGTCTTCACTGGTCCACTTGTGCTGGTGCATGCGTTTATAGACACCGCCGTCGACCCATCCGTTGGGGCGGGCAGGGATAACGTCCTCGTCGGTCGAGAGCATTTGCGCCCTTGCTACTCCATTCCATTGCAGGAAAGTCTTTCTCCAGGAGACGTAGGCGGACGCCAGCAGCGAAGCGGCATCCTCGTCGGTCGGTTGGAAGCCGTCGGCAACTACGTTGGTGTAGTTGGTCTCTTCCAGCTCGGTGCAGGACCCTGCGCTCATGAGGAGTGCGGCTCCCAGCATACTTATATAAGGTATATTGCTTTTCATTGTTCAATTCGTTGAGATTAGAAGGTTACATTGAGACCGAAGGTGAAGGCACGGGTGTGGGGATACGTGTCTCGGTTGTCATACCCCGGTGCCAGTCCGGATGACGACACTTCCGGGTCTATCCCTTCGTAGCCTGTGATGGTCAGTGCATTGTTGACGGAGCCGTAGAGTCGTAGCGACTTGATGTATTTGCCCAGTTGTCCGAATGTGTAGCCCAGGGTGATGTTGTCTATCTTCCAGTAGTCACCGTCCTCCACATAGTAGCTGTTGAACTCTTCAGAACAGAGACTGTTGAGGACGACCTTGTCGTAGACGGGCTTGTAGGCCGAACGCAGGCGGTTCCAGTCCTGACGGCTGCGGTTCTCATAGAACATGCGTGAGCCATTGATAATCTGGAAGCCGAAGGCTCCGCGCATGTTGATAGCGAGGTCCCAGTGCTTGTAGCGGAACTGGTTGTTGAATCCCAGGTGCCACTTGGGGATGCCATTACCGATAATCTGCTTGTCTTCAAACGCACGGCTGAAGTCGTCGTAGCCTACCAGCGCTCCGTTCCGGTCCTCATAAATCCACTTGCCTTCTTCGTCGACATCGACCACCTTGAAGCCGTACATGTCGCCCACCTGGTGTCCGATGCGGACGATGTGTGATTCCGTCTTGACCGGTTCCTCAATCCATCCTGCCATGAAGTAGTCAGAGGAGGTTTGGTAGAGGTCGTTCGAGAGGCTTTTCAGTTTGTTGGAGTTGGTGGAGAAGGTGAGTGTGGAGTTCCACTCGAAGTCCTTTGTGCGGAAGGGAATTGCATTGACCATGAGCTCCAGTCCGGCATTGCTCATCTCACCCACATTGGCACGTGTGGTGGTGTAGAGGTTGGGAGGCGAGGGGACGGTGTAGTCGTAGAGCAGTCCCTTGATGAGGCGGTAGTAGTAGTCTACAGACGCATTGAGACGGTAGTTGAGCACGCTGAAGTCTACTCCGACGTCATACTCATGCTTCTCCTCCCACTTTAGTTTGCTGTTGGAGTTCTGTGTCGGTTGCAGGGCACGTATCCATTGTCCGTTGTAGAGGTAGTAGTCGCCATAGCCCAGCAGGGGAACACCCAGGAATGATTGGCTGGGCTGTGACCCCGTCACACCATAGCCGGCACGGAGCTTGATGTCGTCGAACACTTTCTGTCCCCTCATGAAGGGTTCCTGTGTGATACGCCATCCCAATGAGATGGAGGGGAAGTTGCCCCAGGGTCTGTCCGTTCCCGCCAGTTGGCTGGCAGCCTCGTGCCGCAGGCTTGCCATGAGGAGATAGCGATCCTTGTAGTTGTAGTTGATGCGGGCGAAGAAGCCGATGAGATTGGTCTTGAGGTAGTAGCTGTATTCTGTCCCCTTGCCCTCTTTCAGTGCCTGACCGATGCCGATGTTGTGCCAGCTGAAGAGGTCCGTCGGGAAGTTATAGTTGCGCTCGTACTGGTTGCTGTAGCTCCCTTCCTGGTAGCTGTAGCCGACGAGTGTCTGCACCGTGTGGTCGCCGAAGGTCTTGTGGAACTGTGCAGTCAGTTCCATCAGTTTGGTCATGGAAGCTGAACTGCCCGTCGTGGCGTAGCCGTTCATGCCGTCGCGTATGTTCGAAATGTGCTGCTTTGTCTCGTAGTAGCCTCCATCCTGTGTGCTGCGGTCGTAGGAGAGGAGTGCGTTAAGCGTCAGTTCACGGATAGGGTTGAAGGTGACGTTGGCGTTCACCCGCAGCTGGGCGACATCCTGTGTGCCGTCGCACTCGTAGATGCGGGACACCGGATTGTCGTAGTTGAAGATGCCGGTGTTTTCATACCACGTACCGTCCTCGTTCTTGACAGGTTCCGTCGGGTTGTGTATCATGGCTTGACGCCAGATGTAGGTGTTGAAACTGCCACCGTCGGCAGTAGCAGTGTATCCTGTCTTGTTGGCGAGAAGCTGGAAGTTGAACTTCAGCCTGTTGTCGAACATGGAGTGATTCACTTCGGCGCGTCCTTGGAACTCTTCCTTGTCGGAGCGCTTGAAGATGCCCTGGAGCTGGCGGTAGTTCAGGTTGAATATGTAGTTGGTTTGCGAGTTACCTCCTTTGAAGGAGAGGTTGTGCACGTGGCTCAGCCCGGTGCGCAGGACCTCATCCATCCAGTCGGTGCTTGCTCCCAAGTCCCACGAGGCGTCGCGGAGTCCGTCGGCTATTTGCTGACGATAGTCGGCGGCGTTGCAGAAGTCGGGTTTCTTGGCTATGTGCGACAGGCTCAGATAGCCGCTATACTGCACTTCGTTGATGTTGTCGCCTTTAGCTTTCTTGGTGGTGATCATGACCACGCCGTTGGTACCGCGTGAGCCGTAGATGGCAGCTGCGGAGCCGTCCTTGAGCACATCGATGCTCTCGATGTCTTCCGGGGCGACCGTGTTGAAGTCTCCCGGAACACCGTCAATGAGGATAAGCGGATTAGTCGACGCTCCCAGGATGGTCGTGTTGCCGCGCAGGGAGATTTCCGTCTTGCCGACGGGGTTACCACTGGGGTTGGTGATGCTCAAGCCGGCAATCTTTCCCTGGATGAGTTGTCCTGCATCATTGACGGCCCCTGTGATGAAGTCTTCGCTCTTCACGCTGCCCACAGAGCTGGTCACATCGCCCTTGCGTTGCGTGCCGTAGCCGATGACGACCACTTCGCTGAGCACCTTGTTGTCTTCCCGGAGGGTGATACGGAAGTCCCGACGCCCACTGACCGGTAGCTCCTGTGTAGCGAAGCCCACATAGCTCACTTGCAGGACTCCTTCACTGTCAGCTTCGAGCGAGAACCGTCCTTCCAAGTCAGAGATGGTTCCGTTGCCGGTACCCTGCTCCTTGACGGTCGCTCCGATGATGGGTTCGCCCTGTTCGTCGGTGATGAGCCCTGTGATACGCCGGCGGTCACCCTTCCCGACGGTCTTCTGTCGGTCTGCTCTGGAGATTATGACTTTCTTGCCTTTGATTTCGAAGTGGAGCCGTTGTCCGGCAAGTATCTGACTGACGGCTTCCGTCAACGTAGAGGCATTGACGGTGACCACCTCCGACGTGTTGACGTCAGAGCCTTCGTAGACGAAGGAATACCCACTCTTATGTTCCAGTTCGGTCATTGCCTGTTTCACTGAAACGTTGTGTAGCCTGAGGCTGAGCTCCTGTGCATGGGTCACGAGGTGGCACGACAGGAGGGCGGCTACGAGAAATGTTCTGCTAAAGTTCATCTTGAAACGAATAAAGGTTAGGATAAATAACAGGATGACGACACAGACACCAGCCCGTGTCGCAGTGGCGGTTTTGCCTTCCCCTTTTAGGGAGGGCTCGCGGTCAATTGGTAGTTGTTGGTTTCATGGTCTATAAGGTATGGTTTTACATGAGGTTAATTCGAATAAAGTGTCACGCGGCGTCCCTCAATCCGATAGCGGACTTTCCCCGTGGCGGCAAGCGCGTCAAGGACTTCTGTCAGGGAGTTCTCCATGCGGATAAAGGTGCCGTAGAAATGGCAGTCCTCTAATCCCTTCGAGGCGAGTGTCACACTGACGTGGTAGCACCGCTCGATTTTCCGCGCAATGGTCTCGATGGACTCTCCGTCGAAAATGAGTCTGCCGCCTGTCCATTGGTTGGCGAGGTTAGCGTCGTAGGTGTCGCGAACGAGTGCGCCCGTACGTTTATCGACTACAATCCGGTCGCCCGGTTTCATCAGTTCGGGGGAGCCCTTGCGGACGAGGTTTTCCAGACGGACGCAACCTTCGGCGAGGATGACTTCAGCCTCCTTGTCGTCGGGATAGTCGCGGAAGTTGAAAGCCGTTCCAAGGTCTTGGACACAGACGGAGGAGGTGTGTACGCAGAAGGGCAACTGTTCGTTCTTCTCTACCTCGAAGAAGCCTTCACCTTCCAGCCGGACGTTGCGGTCTTTCACTCCGAATCCCTGTGAATAGGCGAGCCGGGAGCCGGCATTGAGCCAGACAACAGTTCCGTCGGGGAGGGAGGTCCGCGTCCGCGAGTCTTGGGGAACCTCGATGGTGATGTCGGCAAAGGCGGACAAGAGATGTTTCTGTCCGGAGTAATAGCCGATGCCGCCTGCCAGGCAGAGCAGGAGTATCCCTGCCGCATAGCCTGTCCACCGTCTCAGTGTCTGCCGTCCGGTAAGGGAATGACGGGCGGCGGATGTCCGATTCTGGTTTATCCGGCGGAGGAAGACTGCATAGGCAGCCTCCTTGTCATACTTGCGCAATTCCTCGGGACGGGTGGCGGAGAACCACAGTTCCTGTCGTTGGTGCAGATACTTGGCATTCGCTGCGTCTGCCGAAGCCCAGGACTCCAGCTCTTGCCGTCCTTCCGGGTCCAGTTCGCCGCAGAGCAGGCGGATGATGAGGTCGTCGATGTGTTCGTTGGTTGTTTCCATGTTTAGAGGGTTCTAAGCATAAGACGAAAAAAAGAAGCCGGCGGGTAGCCGGCAATGCAGAAAAATGAAGGACGGAGGCAAAAAAAGTGAGAAAGTTGTGCCTCTCAATGCATTCCGTTGTGCAGAAGGAGGAGGACAGCCAGTGACAGATACTCCCGCAAGTCCTCATGCAGCAGTGCGAGGGCACGTTTGATGTGGTATTTTACCGTGTTGACTGAGATGCCCAGCTCCTGGGCAATCTCTTCGTTTCTTTTCCCCTCGAAGCGGCTCAGGCGGAACACTTTCCGGCACTCTTCGGGAAGCTGGCAGATGGCTGCATGGACCCGCTTCTCCAGTTCTTCTTCCAGCAGCTTGCCCAACGGGCTGTCATCGCTTTTCAGGTAACGGACAACGGGCAGTGCCTCGATGCCCTCTGCCCCCGGAACGGACTGTTCACGCTCCACCTGTTGCGAACGGAGGTAGTCGAGACAGCGGTTGCGCACGCTCTGCACCAGGAAGCTCCGTAGCGAGTTCTTGATGGACAGACGCTCTCTTATCTCCCAAAGGTGGAATATCACGTCGCTCACGATGGTTTCCGCCAGGAAGTCATCGCCCACATATTGCGCCGCCACGTGGCACAAGATGGGGTAGTGGCGGTCGTACAGATACCTGTAGGCATGTTCGTCGCCCTCTTTCAACAGTTCCACTATAAACTTTTCCGTGCTGTCCATGAGATTCAAATCATAAGCCGGTGGCAAAGATACGAAAAAACGGGTACATCCCTTCCGCCTTGTTGGCAGGATGCCCCGTTACCTTCCTCCCACCCCAACACCAAACGAGCCCCTGCCGACCTTCGGCAGAGGCTCGTTTGCTCTCAGGCAGGACTTGCGCATCACTTACGCTTCCCGCGTCGCACGTGCAGCACGATGCCTGCCACGATGCCCAGCAGCAGGAGGGCGAGGGCAATGTAGGCGATGGTCTCTGTCGTGTGCAGCGAAACCGGGTCGAACGTCATCACCAGCTCGTGGCGTCCGGCGGGCACCTGGAGCGCACGCAGGATGTAGTCGGCGCGTCCGACTGCCACCTCCTCGCCGTCGATGAACGCCTGCCAACCGGGATAGTACACCTCGGCGAAGACCACCACGCCACCCTTCGGAGAGTTCACTTCGTAGGTCAGGCGATTGGCGTCATAGGACTTCATCGTCACCGTACAGGTGGAGTCGACGGGCTGTGCCTGTCCGACGGCAGACGCGAAACGCTTGTCCACCACTGCCGTATGACGGGGGTTGATGTGGTGGAGCGCCTCAATCTCCTCGTTGGCATTCGCCACCTCCTGCACCTCGCTGACGAACCATGCGTTGCCTAAGGCATAAGGGTTCTGCAAGGGGACGGTCGTCCCGTCGGCGGCAGGAAGGATGAACCAGCGCGTGTTGAGCATGTTGATGACCGGGAACAGCGAGTCGTTCACCTGCGTCATGTCGCCGCCGGCGGTCGCTACCTCTTTATAGAGAGCCTGCATCTCGGGGGCGATGTGCTCCTCGATCATCTCCTGGTAGCGGCGCAGCTTCGCGGCGTTATATCCGCCCACGCTCTTGTGGTAGTAGGAAGTCTCGTTCTCGTTGAAAGTGTTCGACGCAAGGTTGAGCACACGGTAGTCCAGCGACTTGTCGCTGAGGATGACCTTGTCGGCGGCTGACGGGCTGAACAGCTTGCTGTGTGCCACCTCCCGGGGCTCGACATACATCTCGTCGCACAGGTAGCGCTTGTTCACCGACCAGAGGTCCACGAGGCAGAGCACGCCGACCAGCACCAGGGTCGTCTTCGCCTTCAGCCTGCCCAGCACGAAGAAGGCGATGAGCAGCGTGCCGGCGAGCACCACGAAGAAGCTGCGCCACGCATCGGCGGTGAACATCGCCACGCGCATGTCCGTCAGGTTCGTCAGCACCGCGGTGAGGTACTGAGACGGCAGCCCGTTCTGCAGTGCGCTCATCTCCATCGAAGAGATGAACGAGGAGAAGCACACCTTCGGAGCCACGGCAAAGAGGAAGGCGACACCGCCCGTCAGCAGGAAGCTGCCCACGAACGCCTTCCGGTGCTCGCGGAGGACCTGCGGACGCGAGAGCACCTCACGCAGCGCCATCATGGCAAGCAGCGGGATGGTGAACTCCGCTATCACGAGGATGGATGCCACCGTACGGAACTTGGCATACATCGGCACGTAGTCGATGAAGAAGTCGGTGAAGCCCATGAAGTTCTTTCCCCACGACAGGAGCACCGACAGCACCGTGGCTGCCAGCAGCGCCCACTTCATCGGACCCTTCACGATGAAGCAGCCCAGCACGAAGAGCATCAGCACGAACGCCCCCACGTAGACGGGGCCCGAGGTACCCGGTTGCTCGCCCCAGTACTGCGTCAGCTGGCTGTAGAGCGAGCTGAACTGCGGGTCCGCCTTTGCCATTGCCGTGGCATTGTCGCTCATCAGCATGGGCTTGTCGCCGCGGTTGCTCGCGCCGCCCTTCACGTTTGGCACCAGGAGGGACCACGTCTCGCCGATGCCGTAGCTCCAGGCAGTGATGTAGTCGCGCTCCAGTCCGCTGTCCGTCTGGTTCCCGCTGTCCGCTTTCACCAGTTCGCTCTTGCCGCGCATGGACTCCTTGCTGTACTGCCAGGTGTGGTAGAGGTTCGACAGGTTCACACAGGCACCGATGGCAGCTGCCACCAGCAGCGTGCACGTCGCCTTGACGAAGCGCGGCATCTCCCCCTTCCGCCAGGCATCCACGCCGTAGGCTATCGCCATGAAGAGCATGACGAAGCCGAAGTAGTAGCTCATCTGGATGTGGTTCGAGAGGATTTGCAGAGCGAGGAAGAACGCCGTGACGATGCCTCCCCACAAGTACTTGCCGCGGTAGGCGAGCACGACGCCCGCTATCGTCGGCGGGATGTAGGCGAGGGTGACGAACTTCCAGATGTGGCCTGCCGCAATGATGATGAAGAAGTAGGACGAGAACGCCCACAGCACGGCGCCGAGGGCAGCCATCCATACGCGGAAGTCAAAGGCGCGCAGCAGGATGTAGAACCCGAGCAGCATGATGAACACCAGCCACACGCTGCCCGGAAGATAGAGGTGATAGAGGTCCCCGACGGTCTTCAGCAGGTCCGTCGAGTCGTAGCTCGGCGCCATCTGATAGGTAGGCATGCCGCCGAAGAGCACGTTGGTCCAACGGGTGCGCTCGCCCGTACGCTGTTGATACTCTTGCATCTCGATGCCCGCGCCGATGCCTGCCACCGCGTCGTGCTGTGCCAGTACGCGTCCCTCGAGCACCGCCGGGAAGAAGTAGGCGAGCGAGAGCACCACGAAGGCAACCACCGCGATGACATCGGGCAAAATCAGTTTGAAGTGCTTGTTCATAAAGGAAGGGTTAGTATCTGTAATGTTCTGCTTTGTAGGGACCGTCCACGGAGACGCCGATGTAGGCAGCCTGCTCCGGGGTGAGCCGGCTCAGGTGGACGCCGATGCGCTCCAGGTGGAGCCGTGCCACCTCCTCGTCGAGCTTCTTCGGCAGGCGGTAGACGTCGATGGGGTACGGCTGGTTGAACAGCTCGATTTGTGCCAGCGTCTGGTTGGTGAACGAGTTGCTCATCACGAACGAGGGGTGTCCCGTCGCGCAGCCCAGGTTCACCAGACGGCCGTCGGCGAGCAGGATGACGGAGTGCCCGTCCGGGAAGTAATAACGGTCAACCTGCGGCTTCACGTTCACGCGGCGGATGCCGGGGTAGTGCTTGAGCGCGTCGACCTGAATCTCATTGTCGAAGTGACCTATGTTGCAGACGATGGCCTGGTCGGGCATCTGCTCCAGGTGTTCGATGCGGATGATGTCGATGTTTCCCGTCGTGGTGACGAAGATGTTGCCCTGCGTGCATGCCTCCTCCATCGTCACGACCTGGAAGCCTTCCATGGCTGCCTGAAGGGCGCAGATGGGGTCGATTTCCGTCACGAGCACACGGGCGCCATAGGAGCGCATGGAGTGCGCGCAGCCCTTGCCCACATCGCCGTAGCCTGCGACGACCACCACCTTGCCGGCAATCATCACGTCGGTGGCGCGCTTGATGCCGTCGGCGAGCGACTCGCGGCAACCGTAGAGGTTGTCAAACTTGCTCTTCGTCACCGAGTCGTTGACGTTGAATGCGGGGAAGAGCAGCTTGCCCTCCTCCTTCATCTGGTAGAGTCGGTGTACGCCCGTGGTGGTCTCTTCCGACACGCCGCGCACCTCGGCAGCCACAGCCTGCCAGTAACCTTTGCGCTGGGCGAGCACCCGGCGCAGGAGGGCGAGCAGCTCGACCTCGTCCTCGGCGTGCACGTCGGCATCGAGCACCGACGCATCCTTCTCCGCCTCCACACCCTTGTGGATGAGCAGGGTGGCGTCGCCGCCGTCGTCGACAATCATGTTCGGACCCTTGCCGCCGGGGAAGTTCATCGCCTGGAGCGTACACCACCAGTAGTCGGCGAGCGTCTCGCCTTTCCAGGCAAACACGGGCACGCCCATCTCGGCGATGGCAGCCGCGGCGTGGTCCTGCGTGGAGTAGATGTTGCAGGACGCCCAGCGTACCTCGGCACCCAGGGCGACGAGTGTCTTGATGAGCACGGCGGTCTGGATGGTCATGTGCAGCGAGCCCATCACGCGGGCACCTTTGAGCGGCTTCGTCTCGCCGTATTTTTCGCGCAGTGCCATCAGTCCGGGCATTTCTTTCTCAGCCATGTCGATTTCCTGACGTCCGAATTCCGCCAGTGAAATGTCAGCAACTTTGTAAGGGAGGGTTGAAAACAGTTCGTTTGTCATTTTATAGTGTATTGATTTGTTGTCAGTTCTCCGCCTCGCCGGCGGGTGTGCGCCGGTGCCGTCAGCCGACGGTCCCGCGCGTGTGTCCGGAGGACCTGCAAATATAGGCAAACTTTCTCTTTCAGCAAGATATGCCGGCGGCGAATGTGGGGCGGCAGGATGCCTTCGGTCCGTACGGGCGTCGGTGTCAGAAAGTCAAAATGTCAAACGAATCGCCCGAGAAGGGGCTTCCTTGCGCCAAAATGCGGGCTGGTGACCGGGAAGGCCCTTCTCGCGCGATTCGCAAAATGCAGGTTGTCGCCTTTCCCGTCGTTCCGCTTTCTTTTGTTCAGCGGAAGGGGCGTTCAGCCGACGGGACGTTGCCGGAACCGTCCGTGCGGACGTCAGGAAGACAGATGGCAAACGGAAGGCTCCGTCCGTCTGAAAATGAAAACAGGTAAAGAAAACGGACAAAACCGAGGCCTTTTTTCGTGCGGACGCGTCCGTACGACGGTGCGGACGAACGACTACGGTGGTACGGACGCGTCCGTACGAAAGTGAAAACGGGTTGGAACGACCGTGCGAAGGGGTTCGAAGCTCCGTTTTTGTGTTAACGGAATAAAAATTGGAGCCTGTCCGGACGTCCGTGTCTTAAAAAGTGTATTCAACTGCGCGCTGGAAGGGACGAAATGACGAAAGTACGCGTCAGCTGAAAACCCCGAATCGGGAAAAAGTGACACCAAAACGGCTGAAACAGCGATAGAATGACAAACCGCGAGCCGCCTTCCGCCCCGACATCGGAGGGCATGCGCCGGGACCACTGTCACGGGGATGTAACAGGATGGGAACGGGATTGTCACAGGGGCGTCACGGTGCTGTAACGGGGAAGGACGTACTTTGCAGCGGTTTTCTGAAATATTCCTAAAACTATTCTATATATGTATCAAAAGTCAGCTAGATTAGGGGCATTCGGAGTCGCCTTGTGGGCACTCTGCCTGAGCGCTGCGGCGCAGCATTCTGTTTTGAGTTTTTCCGGAAAAGTCCTCGACGAGAACGGCAAGGGCATAGCCGGGGTGGTGGTCAACGACGGGGTCCGTTTCACCCGGACCGACGGCAAGGGCGCCTGGTCGCTCGATTCGGACACCACCGTGAGCAAGTTCGTGAGCATCTCCACGCCGTCGGCTTACCGACTGCCGCAGCGGGAAGGACTGGCGGACGGCTTCTATGTGTCCGTGGGTCAGCTGGCGGCTGGCGGCAACCGGCACGACTTCAGGCTGGAACGGCGCAAGGAGGCGTCGGACCGCTTCTACTACATCGCCGTGTCCGACCCGCAGGTGCGCAACGCACGCGAGATGAAGCGCTGGCGTCAGGAGGCAGTCGTGGACCTGAAGGAGACCATCGACTCGCTGAAGCAGAGCCGCGAGGTGGTGGGCATGACGCTCGGCGACCTGGTGTTCGACAACATGGGGCTGTACCCCGAGTACAAGGAGTCGTTGCGGAACACGGGGGCGACCTTCTTCCAGTGCATCGGCAACCATGACTTCGACCTGCGCTACCAGGACCTGCACAACATGGAGGCGGGGACGCCGGTCTATGGGGAAATGGTCTACCACAGCTACTTCGGCCCGACGGACTACTCCTTCAACGTGGGCAAAGCGCACATCGTGACCATGAAGAACATCAACTACGTAAGCAACAAGAAGTATATCGAAGCACTCACCGGGGCGCAGCTGGCGTGGCTGAAGAAGGACCTGAGCCATGTGCCCGAAGGCAGCCTCGTCATCCTGAACATGCACGCGGCTTCCTGGAACACCGTGGAGTCGGGCGGGAACATCCGCAATGCCTCCGCGCTGAAGGAGGTGCTGGAGGGCTACAACGTGCATGTCTTCTGCGGGCACACCCACTTCCTGCAGAACAACGAGGTCAGCCCGACGCTCTATGAGCACAACATCGGGGCTGCCTGCGGTGCCTGGTGGGCAGGCTGGGTGAACCAGTGCGGCGCACCGAACGGCTACATGGTGGTCGATGTCGACGGCGACCGGCTGAAGTGGCACTACAAGGGTACACGCCGCGACTTCGGCTACCAGTTCCGTCTGTACAACCGGGGCGAGTTCACGACGCAGAGCAGCTTCGTGGTCGCCAACGTCTGGGACTGGGACAGTGCCTGCCGCGTGGTGTGGTACGAGGACGGGAAGCCCATGGGTGACATGGAGCGTTTCACCGACTCGGACGAGGAGCGTGCCGCGCAGCTGAAGAACCGTGCGAAGGCTCCGAAGACGGGACACCTGTTCCGCCTCATGCCGTCGGACGGTGCGAAGGAAATCCGTGTGGAACTGACCAACCGCTTCGGCGAGGTGTACACGCAGACGCTCCGTCTGTGAACCCGTCGGGCGGGAAACTCGTCAACTAATATGAACATGCACTTATGGAAACTAGACAGACAAGGATAACAGGCAGGCGCATGCCGGGCTGCAGACGCGGCCTCGTAAGCCTGCTGGTGGCCTGCTCGGCTGCCACGGCATGGGCTGCCGTCGTCCCGTTCGAGGGGACGGTGGTGGACGCCCAGGGTCAACCGCTCACAGGCGTTGCCGTACGCGTCAAGGGCGAGAACAAAGGGGTCGTGACGGACATCAACGGCCGCTTCACACTCAATGTGGAACAGGGGAAGACGCTCGTGCTGAGCTACATCGGCTACTCCAACCAGGAAATCGAAGTGTCGGACGGACAGCAGATGCAAATCGTCCTGAAGGAGGACGACCAACTGCTCGACGAGGTCGTCGTCGTGGGTTACGGAACGGCGAAGAAGGCGAACCTGGTGGGCGCCGTGGAGCAGATCGACAGCAAGCAGATAGCGGAGCGTGCCAACAGCAACGTGTCCCGCTCGCTGCAGGGCCTGATGCCGGGACTGAACGTGACGTTCTCCGACGGCAAGCCGTCGCGCAACCCCTCCATCAACATCCGTGGTACGGGCAGCATCGGGGCGGGCGGAAGCGCGCTCATCCTCATCGACGGGGTGGAGGGCGACCTGAACTCGGTGAGCCCCTCTGACGTGGAGAGTGTGTCGGTGCTCAAGGACGCCTCGTCGGCAGCCATCTACGGCGCACGCGGTGCCTTCGGCGTGGTGCTCATCACGACGAAGAAAGCTCAGTCGGGCAAGGCTCGGGTCAACTACAACGGTAGCGTGTCGCTGCACCGGCGTACGGTGCGCACGGAGGACGGCATCGTCTCGAACGGACTGCAGTGGACCGACGGTTGGTACACCGCCTACCTGGAGGGGAAGAACTCCATCCCGGCGGGCATCAACAACGTGTTCAAGTACTCCACCGACTGGTACAACGAGCTGGTGAAGCGCGATGCCGACCCGACACTCGACAAGGTGCGGGTGAACGACAACGGCGAGTACGAGTACTTTGGCAACACGAACTGGCTCGATATCATCTACCGCGACTTCAACTACTCTACCGAACACAACGTGAGCGTGAGCGGTGGCAGCGACAGGGCGAAGTATTACGTCTCGGGGCGCTACTTCAACCAGGACGGCATATACAGCGCCGGTGGGGAAAGGTACACACAGTACAACCTCAACTCGCGTGGCGAAATCCGGATTAACCGGAACCTCACGCTGGAGAACAGCACGAAGTTCACCCACTTCAAGTCGCACCAGCCGATGGTGATGTACGACCGGCAGAACATCGCCCGGCAGATACAGCACCAGGGCTACCCCGTGACGATGGAGAAGAACCCTGACGGGACCTGGACCGAGGCGGCTGTCTACATCGGCTGGGCAGGCTTCGTCGAGGGGACTTCGTGGCAGAAGAACGGCAAGATAGACTTCCGCAACACCAGCACCCTGACGTGGGAGCCCATCCTGGACCAGCTGACTTTCAAGGGCGATTTCACCTACGCGAAGAGCCTTTCCGACCGCCGCCGCGCCGAGAACCAGTATGAGTACTACACCGGTCCGGAAATCGTGAAGGAGCGCAACACGTACAGCTCCCTGGAGAATGTAGACTATGACAAGGAGTATATCTCCAGCAACATCACGGGCAACTATGAGCCGCAGTTCGCCAACCCCGACCATTACCTCAACGTGTTGCTCGGCTGGAACCTGGAGACCCAGTCCTACGAGACCATTACCACCTACCGCCGTGGGTTGCTGTACCCGACGAAGCCCAGCTTTGCCCTCATGGACGGCGACTACTACACGGAGAACCAGAGCGGCTATGAGTGGGCGTACGTGGGCTTCCTCTACCGCGTGAACTACAACTACAAGAACCGTTACCTCGCCGAGTTCAGCGGACGCTACGACGGCTCGTCGAAGTTCCCCTCCAACCAGCAGTGGGGCTTCTTCCCTTCAGGGTCGGTGGGCTGGCGCATCTCGGAAGAGCCGTTCATGGCTCCCGCCCGCACCTGGCTTGACAACCTGAAGCTGCGCGCCTCCATCGGCAGCCTGGGCAATGGGAGTGTGGACCCGTATCTCTACCTCTCCACCGTTCCCATCAAGCGGACGTCGGTGATTCTTGACGGCGGCCTGCAGGGTTATGCCACCACACCGGGCATCGTGCCCAGCAGTCTGACGTGGGAACGCGCGACGACTTACGACGTGGGCCTCGACTTCGCCCTGCTCAACAACCGCCTCAGCGCCACCTTCGACTACTACCAGCGTTATACCACCGACATGTACACCGTCGGCCCGACGCTGCCCGCCGTGCTGGGTGCCTCGACTCCGAAGGGCAACAACGCCGAGATGAAGACCCGTGGATGGGAGCTCTCCGTGGAGTGGCGCGACCGCTTCACCTTGGGCGACAAACCGTTCAACTACAGCATCAAGGCGATGGTGTGGGACAACCGCACGTGGGTGACGAAGTTCTACAACCCGACCAAATCGCTCTCGACCTACTACGAGGGGCAGGAAATAGGCACCATCTGGGGGTACCACATCGAGGGACTCTTCAAGGACCAGGCTGAGATCGACGCACATGCCGACCAGTCCTACCTCGTCGTCTCCGACGACAACATCCTGAAGCCCGGTGACCTGAAGTTCGCCGACCTCGACGACAGCGGCGCCGTGGACAACGGGAAGAACACGCTCGACGACCACGGCGACCTGAAGGTGGTCGGCAACACGACCCCGCGCTACCAGTTCGGCGTCACCCTGGCAGCCAACTGGAACGGCTTCGGCGTGAGTGCTTTCTTCCAGGGTGTGGGGCAGCGCGACTGGTACCCGCACCGCGAGTCCGCCTTCTTCTGGGGACAGTACGACCGTCCCTACAGCTACATGCTGAAGGAGCACACCGGCGACAACGTCTGGACGGAAGAGAACCAGAACACTGACGCCTACTGGCCGCGCTACCGTGGCTACCTGGCTCAAGGCTCGACCCGTGCACTGGGCCGGCAGGCGAACGACCGCTACCTGCAGAATGCAGCGTACGTCCGTCTGAAGAACCTGCAGGTGGACTACACCTTCAGTCCGAAGGTCTGCAAGGCGCTCCATCTGGAGAACCTCAAGGTCTATCTGGCGGGCGAGAACCTCTGCACGTGGAGTCCGCTCTACAAGCACACGAAGATGTACGACCCCGAAGTCATCAATCCGGGCGACGCTGACTTCCGTTCCACCGCCAACACCGACGGCGACGGATACGGCTATCCGCTCCTGAGCAGCTACACCTTCGGTATTAACGTAACCTTCTAACGACAACACAAATGAAACGACACTATACACTCTTGCTCATGGGACTGCTGGCGCTGGGAGGCTCCTCGTGCGAGGACTTCCTGAACTGCCAGCCTGAGAATGCCGTCGGGTCCGAGGCTTTCATGACCTCGGAGAACGACCTGAAGCTCTACACCAACGGCTTCCTGCAGACTTTCCTCCCCTCGGAAGAGGACATCGCCTGGGGAGGCGACCAGTATGCCGACTACTGTGCCACCCGCACCTCGACGACCTTCCTGAAGGGAGACACCTGGGACTCCAGCCAGCAGGGCGGATGGTCCTGGGATGACCTCCGCCAGGTGAACTACTTCCTCGACCACCTGCCGCAGATGGAGGGCAAAATCGATGAGGCTACCTACCGCCATTATGAAGGGGTGGGACGCTTCTGGCGGGCCTACTTCTACTACAACATGGTGCGCACCTTCGGCGATGTGCCCTGGTATGAACATACGCTCGACACCGGGGAGACGGAGGAGCTCTACAAGGGACGCGACAGCCGCGAGACGGTGATGGCACACGTGCTGGAGGACCTGACGTTCGCCTCGACGTATTGCTCCACTGACGGGACGGAGGTGGAGAGCAGCACGCTTGTCACCCGCTGGGTGGCACTGGCCTTCAAGTCGCGGGTCTGCCTGTTTGAGGGCACTTACCGCAAGTACCACGACGAACTGGGGCTGCAGAGCACGGCCAACCAGTTCCTGGAAGAGGCAGCCGCTGCCGCCAAGGAGTTGATGGACAACGGTCCATACTCGCTGGTAGACAACCCGTCGGACGTGGAGACGCAGTACCGTGCCCTGTTCACGTCGGAGAAAATCAACACGCAGGAGGTCATCTGGGCGATTGCCTATCAGACGGACGTGCGCATGCACGACATCACGTGGAAGATATTCTCCGGTTCGTACGGTGCCAACTGGTCGCTGGTCCGTCCGTTCGTGAACATGTACCTGATGCGCGACGGCAGCCGCTTCACCGACCGTCCGGATTATGCCACGCTGACGTACGACCAGGAGTTTGTCGACCGTGACTGCCGCCTTGCCCAGACCGTCATCGGTCCTGATTACCAGCGGACCATCAGCGGTACGCTCCAGCCCGACGCCCCGAACTTCGCCATTACCTCCACAGGGTACATGATGATCAAGTGGGCGCTTGACGACGATGTACACGTGGGTAAGGCGACGGCAAACAACTCCATCCCCATCTTCCGCTACGCCGAGGTGTTGCTGAACTATGCCGAAGCCATGGCGGAGCTGGGACGGTGCGACCAGTCCGTGTGGAACGCTACCATCAAGCCGCTCCGCGAACGTGCCGGTGTGGACGGCAGCATCCCTGCCGACTACGACCCCTATGTAGCAGCTTATTTTGACAATCAGACACAGGACAAATGGATTCTGGAGGTGCGCCGTGAACGCGGTGTCGAGCTGGCCTTCGAAGGCGTGCGCTACGACGACATCATGCGTTGGAAGCAGGGCAAGCTCATCGAGCGTACCTGGCAGGGGATGTATGTCCCGGCAAAAGATACGCCGTACGACTTGAACCACGACGGGACGTTCGATGTGGCTTACGTCGACCAGGAGCCTGCTGCCGAAGATAAGGTGAAGGGAGTGGACTACGTCGTGCTCGACGGACAGAACTACCGCCTGTCGGAGGGTGACCACGGCTATGTGGAGTATGGCATGTCGCAAGACCGCCGTTGGCTGGACAAGAAATACCTGCGCCCCGTGCCCCTCTCTGCCATTCAAATCAACGAGGCACTGTTGCCGCAGAACCCGGGCTGGGAGTAACTTCCGGTCCGTATGAAAAAAGAGGATGTGCCGGTGTGAGTGCCGGTGCATCCTCTTTCTTTATGTGCTGTCGGTGTGACTGTTCACTCGTCCATCTCCGCCGAGCGGATGACCATCCGGGCGACGATGCCCGGTCCCTCGTAGATGAAGGCGGAGTATATCTGCACATAGTCGGCACCCATGCGGAACATCCGTTCGGCGTCGCCGGGAGTCATGATGCCGCCTGCCCCGATGATGAAGAGGTCGGGACCGCCGTGCTTGCGCAGGTAGTCGACGGCAAAAAAGGACTTCATGCCCATGCCTTTTCCGCTGACTCCGCCGGCTCCGAGGGCTTTCAGCTCGGCTTCCGTGTAGCGGCGGAGCTGGGAACGGTCCATGGTGGGTCCGGTGGCAATGACGCCGTCGAGCCCGTAGCGGCTGATGAGGGAGAGGACGGTGTCCATGCCCTCGGTCGTGATGTCGCCGGGGAGCTTCAGGAGGATGGGACGCCGCATGCGCATCGTGGCACGCTTCCCGGTCAGTGCGGCAAGAACCTCCTCCATGAGTGCGGCATCGATGGAGCCCCAGTTGAGGGTGAAGTAGTCGGCGACGGCGTTCAGCTCGGTGAAGAGCAGGAGGAAGTCGTCCACTGCCTGACGGCCCTCCGACGCGGGGTTCTTGTTGATGTTGACACCGACGGTCACCCGTCCGGTCTTGTGGCTGAGGCGTTGCTTGACGACCGCCAGCCCGGGGTTGTTGAAGCCCGTGCGCGAGATGAGCGATTCGTCCTTCGGCAGACGGAAGATGCGTGGTGCCGGATTGCCTGGGCAGGGGTCAGGCGTCACGGTACCCACCTCGATGAAGCCGAAGCCGTAGTCTGCCAGTTCGTTGAAGACTTCCGCCCCCTTGTCCATCCCGGCGGAAAGCCCGATGCGGTTCCGGGTGAGGATGCCTTTGCAGAGGATGTCCTCTTCCTCGTACCGGTACTGGCTGCGCAGGTAGGGGCGCAGGAGGGGGATGTAGTTGGTGAGCTTGAGCAGGGAGAAGGTGAGGCGGTGGGCACGCTCCGGTTCCAGGGAGAAGAGGAGCGGACGGAGGATGGATTTATACAGCATAGTACCTTTGCGTTTTGATTGATGACGCAAAGGTACGCAATGCCGTTGGAAGTTCCGTCTTCGAAAGGTTTATCTGTGATAAAAGCAGGTTATAAGTCGGTAGGGAATTGGTTGTCTACCTCGAAGACCACGCCGTTCATCACGAAGGTTTTGCTCGCGGGACTGTAGGTGAGGATGCAGGGAGCGGTCTTTTCCATCTCGGAGAGTTGGATGCTGCTCAAATCGGGGAGGAAGCAGTTGAGTTTGTAGGTACATACAATCCGGTTCCCTTTAATCTTGCCGGCATACACCGTGTTGCCGGAATGGCTTATGCGTCCGTCTTCATAGACAGAGGAGCTTTCTTCGTTGATGAACACCCACCCGTCCCGTTTCTCAAAGGAAAGGAATACCAGCTCGTGCTTGATATCGCGGTTCCTGTAGGTCTTCCTCAGGACCAGTGAGTTGATGGGAGGAGTCGGTTGGAACGTGATTGGGAAGTCGCTGCGCTGGTAGGTCATCACTTTGGTTGCGGGGTTGTATGTCAGGGTTGCTTCCACCTGATCGTTGGGGGAACCGTAGCGCCAACTGAACGTCTTGACCTTTGCGTTGTTCCCTTGCAGGGACAGGACTTGGGTGATTACCCAGACGTCCGAATTGAATTCATTCTCACTTTGCAGATAGCCGTAAGAAGCGGCGGACTTGTCCGGGGTCTTCAATGACTTCCCGTAGAGGTCAATGTACAGGGCGTGGTATTCGTCCGTTGTGTCTTTTTCCCAGAAACCTTTGAAAGGCTTTCCTTGTGCGAATGCGAACGAGAGCGACAGGGAAAGCAGCATGAACAGTGTAAGGATATGTCTCATGGTAAATGTGGGTGTTAAATGTGAATGAATGTCAGGCAAGCCGGTCAGCCCAGTGTGCAGACCGACTTGCCCGGAATGGAGGAGGAAGAATGACTCAGGATGCCGCCACAAGCGCAACCAGTGAGCCGACGAGTGCGATGAGGATGATGAGTCCCAGCAAGCTGATGCACAGACCGGCAATGGCCAGTCCGCGTGGTACACGGAATACGCCGATGGCGGAGAAGATGAGTCCCAGCAGCCAGAGAATCCAGTCCAGTACAGGAATCCAGCACAGGAACAATGCCACAAGCGACAGGACAAAGCCTGCTGTACCGATGCCGTTCGACTTTTTTTGCGGTTCTTGTTGCACAATCACGGTCTGTTGTACGGGCTGTTGTGCGGATTGTTGCCCGTTTTCTAAAGTGTCCATAATGTAAAGTTTTTAAATTGTGTTCTCTCTAAAGGAATGATGGCTCTCTCTCACAGGGGCTTTCAGTGAAGCGATAGTGCGACACTGTACGCTGCATATCGTCGAAGCCTGTCCAAAGATATGCATATTATTTGAAACGTTGTATGGATTCTTTAAGAAAAAAGCAGGTTATAGTTTCCCCAGCCGTTCGTGGATGCCGTCGAGGTACATCCGCCAGAAGCGGGGGATGTCACGCCAGCTGTAGGCCTTCGTGAAGGGGGCGGTGAAGAAGGCGAGGAAGATGTATCCGAGGGTCTCCTGCAGGGGGCGGAGGTAGCGGATGAGGAAGTTCTTGCCGTAGTGGTGGTTGAAGTAGGCTCCGTTGCGCACCTGGTAGAACCGTTTCCACTTCTTCTTGCGTTGCCTTTCCGCCCAGGTGTCGTTGTTGTAGAAGCGTTCCTTGTACATGAGCGCGTTGGGGACGTAGAGCACCTGGAGTCCCGCCAGCACGGCCCGGTAGGCATAGTCGGTGTCGTCGTAGAAGATGAAGAGGTCCTTGTTGGGATAGCCGATGCGCTCGATGGTCGACCGCTTGATGAGCGGACCCTCGAACACCATGCCCTGGATGGAGACCAGGTGGCAGATGTAGGGCTCGACCTTGTCCAGGTGGAGCGATGAGAACGGGTCTATCAGGTTGAGGTACCTGCATTCGGTGACGAACACCTCCTCTCCCATGATGCGTCGCGGGCAGAGGATACCGACGCCGTGCATGTCGGCATCGATGAGGAAGTTCAGGCAGTCCGGCCGGGGACAGACGTCGTCGTCCATGCACCATATCCAGTCGCTGCCGCCCTCGTAGGCAGCCTTCATGCCGGTATAGAACCCGCCCGAGCCGCCGACGTTGTCCTGGTGGATGACCTCCAGGTCGGCCTGTGTGTCGAGCCATTCGGTGGTGCCGTCGGTGCTCCCGTTGTTGACCACGATGATGTGGGTCACGAGGGGAGTCATGCGGACGTAGTCGAGGGTTTTCTGCAACAGTACGAGGCGGTTGAATGTCACGATGACGGCGGTTACTTTCATGGCTGCAAGGGGTGTTTGGGGTTAGTGGATGGGGTTTGTCAGCTTCTGGCTTCGCGGAACGCCTGCTCTTCAGCTTCGGCAATGATGCGTTCCACCTCGTCGAGACTCGGACGGGAGATGGGGGCGAGCTTGTCGTCGGAGGTGCTGTCATGCGTCTCCTCCTCTTCTGCCGGGTCTTCGGTATAGACGGTCACTGGGTCTTCGTTGAGGATGACGGCTGCCGTGTCGGACACTTCGACGGTGACGCTGCGTGCCTTCTTGGCGGCAAAGACCGCGTCGATGAACTCGGAGTCCTTCTTCAGTCGTCCGAGTGCCTGCTTGGCAGCTGCCTGCTGACTCTCTTTCTTCGAGTATCCGGTGCCGCTTCCGCCGACGATGCCTTCCAGCAGGACATCCGACTGGAAGACGGGGCTGCTCACATCCTGCGTCTGTTCCACCAGACGGAACTCCAGCTCGACCTTGTTCTTCTGCGACCACTCGATGAGTTTCGACTTGAAGTTGACCTCCTTGTAGGCGACCTTGTCGATGTTGATGAGCTTGTGGAGGATGCGTTCCTGCATGAAGCGCATGCAGGCGTCATAGCCCCGGTCGAGGTAGATGGCGCCGATGAGTGCCTCGAAGGCGTTGCCACACATGTAGCTGTTGTGGTTGCTGGAGTGGGTGGAGTAGGTGATGAGCTTGTCCAGCCCGATTTCCACGGCAATCTTGTTGAGCGTCTCCCGCTGTACGATTTTCGAGCGCGTGTTGGTCAGGAAGCCCTCGCGTTTGCCTTCGAAGTGCTTGTAGACGACGTCCGCGACGATGGCATCGAGGATGGCGTCGCCCAGGAACTCCAGGCGTTCGTTGTTGAGCTTGTAGCCCTTGGCACTGCGGACGGTCGATGACTTGTGGAGCAGTGCCTCCTTGTAGTAGCTGATCGTGCGCGGATAGAAGCCCAGGATGCGGTACAAAGCAAAATAAGACTCCCTTTCCTTGGAGAAAAGGAGCCTTATTCTATGTAATATAGTAATTCTCTGAAACACTGATAGCTTCTTATTCGGCGTATTTCTTAACGATTATACATGCATTGTGTCCGCCGAAGCCGAAAGTGTTCGACAGGGCGGCATTGACCGTACGTTTCTGAGCCTTGTTGAACGTGAAGTTCAGGTTGTAGTCGATCTCCTCGTCGTTGTCACCTTCGGTGTGGTTGATGGTCGGAGGAACAATGTCGTTCTTCACAGCCAATACGCTGGCAAGTGCTTCGACGGCTCCGGCAGCTCCGAGGAGGTGTCCGGTCATGGACTTGGTCGAACTGATGTTCAGCTTGTAGGCATGTTCGCCGAAGAGTGCCTTGATGGCTTTCACCTCAGAGATGTCGCCCACGGGGGTCGATGTGCCGTGTACGTTGATGTAGTCGATGTCTTCAGGTTTCATCTCTGCATCCTCGAGTGCATTCATCATCACCAGCTTCGCGCCCAGTCCTTCGGGGTGGGATGCAGTCAGGTGGTGTGCGTCGGCACTCATGCCCACGCCGGCAACCTCGGCATAGATTTTGGCTCCGCGTGCCTTGGCATGTTCCAGTTCTTCGAGAATCAGACAGCCGGCACCTTCGCCCATCACGAATCCGTCACGGCTTGCGCTGAACGGACGGCTGGCACCCTGCGGGTCATCGTTGCGGGTCGAGAGGGCATGCATGGCATTGAAACCACCCACGCCGCACGGGAAGATGGCAGCTTCGGCACCACCGGAAACGATGACGTTCGCCTTGCCCAGACGGATCAGGTTGAAGGCGTCAGCCAGTGCGTTGGTCGAGGAGGCGCAAGCTGAAGAGGTCACGTAGTTGGGACCGTGGAATCCGTACATGATGGAGATCTGTCCGGCACAGATGTCGGCAATCATCTTCGGGATGAAGAAGGGGTTGTACTTGGGTCCCTGGTCTTTATGAAGTGCATAGTTTCCGGTCTCTTCCTCAAAGGTGTGCATGCCACCGATGCCGACACCGAAAATCACACCGATACGGTTCAAGTCTTCTTTCTCCACATCAAGCCCTGAGTCCGTCACGGCCTCCTTGGCGGCCACGATGGCATACTGGGTGTAAAGGTCCATCTTGCGTGCTTCCTTCCGGTCGATGAAATCGTTCGGGTTAAAGTTTTTCACTTCACACGCAAACTGGGTCTTGAAGAGTGATGCGTCGAAATGAGTAATAGGTCCTGCCCCACTCACTCCGTTCACCAGGTTCTCCCATGTTTCGGGAGCGGTGTTACCTACGGGAGTCAGTGCGCCAAGACCTGTTACTACTACTCTTTTTAATTCCATAAAATTACTTCGCGTTAGCTTCGATGTAAGAAACGGCGTCACCTACGGTAGTAATCTTTTCTGCTTGGTCATCAGGAATTGAGATACCGAATTCCTTTTCGAATTCCATGATCAATTCTACTGTGTCCAATGAATCGGCTCCAAGGTCGTTTGTGAAGCTAGCTTCGTTAGTTACTTCCGATTCTTCAACGCCCAATTTATCAACGATAATTGCTTTTACTCTTGATGCGATTTCAGACATAATTTTACGATTTAAATTAATACTTTGTTGTTATTTCCTTATTTTTGCGGTGCAAAGAAAGAAAGATTTATCATTATGAGCAAATAATTAACTGATTAATTGCACTTGCTTTGCACAAATTTCACGCATCTGTGCACTAAATTAGGATATATATGCAGAAAAACATTGCCATTTTTGCTTCGGGTTCGGGTACGAACGCCGAAAACATCATCCGCTACTTTCAGGGAAACAAGACCATAAGGGTCTCTCTTGTGGTGTCAAACAAACCCGATGCTTTCGTGCTCCAGCGGGCGGAACGGCTGGGGGTACCGACGTGTATCCTGACGCGTGAGCAGTTTGCCCGGGGCGGAGAGGTCGTGGAGTTGTTGCGCGGACGGGGCATCGACTTCATCGTGCTGGCAGGGTTCCTGTTGCGTGTACCCGACGAGTTGCTTCAGGCTTATCCGCAGCAGATTGTCAACATCCATCCCGCCTTGCTGCCGAAGTATGGAGGCAAGGGGATGTACGGCGACCGGGTACATCAGGCGGTGGTTGCTGCGGGCGAGCGCGAAAGCGGCATCACTATACATTATATAGATGAGCACTACGACGAGGGGACGACCCTCTTTCAGGCAACGTGTCCCGTGGAGCCGGACGATACCCCCGAGCAGGTGGCACAGAAGGTACATGCCCTGGAGTATGAGTACTATCCGAAGGTCATCGAGCGCATCCTTCTCGGTCTGGAAGCGGACTGACGTTTTGCTGCCTTTCCTTTGTTTTTTGCTTGACGGAGAGTCGTAAATAGCAGGTTTTCTCTAACCTGTTTTTTGCGACTCTCCGTCATTCTAGCATTCAATAGTTAATTGCGATTAACGCTTGGAGCTAAAACAGTTCTTCTATTTTAGGTTTATAAACATTTTCAATCCGAAAAACTTACATTTTAACGCTCAAACAATATTGTTTCACTCGTCAAACACTTGTGTTTGGTTCCTCAAACAATATTGTTTCACGCCCCAAACAATATTGTTTCATCCGGGAAAGTCCAATCTTTGGAACGTAAAGGTAAAATGTTTTGATTTTCATTCGCTGGAAGACGGAATGGGACTTCAATTTGTGTTGTGATAAAAAGCATCCACCTCCGTTACACATGTAAGCGGAAAGAAACGGACGTACGCTAAATGTTGCCTGGATGAAAGGAAAATCCCATTGATAGCATCAACATGTATTTCACGAATCTCCTGAGAATGCCTTCTTTTGCCACCGACTCGTCCCCCGGGTCGAAAGAAGCGATTCTGGAAGGCTTCCGCAGAACAAAATGTCAGAGCTGGAGGGGAAATTGACAATGTGTCACGAGGGGAGTGGTTCATCATGAATGCGTCCTGTTATGTCTTTACCGAAAATTGATGCTGAAATCGCTAATGCCATAGCCATCCATATTCAAAAATGTCAGACACAATATTGCAGTCAGATTTTACTATTGGCTCAAGCTGCTTATTCTAAGCATGATTATACAGAAGCTGCAGAACTTGTTTCTATGATTGATGCACAAAGTAGCTGTGCTACACAAGCTAAAGCGTTACTTAATTCCATAAAAAAGAAATGGATAAGCAGTATAATGATATAATCTCAATGGAAAAAGAGAAAATTCGTTCGGATGAACGTATCAAGTCTGCACAAATAAAAGCTATCAAAGACATTGCTACCGCATATTTCGAACGTCAAACAGAGTATATATTCTTTTGGTAACTGCAAATTCAAATAAAGTAACTCTAACGGAAATAAATGTATCGGTCGTTCTTACTTAACGTGAGCTCGATAGCAGGATTAAAATAGAGGTTTAAAGATTAGGAACATAGTGAGAACAACATGAAAATAAACCGATTATGTTACCAGCAAGTTAATTGCCTGATATACAAAAAAAGAAAAATGGAGAAAAACCTGCGGACTTCTCCCCATTTTCCCGATTTCGTGCAGAAAACGAGCCTTTCGGCACGTTTCGGCTTAGCTATACACCTAAAGGACGTGTAATGTCAATACGCATTCCCATTGCTGTGATAAGACGGAAAAACAATCCCACTCCAGGCTCAATCACTCCGTTTTCAATCTTGGAAATGTAAGATTTCGTCGTACCCACACGTTTAGCCAACTCGCTCTGCGTGATCTTCGCTTCCTTGCGAGCTTGCAGCAACACCTGAGAAGCGTAGAAAGCCCGAGCTTCCTCCTCAAACTCCTCACGGCTCGCAGTGCCACGCTTGCCAAACTTCTCGTCCAAGATGGCACTATAATCGGTTATTTTGCTTGTCGTCATAATATGCCTCCTTTATTCTTAGTGCTTTATCAATTTCCTTACTTGGTGTCTTCTGGCTCTTTTTCTGAAAGCCGTTGAACAAGACTACTACACATCCATCGTCAAAGATGAAGAAAGCCTGGTAGATGTTGCTGGTGTACTCTATGCGCAACTCATACAGTCCGTCCCTTATGGCCTTAACGAACTTGGTGGATATGCGCTCTTGCGTTTCAAGTATCGAGAAGCATAATAGAACTTTCTCACAACATCCTCTGTCAATGAAGTCAGAAAGTCGTTGAAGTAGCTACCGTAGGCGGTAATCTTCCTAACCTTATTCATACTGCAAAACTACAAAAAAAGTTATTGTATCTCACAACTTTTCCGCCTTGTTTTTTTTTAGAGGATTACACAATGACCTCACTGCGTTGACTTTCATTAGGTAGAAAATTCATCATAAATCTTCTACTTCACCACATTGGGTTGCATTCCTCATTAGGACAAATGTGAAACACCACTTGTACCTTTCGATGTACTGGCCGACACCATCCTCCACAAACTGTTAAAGCAGCTATGATGCTCCATCGATTTCTGTCCGTACACCGTAAAGAAAAAGCACTTTTAATGGATGTGGATAATGGCTTTTTCGGAGAGGTAAATGTCGGTAAATTTTACGGAGGCTGAGCCACGTCTATTGGAATATGTTTTTGCGCGATGGCGGGAAAAAAGGCGGGAAAGGCGTGGTTAACATCTATTGAAATCGGTGATTTATAGATAATTGCGAAGATTTAACACCATCAGAAGACAAATATGCTCTTCATGCGCAAGCTCAACAATGGCAAGAACGCCAAGGAACTCGCCAAGATTGTCATCCGATTGCTAAGGCCATACAAGGGATTTGTAAAAACGATTACTACGGACAATGGCAAAGAATTCGCCTGTCACGAAATGATAGCCGATGCGCTCGATACAAAGGTGTACTTTGCCGACCCATACGCATCATGGCAGAAAGGGGCGGTAGAAAACGTAAACGGACTCATAAGACAGTACATTCCAAAGAAAACTGCGTTTGAAGACATTTCACATCAACAAATCACACGATATATGCACGAAATTAACAACAGACCAAGGAAAAAACTGGAGTTTTCAACCCCAAGAGAATGCTTTTTAAACAGAATACTATAAATTTGCACTTGCTGCTTGAATTCGCCGTCGTTGTCGTAGGTCATAAACCTCAAAAGTCTGAAAAAAGCGAAACAAAAAATGAAGGAACCAAAGATGAAGTGCATTAATATTACTGTTCTGATTATAATAACTTTATTGTATTCTTTAGGACTCACAAGCTGTAATAGCCAAAACTCTGAGCACAGCGGCATCTCTACTCAGAGAAAGAAGGCAGATGTTAAAGAAAAGATATCAAATAACGACATCAAACATAAGATAGATGATAGCCTTTTTGTACAAAGAATTATAGACGGGAACTTTTTTGTAGACGAGTTCTCCCAAGAACTAGACTACAATTTAGTCGTAAGACATTGCCTTTCACATACTGATGAACAGTATGATGAAACTTTTGCTGATGGATTGAGCAAGATGTTGGTAAAATATCCCGAGAAAATAAAAGGAATACTTAAAGCCATAAGCTTACTTCCTGCGGAGCAACAAAATAGGACATATCATAATTTGAAAATCTATATCATATCAGCGTGGATAATGGGCAACTATACGGATTCCATAGACATAGATACATTCTATAAGACTTATCCATTTTTCAAAAAAGAACACCCGACTAAATACGGGCAATCCGTATCGTGCTTTCTGGTACGCACGAGGACATGGTAAGGGTACAGGACGAGGGCAGACTGAACGAATGGTGCGATGACAACCTGCAATGGCTGCATCGCACGTTCGGAAAGGAGAACACCGTATCGGCTGTGCTTCACATGGACGAGCATACTCCGCACATCCACGCAACAGTCGTGCCGATAGTGACAGGTGAACGTAGAAAAGCCAAGAAGAAGCAGATGGAGGGCAAACGCACCTACCGCAAGAAAGCCAACGCCGTGCGCCTGTGTGCCGATGACCTCATGAGCCGTGAAAGGCTGGTAGCCTACCACGACAGCTACGCCGCAGCGATGACGAAATACGGCTTGCAGCGTGGCATACGGGGTTCGGAGGCACGGCATACCACCACCGCCCAATACTACCGTGACCTGAAACGGCAGGCGGGAGAGCTTGAAGCCAACGTAAGGCAGTTGCAGACCGAGCATCAACGAGCAGAACGGCAGCTTGATGAAGTGCGAAAAGAAATCAAGTCGGAGAAGCTGGAATCCGCCAAGACCGAAGCGAAAACGGCACTCGTGGCAAAGGTCGGTTCTCTTTTGGGCAGCAATAAGTTGAAAGTGGAAAGAGAGGAATTGCAGCAACGCATATCCGCCCTTGAAAGTCAGAACGAAGAATTGGTACGGCATATTGAAACAATGGAACGGGAACATCGTAAATAACGCATCAAGTTCAACGAGTATATGAACAAGATACAGCGATACTTCCCTCATGTAGAGAAGCTGTTGCCGTTGATTGACTTCTGCCGAAACACCTTGAACTTTTCTGAAAGGGTTATCCAAGAGCTGGGCAAGTTGAAGAAAGTAAGGCTGAAAGGTGATTTCTATTCTCCTGAATTCAACCGAAAGTTTCGTGACGAGAATGCGGCTTTCTCGTTTGAAGAGGACAAGAACAGGAAAGGAGATTACCACATATGCATGAATGACATTCCGCTTGTGCAATGGTTCAGGCAGAAAGCACATGAATGGAGGATCGGTTTGGGGATTGCACCTACAAGGCAGGATAAGGGGCTGAAAATATAGGATGAACTCAAAAATCCATTCCAAAAGCAAATAAAAGTATTAGAAGGTAGGAGATTATCGCAAAAAGTTCCTATTTTTGCAATTAGATAGAGGAAACTCTTTCCGGCTGAAGATGAAACATTAATATAAATTTTAACGATATGGATGAAGCTGTTATTAAGGCCAAAAAAGTAGAATGCATTATTGGCTTATTTTTCTTGCTACCTCCTGTGTTAGGGGTCTTTGCATTTGTCTTCCAGCTATTTGGAGCTGATACTAATTTTTCTGAAATGTCAGAACTTTCATCAAAGTGGACGGCTCGTTTTGACCAAGGAGGCGGTATGTCTGCTGCTCCTATTTATTTAGGATTAATGGCTATAGCTGGAGTTTATTTGATAAAAGATTCTTTCTACGCATTTTTTATTAAAGATGAACAAGATAAAAAAGAGATTGAAAAATAAATATATAGCTACTGTTTGTAAGTAAACAACCTTGCCAAATGTATATTCGCAAGGTTGTTTTTACTTTATAAAACAAGATTAAAATCATGGCAATAACTGAAGATGAATTAAAATCAAGGTTGGATAGAGTAAACAGTTGGATAAACAACTGTGATCAAAAAATAAGTATTCTATTAGCAGTTGAAGGAGTTGTGCTTACTATTTTCTGCACATCTGATTATATAGGTTGGATACACCAAAAACTTATATTTCCAATATATAATTACTATGAAACAGGGAATGGTGAATTTTCTTTAATCAATGCCATCCAATTATGTTTGCTTGCAGTTATGCTTGTTATGATTATTCTTTCTATCTTTTATTCTCTTCAAGTCATAAAAGGTACAATAAATGCTAGTATGTTTAAGCAGTCCGGATTGACAGAAAAATCGCTATTACATTTTGCATCCATATCAAATAAAAGTTTCTCTGATTTTAAAAGAGAAACTATAAATCAGTCTGATGAATCTGTGATAAATGATTTGTTGTCACAGATATATATAAATTCATCTATATGTACTACGAAGTTCAAACATCTTAAGAAATCGATGTGTTCTTTTTGTACGTTCCTATTTTTACTTGTTATTATGATGGTTATTCAATTTGTAATCAAATAATTTATGGATATGAACGAGTTTATGTCAAATATGAAAGATATGATAAACGATGTGTGTAAAAAAGATTTTACATATAATACATCGTTAAAAGTTCCGTCTTTACTTGATTCTGATTTGACCTATGAAAGTGGTGAAGCGAAAAAAGGCAAGTGCATAGAAACGTGTGTGTTATTCGTTGACATTAGAAATTCTGTAGAATTGACCCGCAAACATGATTCCGAAACAATGGGACGAATTTATACTGCATTTACTAAGGGAGTACTTAATGCTGCAAGGGAATATCAGGGATATGTGAGAAATATTATTGGAGATAGAGTAATGGTCGTGTTTCCAGTTAATAATTGTTTTGTCAATGCTATAAATTGTGCTGTTACAATTAATCATATCTCCAAGATGATTAATGAAGTATTTTCTAATGTTGATTTTCATTGTGGTATAGGTATTGATTATGGAGAAATGCGAGTGATAAAAGTCGGCATTGAACGCAAAGGTGATGAGAATACAGAAAATAAAGGATTAGTTTGGGTTGGCAAACCTGCTAATCTCGCTTCTCGACTTACTGATTTCGCAGGAAAAACTGTGAAAGACATATTTTATAATGTAACTGGTGATTTTTATCATTATGACCCATTAGGAATTCCACCATTCTTTGGTAAGCCACGCGAAAGTTGGATTAGAGAAAGTAGAAAACTGACAGCTGAACAACTGGCTAATGAATTATTCTATTCTACCGATGGTTTAAAAATTTATATCCATAATTTGTCTTCATTTGAGAAAAAAACAGAATCATACAAGTACAATCATATACTGATTTCGGATAAAGTGTACAAGGAGTATATTAAACAAAACTCTCAAAACTCTAAATGTTGGAAGCAAGAAACAAGAGAAATTAAAGATATAACATATAAAGTTTGGGGGGCAGATTTACATTGGAAACTAACATAGATGTTTTGTGGAAAACATTAGGGCTGAATAAAAAACATACGAGTAAATCATCTTATAGTTTCTATTTTTTTTTCTCATGACATAATTGGAAAACCAATAAGATTGATTATTTTTGCAGTATAAAAATGAGTTACTTGAAAAGCTATTCATAGCGAAACGTGGCAAATGATACGGTTGCCAAGTCATTACCCAAAAATAAAGTGATTCTTCTAACTTTCTTGATTTCAAAGAGGTATATTCCTTATACAGTTTTACGGAGATTTATTGTATGGCGGATGATTTTTGTAAGGAATTTGCTAAGGTGCA
>OCQA01000265.1_pt1 | contig 63000 bp, 46 predicted proteins | sample 1538571 | NCBI WGS metagenome assembly OCQA01 (sample SAMN04571708, study PRJEB22368) | human gut metagenome | biome: human gut; material: stool | host: Homo sapiens | place: Luxembourg | collected 2012-09-28 | reverse complement strand
GGGGGATTATCCCCACCCTGAGTGATGGGGAGGGTATTTGGATGGTGTAATTTATGCTTTTAAAGACAAGATGGGTTACAAAAAAAATCAGAATTTTTCAGTAGATTTAGCTATACATTATATATGATTGTTTTTCTTTCAGATAAACAATCTGCTCAAAAAGAAATGCGAGCTTCCATGCTTTTGTTTTCATTTATGCAATAGATTGTTATTACTTTGATTAAGAAGTCTATTAATTTCGTCATATTCAAAACCTATAAAATTGAGAACACAACAAATTAAAAGTTTCCGAAGTTTGAATGTTAAATTATATAAGTCCCATCCTTCAAGAGTATGTGGCTTTTTTGATTTATTCATAAAATGTGAATAATAATTCCGTGAATCTACTACTTGTCGACTATTGATATTGTCGTTTTTTAATTTATCAATAACAGAAAATTCTGATATCAAGGTTTCAAGCATTGTTGTTAAATTGGTCTCTTTACGAAATCTTGTACAGAATCCTTCAATAGCTTGTATTACAATTAGAAAATCTATACTTGAAAATACTGTCTTATACTTAATACTATCAATAAGATGTGCCCTTATTGGTGCTATATTTTCTTTATCATTATACCATTTATGAATTATTTGAGGGTATTGTTGGGATATAGAATTATAATCAAATAAATAGTTGTATCTTTTAGTTGAAGGTATGTTGTTTGTATCTCTTTGAATATAAAATATTTGTATGGGATGATAGAATTTTTTCCCATCTTTATATTCTTGATACAATGTTCTGTCATACAATATTATTATGGAACAATTTATAGTCTGCAATGTTGCTAAAGACAGAAACTGTTCAAACAAATATATGTTGGCAAAAAAGTCCTTTATTGAGGTATCATTCTTTTTTAATATGCTAATATAAGTGTATTGTTCTATTTGGGGTGATAAATAATCTCCCTGATAATTTACGCTACCTTTTATATCTATTGTAGTATTTTCATCTACATCTGTACTATTTATCAATATACTTTTAGAATTAAATGATATTGTAGTAGTAAATTCCTCATTAAGTTTGTCTTTCATCATTGTTCCTTTTAAAGCACATGGAGAACACCAATGACTTAATTCAGGAATCGTTACATTGGCTTTATAAAAACACTCTTCCTCAAAATCTTTAAGATGTTTCCCTATAATAAGGAACTGACAGTTGTAATTTACAATGGGGAATGGGCAACTAAAATTTAGACTTGCATATGAATGACAATTTATTAATGTAACTTTTTTAGAATCAGACGTAACCCCATGAATAATATTTTCATCGACACTTTTATCACAAAATAAAATATCAATATCTTTTGAATCAAAAGTACCAATTAATTCTAATTTTATTTTTTCATTAGGAGTATAAGTTAATATTCCCGCAATTTTATTATTGGGATTACTGGGTAACCACCAATATCCTTTATATTCCAACTTCTCATTTAGTTTTATTAACTTATTCATATTTCTATTTTTATAAATGGAATCTCTCCAACAACTTTTGTTAATTCTTGAATCATTATTTCTTTTACAAAGACTTCATTTCCTATGGTTGTACAGATAGAATCATGGATAGTAAAAACAGGAACTTTATGATTGCTTATATTCCATATTTGGAAACAACATCTATGCAAGATGATTTGACTTTCTATATTTTGTAGAATACACGCCAAGGTCTCATGATTTTCTTTTTTTACTAATCTTATCAATTCGTAAATTTGAGGAAAATTTTGTTTGAAATATCTCTTATATATAGGCATAAACCTATTCTTTGAGAATAAGGTCGTTAAAATCATTGTCTTAATGTCATCTCTTTTAAGATTGACATTTTCTCTCTTGTTGATAATCTCTTGCATATATTCATAAACTTTTCCCTGTGATGCTGTTTGAATATAGTTTTCTAAAGCTGTATCATGACAAGTACTTAAAGATAAGACATATTTGTATATTTCCAATAAGTGCTCTTCTTGAATCATGTTCTGAATATTCTGAGATAACATTCCTATATTCAAAGATATATCAGAGTTCTTATCCCAAAAAGATGGATTTAGGAGTAAACACAACAAATAAGGTTGGCTGTTAGAAATATCTACATTTACTAACTTTTGACCATTGTAACTTAAAAATCTACGGTAATCCTTTTGTAAGTTAGTTATAACAGAATGTAATCTATGCACATTGCTATCAATAGATACCTTATAATCACCAATAGCAATACTATTGATGTTATATAGGGCTGCATGATATTGGGTTAGTGGATTTTTTCTTTTAATAAAGTTGTTACGACTTTTATCTCTGTTTATATCCCATGATTGTATTCCTTTACTGAATTTATCCTGCATCATTTGATGAGCATAATTCAAAGCTGCTTCTTCGTCTATCTGTAATCCTTTCGTGGAATACCAATAGGAAAGATAGGGAAAATCTAAGATTGGATTATGGACAAAAAAACCTGTTTCTTTATTGTAAATTTCTTCTTGGATAGATGCAACATTATCTGTGTTTTGTCGAAATGCAGGATAGTCATACCTTACTAAAGGGGCATTTGCATATCTTTTTGTAAACCTATATCCTTTTGATTGTTTCCCTTGGATATATTGTCCCTTTGTTTCCAATACTCCTGTTAATATAAGATAATCAAGGTAGGAGAGATAGTCTTTAAAAAAGTTTCTGATTAGCTTTGAGTTGATTGATACATACCCTGTTTCTGTAATAGAATCTTTATTTCGTGCAGGTATTGAACTTATCAACCCAAGAATATAAATGAATCTAACAGGGTCAAATTTTAAAGAAGAACCAATACCACCATATTTTGATACAGACCGGATTATTCCCCTATTATCCTGTACAAACATATAATCTGTAATTGGATATTGAGCTAAATGAGCTTCTAAATCCAAATTACTTGGAATCAGAGCAAAATAGCCTGAATATTTTAAAGGAATGCCTAAAGAGCTAACAATGGAATGCTTAGGTTCTAATTTATTGAAATATTCTTGAAGTTGGATTTTCTTTTGAATCCAAATCCTATCTTCTATGTAATCAATTCTATTATTCATTATGGTAGGAAATTATTTTAATTGACAAAAATAGCAAAGAATCTCCATGGTTTGACAGACTATAGAGATTCTTTTTACCTACATTGCTGATATTTCTTCAAGCACATACTCCAACACCTTCCTGTTGGCTTCATTCTCCACCTCAAAATCTCTCTCAATATAGATGTCAGTTACCTTCATAGCTTCATCAATATGGTTGAGGGCTGCATGGACTGTGTACTTGTCTATGCCTACCTTATTGACAGCCAAGGTAGCCCATGAATGGCGGGCAGCATAATATTCCAAATCCTCTATCTGTAGGATTTCTCCTATTTGCTTCAAACCATAATTGATGGCTTTGTTGAAAGCATCAGCTGTAGAGTAATGCTGATAGAAGTTGAATACCTTCTTCCCTGTCCTGTCCCTATACTTCTCCACCAAAGGCTTGATAACCTCTATGACCTTTACCTTCATCTTTGCCTTATCATTTCTTCGGGCAGAAGTTTTGGCTCTATAATAGGTAATGACACCATCCCTTATATCTTCACATGAATAGAGGTCTGCTGAGTTCATGCCTATCAGTCCAAATGAGAGGATGAAACAGTCTTTGGCAAGATTGAACCTGCCTGCCTTTTCCCTGCCTCTACAATCAAGAAGATAGGGCATTGCATATATATTCAATATATCCTTAGCTGAAATGGCTCTTTTTCTTGTTGCCTCCTGCTTGGGTATTTTGAAGTTCTCAAAGGGAGAATGGGGAATGAGTATTATGTCCCTATCATAATCATTATACTGCTTCTTGGCTTCATTAAACAGATGCCTGATGCTGCCAAGATATAAGGAAACTACTCTATTGGATGGTATCCTTTTACCTTGCTTCTTGAGCAACTTGATTTTTTCTTCTCTCTTCTTGACAAGATAGTCCATAAAACCTTTTAACAAGGAAGTAGTCAGTTGCTGGATAACCAACTTGTCTTTCCCAAGGAACTGCACAAAGGCATTGATGGCAGATGTATAATTCTCTGCACCTTTGATAGTAGCATGAGTTATCCACTCCCTACTGAACTGGATAAAATCTATCTCTTGGGATTTCATTTGTTCTCCCTTCAAGAGAGCTATAATTTCATCCATAGTGTAGTGGTTTATGTCAATTTGCAGTTTGGCACATTCCTCTTGATAGTGCCTTACTATGGCATCTGCTTCTTGAATGAACTTGGGATTCTTTAGTCTGAAAGACTTGGTTAAGTCCTCTTGTCTGACAAAGATGTTGGTTGCCAGCCTTTTGACCTCTCTATTGTAGGTCATTCTAATCTTTACATTGTAAGTACCATCACTTTTCTGTTTGCTTTTTAGTACCTCTGCTTTGAATGTCAGCATGTTATCTCAAATAATTTGGGAACAACAATAGACCAACATTAGCTGATTTTAGATGTATTTCTGTCAATATTCATAACCCACAGGCAAAAATAAAACTCCCATAAGCCTTTAACTTACAGGAGTTTATCAGTGGACCAGCCAGGGCTTGAACCTGGGACCTCCAGATTATGAGTCTGTTGCTCTAACCAACTGAGCTACAAGTCCGGGAAAACACGAATCGTTTTCGCTGCAAAAGTAGATATTTGCGACGAATTATGCAAGAGCGGGCTTTAAAAAAGTGGAAGACAGCGAGGAGGCACGGCTTTTTTTCCATACCTTTGCGCCCGATTATGACAAGAACTACAACAGATTTCATGGATAACGGTATACGGAACCTTGTGTTCGATTTCGGCGGAGTGCTCATTGACATCGACCCCCGCCGCTGCGTGGAGGAATTTGAGAAGCTGGGCTTCGGTCCGGCGGAAGAGTTGATAGGAAAGTATTGGCAGCGAGGGGTCTTCCGCGACTTCGAACTGGGGAACGTCTCCTCCGAGGTCTTCTGCCAGTCGGTCCGCAACGAGGCAGGACGGCGGGTGACGGACGAGGAAATCATCGCGGCGTGGAACGCCATGCTGTGCGACATCGCACCCGCGAAACTCGAAAGGCTCCTCGAACTGAGAAAGGACTATAAGGTTTACCTGCTGAGCAACACGAACGTACTCCACTGGGAGGCGGCACGCCGCCTCTTCGCCCGCGGAGGACACTCCCTGCAGGACTATTTCGACGACGTCTTCCTCTCCTTCGAGATGCACCAGGCGAAACCCGATGCCGGTATCTTCCAGTCGCTTGCCATGCGGACGGGGCTTTTCCCCCACGAGACGCTGCTCATCGACGATGCGTCCGCCAACTGCGACGTGGCACGCTCGCTGGGGTGGCACACGCACTGTGTGAACCCCGGGGAAGACTGGACTTCCACGATTTAAAACCACTACCGCTATGAACACCAAACCCTGTGTCGCTACAATCGGATTCTTTGACGGTGTGCACCGAGGACACCAGTTCCTCATCAGCCGTGTGAAACACCTGGCGCAGGAGCTGGGGCTGGAGTCGGTTATCATCACCTTCCCGGAGCATCCGCGGACGGTGATACAGCCGGGCTTCCGCATGCAGCTCCTCTCGACCCCGGAGGACAAGCGCCGTCTGCTGAAGGAGCAGGGTGTGGACCGCATCGTCGAGCTGCCTTTCACGCGCGAGCTGTCGTGCTACACGGCACGCGAGTTCATGCTGGAGGTGCTGCAGCGCCGGTTGAAGGTCGACACGCTGGTCATCGGCTACGACCACCGCTTCGGGCACAACCGCAGCGAGGGCTTCGAGGACTACCGGCGTTATGGCGAGGAGATGGGCATGAAGGTGGTACACGCCGAGGCCTGTGTGGTCGACGGGGTGACAGTGAGCTCGTCGGCTGTCCGCCGCTTCCTGGGAGGAGGCGAGGTGACGATTGCCGCCCATTGCCTGGGCTACGAGTATTACCTGGAGGGGACGGTGGTCGACGGTTTCAAAGTCGGACGGACCCTGGGCTTCCCCACGGCGAACCTGCGTGTGGACTGCCCTGACAAGCTGGTGCCTGCCGACGGGGTCTATGCCGTCCGTGTCCGGGTGGACGGGGCGGAGCATGCCGGGATGCTCAACATCGGGGTGCGTCCCACGGTGGACAACGGACGCGAACGTTCGGTGGAGGTACACATCCTGCACTTCTCGGGCGACCTGTACGGACACCGCATGCGTGTCACCTTCGTGCAGCGTATCCGCAACGAACAGAAGTTCGCCGGGCTGGACGGGCTCATGGCGCAGCTCCGTCGCGATGCCGAGGAGGTCGAGCGCATCTTCAGTAATCCTTCTCAATCCTGATAGCCGTATGAAAAAAGCCGTATTCCTTGTTCTTCTCTACTTCGTCTGCCAGTTTGCGGCGACGTTGCCCTTCGTGTTCCTGCATTTGCTCCGGGATGTGCCCGAACCGTTGTCGCTGACGGACCCGGCTGAGCTGGGGCTGTCGGTCCTGCTGTCGAACGTGCTGATGATAGCCCATCTGCTCTACTGGAAGTACGTGCGCCTGGGCGTGCGTTCGCTGACGGAAGTCCCTCTGCGGATGCTGCTGGTGTGCGTCCCGCTGGTGCTGTCGGCGATGTTCGTGCTCAATGCGTTCAACGAGTGGCTGGACCTGCCCAACTGGGGCGAGGCATCCTTTGAGGGGATGAGCCGCACGGTGTGGGGACTGCTGGCGATAGTGGCGGGTGCTCCGCTGGTGGAGGAGATGTTGTTCCGCGGCGGTGTGATGAACCTGCTCCACCGTGCAGGCTACAGTCCGAAGGCGATGATCGTGTGGTCGGCGTTGCTGTTCGGTCTGTTCCACATCAATCCGGCACAGATTCCGTTTGCCTTCCTGCTGGGCCTGCTGCTGGGTTGGCTTTACTGGCGGACGGGCAGCCTGTTGCCGGGCATCCTGTGCCACTTCATCAACAACGCACTGGGTGCACTTGTGCTCCGTTCGGAGCATGCCGACGCGCGCCTTGTCGACCTGATGGGCGGCACGGGTCCGCTCCTTGCAGGCGTCGCCGTGGCAGCGGTGGTGTTTGCCGTCTCCCTCTTCTACGCCCGTCGTTGGCTGAAGGCGGTGAATGGAACTGTGTGGGAGGACTGACGTTTCTGCCCCGTGCAGTAAACACATATTCACCGTGTCAGTCCAGGTCGGTCCGACACGGTGAGTTCAGAGGGTATGGGTACTATCCCACATCAATAGGCTGCTTCAGACAGGGCAAAGACGAGCTTGCTGATAGTGCCGAATCCATCCATCTTGTAGACGGATTTCACATCCCCGCTCTTTTCCAGTAGCAGCTCATGCACTTCCCCGGTCCCATTGGGCAGGTTGAAGGCAATGCCCAGCGTGTTCTCCAGCGGATAATCTTCTTCATACAGCTTCATGAGGGCATCGTCATAGCGGCTGTTGGTCTTGAATTGTATGTCCTGGATGTACGAGCCGGCAGGACCTTCGTAGATGAGGTCAAACTCGTCGGTCGAGAGGTTGTAGATGTACAGGCTGTTCTCCCGGGTGACGAAGTACTGGTTGGGATATTCCCGGCTGACGATGATGCGTGAGCCTTCGTCGAGGACCAGGTAGGGGAGCAGGCTGACCTCCATTTTGGGGAGTTCCTTTCCTCCGACACTGTTGGTGTAGAGAGAGTAGCGCACGTAGGTATTGTTGGAACGCCGGAAGATGAAGTCGATGTAGGTATTCTTGTCATCCCAGGTATTGCCCAGTGCGGTCACGAGCGTCATGTCTTTCAGTGAGCGTTCGCCGGTGAAGAGCAGGGGCTCCAGCTCGGTGAGCATGGCGACGTTGTACATATCCATTCTCACGCGTGTGAGCCCGGTCAGCTTGGTATTGTCCCGTGTGTTGAAGAGGAAGATTTTCTTTTGCCCGTTGTCCCAGATGTAGAGCTTCTTCTCGAAGTAGGTTGCGAAGTCAGCCTGATAGTTCTCGGTTCCGGCGGCGCACTTGAGGGGGTAATAGATGCGGTATCCCGGTGAATAGAGCACTTTCTTGCCGGCAGTGATGAGGCCTCCCAGCTGGCTTCCGTCGGTGAATGCCGTAACGACCTTCTCCTCCGAATTCCGCGGCATCATCTGGCTATACCAGCCGCGCAACTGTGCTTGCGGATTGAAGGGGAAGTAGGCATAGAGCTCGTCTCCTGCCAGGATGTTGATCAAGGCGGCATCGCGATAGCCGTAGCCCATCTGGAGGTAGTTGAAGTCTGTCACCTTGTTGGCGGTGAAGGCTGCATAGAGCGCACTGTCGGGAGCTTCGGGAGTGAGAATCATGGAACGTGTCTTGATGATGTCGGTCCCCTTCCGTACGGCGTTTCCCAGCTTGACTTGTCCGTCTTGTGTGTGGAGCACGAACCAGTTGTTGATGTAAGGCAGGACGGTCTTGATGCGCACTCGCTGGTAGTAGTCCAGGTCTGTGAGCTTGTCATGCAGCTTCATCAGGAAGAAGGTGTCCGTCGGGTGGCTGGGTTGTATTTTGACAGGCAGTGTACGGGCATACAGTGTGTCTGTCCGATTCGTCAGTGACACCCAGGAGCAGACCACTTCATTGCTGTCCACAGGCTGTTCTCCGTCCGTGACATCCACCCGGTAGGTCATGGCCAGCGTGTCGTTTCCCGTCGGCTGGTCATACGTATAGACAATTTCGTTGTCAGATACCCGCCGGAAATCATCGGGCGAGATGAGCAAGGTCAGTTTGCGCAACGGCGTGTAGTCGTAATGCCCTTTGTCCTCGTAGCAGCTCATGGTCATGATGGCACATAGTGTGAGGGGCAGGGCGATGCCGGTTATTAGTTGGTATATTGTTTTCATAAGGTCAAGAAGCTATGTAGGGGTCAAACGTAAAGTCTTTCGGGTGGTCGGGGTGCTCAGCATTGTATTTCTTCAGGGCTGCATTGAGCAGAATCTTGTTGGTGCGCGCACTCCGTGTGCTTTCGAAGTCGGTTGTTTTCAGCACGGTGACCATGAAGGCATGTTTCTCCGGACTGTATTGGCCATAATAGTAGTCATGCAACTCTTTCCAGTAGTCCGGCTTTTCATAGCGGTCGGTAACGACAAATAGGTGTTTCAGTCCTTCTTCCGGTCCTAAGGCGAAGTCCTGTGTCTTTTGTTCCGGGTATATTTCTACCATAGAGGCGTAGTATGCCTGTCTGAGGGCAGGACGGTTGATGGTGACCACGAGTGTGTCCCTCAGTTTTCCCCGGCGGATGACTGCCTGCTGTTGCATCTCCAGGTCTGCGGCACCGGCAATTTCCAGGTTTGCCAATGTCCGGCTGTCGTCGGCAGTCGCCTGTCGTACGCGCAGTGTCACTTGCCGGTCCCGGTCAGCTTCCCATCCCATGACTCTCAGGATAAGTTTTACCGTGACCGTACGTATGGAGTCTCCTGCGAGGGTCGTGTCGTCGGTCTTGACAACGCGTCCTGCAAAGTTGACTTCGTCGACTGGTATCGTCCCGGTGGGGGCGGAGGATTCGAAATAGACACTGTCCATCGCTTCGTCATAGCGCAGGATGGAGTCGTCCTTGCAGCCACAGAGCGTGGCTGCATAGCAGAGGCAGAGCCAGATGTATTTATATCGTTTCATAGTGCTATTTAATAGGTGAAAAGAAATAAGATGTACGACTGTCCATGGGTTAGCGTTGTCCCAGTCCGTGTTCCACTTCATCATCGGGGATGGGGAAGACATAGCGTCCTGTCATTCCTTCAGCCACGGGACACTTGAAGAATGTCTTGCTGTCTGTCCGTTTGAGGAAGAAGAACCATTGCCCTTCACAGAGGAAGTCTTTCTGGTATTCCTTGTCGATGATGGCCATGCGCATGGTTTCGGTGTAGTTCCCGTCGGGGACTACGTCGTACTTGGAGGCGATGCCCCGTGCATGCCGGAGTGTGTTGATGTCATTGGCACTCTGTTCGAGCGAGGCTGTTTCGGCACGTATCAGGAACATCTCCGCCAGACGGATCAAGGGGACATTCCGGGTGGTCTGTCCTTCAGCCGACGCCATGAACTTGCGCGGCATCACCTTGGAGCCTGAGTGGACCATGCCTTCACGGTTCTTGTAACGGATATCATTGATGCCGATACTCAGTGCTTCAAACACTTCCTGTGCATTTTCCAAGGAGAGGTAGAGCGCTTCGGAGCCGGCGGCATTCAGCTGCTCGACGGAGGCCGGGAACCAGTTTTCCACGCGGCCGTTCAGGTCAAAGATGTCGAGCATGAACAGTGACTCGGCTGACAGGGACGGGTCGGCGGCGTTGCTCCTGACGAGTGATAGCCCGCAGTGCCGGATGACATCATCCGCGTATTGGTATGCTTTTTCCCTGTCGCCCGTCCACAGGCATACGCGTGCAGCCAATGCCTTGACGGCGTATAGGTTCATCCGGTATTGGCGGTTACGCAGGAAGGTATTGGGATAGTTCAGCTCTTTGTCTGTACCCACTGGGTCGGCAGCCAGCAGTGCCTCTGCCTCGTTGAGGTCGTTCATGATGTGCATTACCAGTGAATCGGCAGGACAGAGAGGCTTCTTGTCCGGTGTGAGTTCATCGCGCCAGGGCACTGTCTTCAACTGGCGATCGGTGGCATAGACCGGTCCCCACATGCGGAGCAGGTCAAAGTACATATAGGCACGAAGTCCGAGAGCCTCGCCCTTGATGGTATTGAACAGCTCATCACTCAGGTAGCGTTTTCCCTGGAGGTCCAGGTAGTGGAGCAGGTTGTTGTCGTTGGCGATGGCGTTGTACATGCTTTCCCAGATGTGCCTCTGTGCGCTTGTGCTGGTATTGTTCTCTTTGTAATCGTAGAGCTCGGCTTCCACGGTGGGGTTGACTTCTTCGCCAAGCCGGTCATAGCGTTGTTCCAATTGTGAGAGGTAACCATAGGTGAGCGTCTTTCCATAAAGCTCATCTTGGGTGAGCAGCTTGTATACTCCCGTGAGTGCACTCTTGTAGCCTTCTTCGGAGGTATAGAGATGCTTGGTCTTTACGTCGGTCTGTGGTTGTACATCGAGCCAGTCAGCGCATCCGGTGCCTAGCAGCATGGACAGCAAGGCGGGCAGGATGTAGAGTCGGTATGCTTTCATTGTACCTTGGGGTTTTATTTGAACATAATAGACAGATTGAAGTTGATTGTGCGGGCAAAGGGGTAGTTGGTGCCTCGCTCCAGCTTGATGTTGGAGAAACGCGCAATGTCCTGCATCGTCATGCCCACGTTCATGTAACGTATGTAGAGGCGGTCGAGCAGGGTGAGCCGTGTGCCGTCCAACCGGTAGCTGAGGTTGATGGAGGAAATCCTGAACTCGTTGACATTTTGCAGGAAGCGCGAGCTTTGCTTGGTCTCCGAACCGGTGATGGTGAGTGCTTTGTAGAGTGCGCTCCGGTTATTGGGAGTCCATCGCTCGGTCAGTGCGCGCTTGTCCGCATTGTAGGCGAGGTTGACGTTCTCGATTTTGTTGACCAGCGTGGAGTTGTATTGGTCAGAGTCGATGTTGAACATGCAGCCAATGCTGAAGCTGAAGTCTTTCCACACGACACTGTTTGACACCGTGCCGGTGTAGAACGGGGTGGAGTCGCCCAAGGGGACTTTGTCCGCAGCGTCCCAGATGAACGTCTTGTTACCGTTTCGTTTCCGGTAGATTTCCTTTCCGGTTGCCGGGTCGATGCCCAGGGAGGGGACGGTCATGATTTGCGTCGTAGACTGTCCCTCCTGGTAGATGGGCAGGGGAGTGTCGGTCTTTGCCAGGTTCTCGGCGTTCTGTTTGGCAAGGTTGTTTGATATCTTCTTGATGACGTTCTTGTTGTGTGTGCCGTTGGCGGAGATCATCCATTGGAAGCGGCGGCGGGGATTCTCCAGGATGGTGTAGGAGATATTGGCCTGATGCCCGGTGTTAAGCAGCGCTCCAGCATTCTCGGTCATGGATGAGAATCCTACGGAAGGCGACAGGGTGAAGTCGACAAGCAGCTGGTCGGTGTAGTTGTAATAGTAGTTGTAGGAGAGGCGGAGGCGGTTCTTGAGTGTGCTCAGCTCTATCCCGACGTTGGTGTTCCGGGTTTGCGACCAACCCAACCTGTCGTTTCCGATGCCACGCAGCACGGCACCGATGACGTCGGATGACTTGTACGGGTCGGAGAACTCGTCATAAGTGTAGGTCTGCATGCCTTGATAGGACTCATAGTTCTGTGACCCCGTCACACCATACGAGGCACGCAGTACGAGGTTGCTGGCAAGTGTGGTGGGGAACCACTTTTCCTTATGCACGTTCCAGCGTGTACCCACTGACCAGAAAGGAGCCAGTCCCTCACTGGACCCAAAGGAAGAGGCCTGGTCACCACGCAGGCTGAAGTCCACGGAATAGCGCATGTCATACATGTAGCCTACTTGACCAATGAGGCCGATGCTGCGGTTTTTGGAGTCGTTGCCACTCGGAACTGTGGATTTCTTATCAAGCCCGAACAGATACTCGTCCATGCTGTCGTTGGGGTAACCGCGTGCAACGAGCGTCATGCTTTCGCCACGGTTGTCGGACAGCTCGGCGCGGGCAAAGGTCGTGAGCATGTGTTTGCCCAGTGTCAGGTTGTAGGAGAGCGACACGTTACCGGTGATGCCTGTCGTGGTTCCGTTCATCTTGGTGTAGCTTCCTTTGCGGACGATGTCTACCACGCCGTAGCTGATGAACTCCGCATTGTTGGGCGAGACGAACTTGTCGCGTGAGGAGGTGCCGCGAGAGAAACTTACCTCGCCCATCAGGCGTAAGTTGGGCAGGAAGGCATATTCCAGCGAAAGCTGGTTGGAGAAGGTGAATATCTCGCCTTCCTCTTTGTTGGGGAATTGTGTGTTGTAAAGTGGATTGTAGATGTTGATACGGGATCTGCCAACGGCGATAGCCTTGGAGTCGAGGATATTGGTGTACTTCCCTTCTTCGTCGCGTATGGGATAGTAGGGATTGAGCTGTGCGTAGCGGGAGAACTGTCCGTAGGGAGACTCCTTGGTGGTTGTGGAGTTCACCCGTGTCTGGTTGGAGATGTTCAGCTTCCCATAGCGGTAGGTTAGTGTCAGGCTCAGTGACTTGTTGTCGCGCGAGGAGCCTTTCATCACGCCGGGCATGTACATGTCCGATGCACTGAGGCGGTAGCGGAATGCATCGTCGCCTCCCTCAGCCGAAAGGGTGTGCCGTTGGGTAATGGCTGTGCGCAACGGTTGTGAGAGCCAGTAGGTGTCCACCCCTTCTTCGATGTAGCGGCGATAACGGTTGTAAGTGTTCATCTGCTCGGCATTGTCCGTATGGAAAAAGCCGGCTTTCCACTCGGTCTCCAGTTTCTCCTCTGCATTCATCAGGTTGAAGTCTGTCAGGTCGGGATAGGTTACGCCGATGTTGTTTGCATACGTGAAGCGTAAGCGTCCGGCAAGCGGTTTCTTGGTTTCGAAGACCACTACACCGTTAGAGGCTTTTGAGCCGTAGATGGCTGTTGCGGCAGCATCTTTCAGGATGACTACTTCGCTGATGCGCTCAGGTTCCAGGTTCATGATGGTTTCGATGGACACTTGGAAGCCGTCGAGCACGAAGAGCGGCATGTTAGGTATGTTGGCGTAACCGTTGATGAACATCTGCATCTGTTGGGCGTCGCGTTCCAGACCGGCACCGTTGTTGCCCAGCTGCACGTCTCCACGGATGCGGAACTCCGGCATACTGTTCGGGTCAGAGCCCATTTCCTGATTTTCCATGACGCGGAATGAGGGGTCAAACTGCTGTAAGGCCATGAGCAGGTTGTTGGGATTGCGCTTGAGCAGGTCGTCTCCGCTCACCCGTACATATTCGCCCGTGAAGCTTTCCGTGCTGCGTTTCTGTATGCCGGTGACGACGACTTCCTGGGTTATCTGACTGTTGGGAACGAGACGGATGCGCAGGTTACTTGGATTCTTGAGCCGTCGTAAGTCGATGCGTTGTGTCTCGTAGCCTACGTAGGAGATGAGTATGGCTTGGGTACCTTTGGGGACTGTCAGCCGGAACTGGCCCTGTACGTTGGTTACGGTGCCGCCACCTTTCTGTTTTTCCGGATAGATGTTGGCACCGATGAGTCGTTCGCTGGTCTCAGCATCGGTGATTGTTCCGGATAGGACCATCACTTGCTGTTCCTGTTGTGGGCTGTTGGACTGTGGTTGCTGTGCCGACACCGGAAACGGGGTGACGGACAGGGCAAGGCACAACATGCCTGAGTAGAGAATAGGCTTGTGCTTCATGATAATGGTATTTTAAGGATAGGAAGATTCGGGGAGTGCCTGTTTATTTGCTCAAGTGTTTGGTTAGTGTGCGCTCCAATGCTTCACCGCGCAGACCGGTGGCAATCAGCAGTCCGTCCGGACCGATAAGGAAGGTCTTTGGAATGGCGTTGACATCGTATTTTACGGCTGCATCACTGCCCCACGCTTTCAAGTCGCACACGTGGTGCCATGGCATGTCGAGTGTTTGTACGGCTTGTAGCCATGCGTCTTTCTTGTCATCCAATGATACGCTGAGAATGGTCAGGCGTTCACCGTATTTGCGATGAGCTGCCTGGATGTAAGGGATTTCCCGGCGACACGGACCGCACCAGGAAGCCCAGAAGTCGAGCAGGACATACTGCCCCTTGAAGTCGGACAGGCGGATGGACTTGCCGGTAGCGTCAGTTGACTCAAAATCGGGAGCCGGAGCGCCGATGCTGACGGATTTGGCTGCACACATGGCCTGCAGTTCACTGATGTAGGGATGCTCGGTGAAATGAGGGGTTACTGCTGCCACTTCCTGACGTAATTCATCGGCCGTCATGCTGCCGGCAAGCGTATTGCGCAGTAGCATCAGACCGAAAGGCTGCTGTTTGTAGCGTTCGTAATACGTCCGGGTAATGGCGCGTGCACGCGCCGTGCTCGACTTGGACCGTTGCTCGAAACGTGCCGATTGTTCTTCCTGGCTGAGATTAGGGGTCAGGTAGGCTTCGATGAGTGCGGCGTTCACCACGCTGTCCTTGGTCGAATAGGTGATGTCGGCACGGTAGGCATGGAAGATGGCATTGTCGAGTGTGCCACCCAGGTCGCTGGTATAGATATAGGCGGGGTTGCCTGTTTTGATACGGGTGGTGCCGTCTTCCAGGAAGAAGGGACAGGTGCGGCGACCGTAAGACACATTGGTCATGATGAAGGCGAGTCGGGGATGTTCGACATGTGAACCGCTGAAGGTGTAGTGTCCATCCTTGACTTCGGTACTGTCAATGGGCACGTACTGACGGTTTGTCTCATCGACCAGGTAGATTTTCCCTTGGTATGCAGGGTCTATTGAACCTTGGATGGTGTAACTGTGCTGTTGGGCATGGAGGGTAGTGTTGAATGCTCCGAAGGTGAGGGAGCACAAAGCCGTGATGGCTGAGAGTTTGTAATTCTTCATATGATGAAAGGATAGGATTGAATATGCTGGGGACTTGTTCACTGGGGAGGAGAGAGCCACGTTGCTGCAGGGATGATTAAGGCAGTGCACCGGTTTGGTCTGGTGTACATGTTCGTATGATATATGAATGGGGAACACACATCTTTCCCTCCTATAATTCTCCTTCATAGGCTTCTTACTAAACTTTAGATGATACGTCTGGATACACAGGATGGATATCCATGCGGCTTCAAAAGTATTCAGTTTGTGCTAGAAAAGCAAATATCGGGTGCTTTTTTTGTGGATGGGAAGCAAATATTATCTGATGTGGTCGTTTTTTCTTTCTTCCTGGCCGTCCTTCCCCCTTCCCTTTCCCTTTCATGGATTAAACGTAGTGTACCCCTTCAGTTCGGTGCGCAGGGCGTCGGACTTGCCATGGACCAGCTTGTCGAGCAGTGCCCAGAAGCGGGGGCTGTGGTTCATCTCCACGGTGTGGCACAGCTCGTGGAGGATGACATAGTCGACCAGGTGCTCGGGCAGGAGCACGAGCGAGCAGGACAGGTTGATGTCCCGACGTGCGGAACAGCTGCCCCAACGGCCTTTGCTCGTATTGATTTTCACGCTTTGGAAGGGCAGTCCTGCCTGTTCCGACAGGCGGCGGATGCGTGGCGGAAGCACCTCTTTGGCACGTCGGCGCAATGTCTCCTGGATGATGCCGCGCAGCCACGGCTGCATGCCTTCGTCATGGAAGTCGGTGCCGGGAGGACAGAGTAGGGTGAAGTCGCCCTCGCGACTGCGCATCTGGAACCCCTTGCTTCCGCCATACTCCACGTGGAAGCGGAAGAGCGGGGCGTCGATGCGGAAGTCCGGGTCGACGAAGGTGGAGGGGCGCAGCTGTTGCAGCCGCTGCCTGACTTCCGTGCGACAGGAGTCGAGGAACAGGCGGATGCGTGCTTCGAGCGTGCCGGGAGGTACGGTGACGACGATGTGTCCGTTGGATTCGATACGGAGGATGAGCCGGCGCGCCCGTCGGTTGATGCGGATGTAGACGGTGCCGAACTCGGAGTCGGTGATTCTGAACAGTTCTGCCATAGCGGTGCAAAGGTACGCATAAAAACTCTGACGGACCACTGCTCACGCGGTAGTCCGTCAGGGTATTGTATTCTACAAATGTTGAGAGAATTGAAACTTCACAGCCTCGTTATTCTTTGTTCTTGTAAGCATGAATTGTTTACAGTCTTAAGCAAATGAATTGTTTCTATAATAAAGCAAATAAAATTCCTTGTTCTCACTCCTTCCGGCTTGTGGCGGCGGCGGGCACCATCGTGTGCGTAAGCTGCCGGATGAACGCGTGGTTCATGTCGCCGGTGAAGTTGATGACCGTGAACTGTTTCCCTACCTGGCGGAGCAGCACCAGCTCGACAATCTCGGTCTTGTGCTCGCGGACGAAGATGCGGCAGTGATCCTTCCCTTCGTCATACGAAGCCAGTTCCTTGAAGCGGGCGGAGTTCTTCCGTGCCATCTCTTCGGCATGCTTGAAGTAGGTTTTGCCCTGCCTGCCGGCATTGACAATCTGCATGCTCTTCAGGCGCGAGATGATGTCCGCCATTCCGGTCGTGTCGTTTTCACCGATGCCGTGGTCGAGAATCTCCTCCATCATTTTCGGACTGACGCTGATGCAGTGCAGGAGGCTGTCGCCCTCATGCTCCGCCATGTAACGTGAGGCGAAGTCCTGTGCCTGCGTGACTGTGGCGATGAGTGCCAGCAGACACACGGTGAGCCATGTGCGCCTCATTGGACTGCCTGTTTAGGGGCGGTGTCGGCGACGCTGTCACTGTCATGCACCTGCGATTTCTGGAAACTCTCCGACACGATCTGCAATGCCTCCGAGACGGTCCCATAGGCCGACTGCGGGTCGGTGTAGGTGTCCTGGTAAGCGTCGTAGTTGTAGTCGGTCTGTCGGCTGCGGTCAAAGGAGTGTTGGGCGACCGTGCCCAGCGACAGCATGACGGCAACGACGGCGGCTGCCTTGAAGAGGGGCATCATGCGGCGGCGCATCGGGAGGCGGCGTGCCTTGACGCTCGGACGTTCGACCTGCGCGAGGATGCGCTCGTCGAAGTCTTCGCCCAGGTGCAGGTCCGCAGCTGCATCTTCGTAGGCAAACAGACTCTTGTAGGGAAGCAAATGAGCAGGTACTTCTTTCTGCCGGAAGAAGGCACGCAAGATTTGCTCTTCCTCCACGGAGGTTTCGCAAGCCCAGTAGCGTTCGAGTAACTGTTCAATATACTTATAGTCCATAGTCGTTTATTTCGGTGTATTGTTGTTTTATCTTCTGGCGGGCGCGGAACAGGTTGACTTTTACTTGCTCTTCGCTCACGCCGACGATGTCGGCTATCTCCTTGTAGCTTTTCCCTTCGACGTCCCGCAGCTGGAGGATGGTGCGCTGCTTCTCGGGCAGCCCGCTGATGAGGCGGTGGATGAGCGCCATCTGCTCATTGCGTACGCAGAGCGAGTAGGGGTCGGCACTGTCGGGGGTGTTGGCATTGCTCTCGGTCAGTTCCTCGTTTTGGGATTCCTTGAGCTGGCTCCGGTCGATGGCGAGATTCCGGCAGACCGTGAGGCAGTAAGCCTCTACCGATTCCATGCCTTCCCACTCATCGCGGCGTCCCCACACCCGCAGCATCGTGTCCTGTACGACATCTTCTGCTTCCGCACGGTTCATGGTGATGCGGAGTGCCAGCCTGAAGAGCTTGTCCTTAAGCGGCAGGATATCGTTTCGGAAGTTGATAGCTTGCATCGTGTTTCTATATAGATGACGGTCGACTGGCTGAAAAGTTACAGGGGATGGGTGAATTTTTTTTGCTTAAGCCTGGATGAGGGTGCCGGAGTGCCCGTCGATGGCGTCGGCGCGTGTGATGATGACGCGCTTCACGCCGGCTTCGATGGCGGCAAGGGCATTCTCAATCTTGGGTATCATGCCGCCGGCGATGGTGCCGTCGGCGGTGAGTGCCTCGAAGCTCCGGCGGTTGAGGCTGGGGATGACGCTGTCCTCGTCGTCGGGGTCGCGCAGCACGCCTTTCTTCTCGAAGCAGTAGACCAGCGTCACGTCAAACCGGGCAGCGAGTGCCCGGGCTGTCTCTGAGGCGATGGTGTCGGCGTTGGTGTTGAGCAGGTTCCCGGCGCCATCGTGCGTCAGGGGAGCCATGACGGGGACTACGCCGCGGGCAATGAGGTCGCCCAGCAGACGGGCGTCCACCCGCTCGACGTCGCCCACGTAGCCATAGTCGATGTCTTTCACGGGGCGTTTCACCGAGCGGATGACGTCCATGTCGGCTCCGGTCAGTCCCAGGGCGTTCACGCCGCGTGCCTGGAGTCCGGCGACAATGTTCTTGTTGACGAGTCCGCCGTAGACCATCGTGACCACGCGGAGGGTTTCGGCGTCGGTGATGCGGCGTCCGTCGACCATGCGGCTTTCGATGCCGAGCTGTTCGGCAATCCGGGTGGCCGAGCGTCCGCCACCATGTACGAGCAGTTTGTGCCCGCTGATGGCGGCGAAGTCGGTGAGCAGGCGTTGGAGGCTGGAAGCCTCCTCTACAATCTTTCCGCCTACTTTGATGAGGGTAAGTGAGGGCATAGAATCCTGTTTAGTTAATGAGTGTAAGGGTCAGTGAATGCTTGCTGCCTACTCCAGGTACGTGTACCCGTAAAGCCCGGAGCGGTAGTTGGAGAGGAACTCCTTACCCTCCTCCAATGAAATCTTTCCTGACTTCACGGACTTGGTGACCCAGGTCTCCAGGGTGCGGACGAGCTTCTTGGGGCTGTACTGCACGTAGTCCAGCACCTCTGCCACGGTCTCGCCATCGATGAGCTGGTCGATGCTGTAGCCCTTGTCGTTCACGCTGATGTGTACGGCGTTCGTGTCACCGAAGAGGTTGTGGAGGTCGCCCAGTATCTCCTGGTAGGCACCCACGAGGAATACACCTATATAATATGGGTCCTTCCCCTTGAGCGAATGCACGGGGAGGAAGTTCGAGATGTTGCGGGTCGAGATGAAGTTCGCAATCTTCCCGTCCGAGTCGCACGTGATGTCCTGCAACGTCGCGGAGCGGTCGGGGCGTTCGTCGAGGCGCTGGATGGGCATGATGGGGAACAGCTGGTCGATAGCCCACGAGTCAGGCAGTGACTGGAAGAGGGAGAAGTTGCAGAAGTACTTGTCCGCCAACAGTTTTCCCAGCGAGTGAAGTTCCTCGGGGGCATGCTTCAGGCGTTGCGCCATCTGGTGTATCTCACGGGTGACCGACCAGTAGAGACGCTCGATTTGCGCGCGCGTCTTCAGGTCGACGATGCCGTGGCTGAAGAGGTCGAGTGCCTCCTCGCGTATCTGCTGCGCGTCGTGCCAGGCTTCGAGCATGCGGCTCTGGTTGAGGTTGTCCCAGATGTCGTACAGCTCCTGCACCAGCTCGTGGTCGTCGGGGCTGACCTCCCACTCCTCGTCCATCTCGGGCAGGCTCGCCGTTTCGAGCACCTCGAAGATGAGCACCGAGTGGTGGGCGGTCAGGGCGCGTCCGCTCTCGGTGATGATGTTCGGGTGGGGGATGTTGTTCTTGTCGGCGACGTCGACAAAGGTCGATATGGAGTCGTTGACGTACTCCTGGATGGAGTAGTTCACGCTGCTCTCGCTGCTCGACGAGCGTGTCCCGTCATAGTCCACGCCCAGGCCTCCGCCGATGTCGACGAACTCCACGTTGAAGCCCATGGCGTGCAGTTGCACATAGAACTGCGAAGCCTCGCGCAGGGCAGTCTTGATGCGGCGTATCTTGGTGATCTGGCTACCGATGTGGAAGTGGATGAGGCGCAGGCAGTCCTTCATGTCCTTCTCCTCCAGGATTTGCAGCGCCTCGAGCAGTTCGCTCGACGTGAGTCCGAACTTGCTGGCGTCGCCGCCGCTTTCTTCCCACTTGCCGCTGCCCGACGAGGCGAGCTTGATGCGTATGCCCAGGTTCGGCCGTACGTTCAGCTGCTTGGCAAGGCGGGCGATGAGCTGGAGCTCGTTCATCTTCTCCACGACGAGGAAGATGCGCTTGCCCATCTTCTGGGCGAGCAGGGCGAGCTCGATGTAGCTTTCGTCCTTGTAGCCGTTGCAGATGATGAGCGAGTCGCTGTCGGTGTTCATGGCTATCACCGCATGCAGCTCAGGCTTCGAGCCTGCCTCCAGTCCGAGGTTGAACTTCTTGCCGTGGCTGATGATTTCTTCCACCACGGGGCGCATCTGGTTGACCTTGATGGGGTAGATGATGAAGTTCTGCGCCTTGTATCCGTATTCCTCGGAGGCAATCTGGAAGCAGCGGGCAGTCTTCTCGATGCGGTTGTCCAGGATGTCCGGGAAGCGGACCAGCACCGGGGCTGACATGTCACGCAGCTGGAGCTCGTTCATGAGTTCCTTCAGGTCGACGCTGACGCCGTCCTTGCGGGGGGTGACTACGACATGTCCCTTCTCGTTGATACCGAAGTAGGAAGTGCCCCAACCTGTGATGTTGTAGAGCTCTTCGGAGTCCTCAATACGCCATTTTCTCATTTCTAGTCTGTGTAAGTGTTTGTTTTATAGGTTTAACATAGTTCGCAATTGTTCGAGTGACGCTTGTATCTGCTGGCGGGTCTCCAGCAGGTTCACGTCGAAGATGTAGTTGGCACGCTCGTAGAACGGTGCCCGCCGGGCGAGCGACTCGGTGATGTAGGCACGCATCTCCTCGTCGGTCTTGCCGGCGAGCAGGGGGCGCTTCTGCCTGCCCGGCAGCAGGTGGCGGAAGAGCACCTCGGGCGTCGCCTTCAGGTAGACGGTCTGTGCCTGGCGGTTCATGTAGTCGATGTTGTCGAAGAAGCAGGGAGTGCCGCCGCCGGCAGCAATCACCACGTCCTCAAACTCCGCCACCTCGTGGAGCATCTCGTGCTCGATGCGGCGGAAGCCCTCTTCACCCCGTTCCTCGAAGAGCCGGGTCACGGTGCGGCAGAAACGGTTCTCGATGTACCAGTCGAGGTCGAAGAAGGGCAGGCCCAACTCCCGGGCGAGGGCGTTGCCCAGCGTTGTCTTGCCGGAGCCCATGTACCCGATCAGGATGATTCTTGTCATTACGTATGTTGTAGGGACGCACGGTGGGTGCGTCAGGGTTGTTTGGTGTCTGTTGGTTGTTCTCTCCGCCGGTGTGCAGGCGGACGGTCTCCCCTCCGTCGGGGAAGGCTCACTTGCGCTTGGCGAACCGGCGGCCCTTCGTCGAGGCGGGTTTCTCGTCCTGCTCCTTGATGATGGCAAGGCAGTCGGTAAGCTCCAGGTCCTTGGGTTCCACCTTCAGTGTCTTGGGCAGACGGTAGTTGTTGCCCTTGTAGGTGATGTAGGGACCGTAGCGTCCGTTGAGAATCTCCAGCTCCGGCTCCTCGTCAAAGCGCTTGATGTGCTTCTGCGCCTCGGCGGCACGCTTGGCAAGGATTAGCTCCACGGCCTCGTCGTAGCTGAAGGTCATGGGGTCGGCGCCCTTCGGCAGGGAGATGAACTTCCCGTCGTGACGCACGTACGGACCGAACTTGCCCGTCCCGATGATGACCGGCTTGCCCTCGTAGTCGTCGAGCGTGCGGGGCAGCTTGAACAGCTCCAGCGCCTCGTCGAGCGTGATGGTCTCGATGGACTGACCCTTGTTGATTTGCGCGAAGCGGGGCTTCTCCTCGTCGTCCGCCGAACCAATCTGTACCACGGGACCGAAGCGTCCGATTTTCACGAACACCGGACGGCCGCTGACGGGGTCGGTGCCCAGTTCGCGTTCGCCCACCTTGTGCTCGGTCTTCACGGCAAGGGTCTGCTCGACCATCGGTTCGAACTCGCCGTAGAACTGGCGGATGAGCGTGGTCCACTGCTTGTCGCCCTCGGCTACCTCGTCAAACTCCTTTTCCACGCTGGCGGTGAAGTTGTAGTCCATGATTCCGGGGAAGTATTGCAGCAGGAAGTCGTTGACCACCGTACCCACGTCGGTAGGCAGCAGCTTGCCCTTCTCGCTGCCGGCGGTCTCGCTCCGCGTGGCGGTGGTGAGTCGCCCTCCGCTCAGGGTGAGGACCTTGTAGGTACGTTCCTCGCCGGGCTTGTCGCCCTTCTCGACGTAGCCGCGCTGCTGGATGGTGGAGATGGTCGGAGCGTAGGTCGACGGGCGTCCGATGCCCAGCTCCTCGAGCTTGCGCACGAGACTCGCCTCGGTGTAGCGCGGCGGGTGCTGTGTGAAGCGTTCCTGAGCCACGATGCGTCCGCAGTCGAGCTTCTGGCCCTTCTTGAGCGGGGGCAGCAGGCGGCTCTCGTCTTCCGTCTCCTCGTCGTCGAGTGACTCGCGGTAGACACGCAGGAAACCGTCGAAGGTCACCACTTCGCCCGTAGCGACGAAAGTCTCGCTCATGCCCGTGAGGGCGATGGTCGCCGTGGTCTTCTCCAGTTCGGCGTCCGCCATCTGGGAGGCGATGGTGCGCTTCCAGATGAGGTCATAGAGCCGCCGTTCCGCCGAGTCCGCCTCGATGGTCTGGTGCTCCATGTAGGTCGGGCGGATGGCCTCGTGCGCCTCCTGCGCTCCCTTGCTCTTGGTGGTGAACTGGCGTGTCTGCACGTAGCGTTCGCCCATGAGCTGTGTGATGGCCTCGCGGCTGGTGCCGATGGCGAGCGAAGAGAGGTTCACCGAGTCGGTACGCATGTAGGTGATGAATCCGGATTCATAGAGCCGTTGGGCGACCATCATGGTCTGCGCCACGGTGAAGCCCAGCTTGCGTGCCGCCTCCTGCTGGAGGGTGGAGGTGGTGAAGGGCGGTGCCGGCGACTTTTTCATCGGACGGGTGGTGATGTCCTGCACGGTGAACTCCGTGTGGCGGCACTTCTCCAGGAATGCCTTCGCCTCGTCCTCGGTCTTGAAGCGGGTGTTCAGCTCGGCACGTATCTCGGCGGGCCGTCCGTCGGCGTCGGTGGTCGAGAAGACGGCGGTCACACGGAAGGAAGCTTCGCTGTGGAATGCCTGGATTTCCCGTTCGCGCTCGACGATGAGGCGGACGGCGACGGACTGCACCCGTCCCGCAGAGAGGGCAGGCTTGACCTTCCGCCAGAGCACGGGCGAGAGCTTGAAGCCGACGATGCGGTCGAGCACCCGTCGTGCCTGCTGCGCGTTGACGAGGTTGATATCGATGTCCCGCGGATGCTCGATGGCCCGCAGGATGGCATTCTTGGTGATTTCGTGGAACACGATGCGCTTGGTGTTCTCGGGCTTCAGTCCCAGCACTTCATAGAGGTGCCAGGAGATGGCCTCTCCCTCGCGGTCCTCATCGGACGCAAGCCACACCATGTCTGCTTTCTTGGCTTCCTGTTTGAGTTCGCTGACCAGTTTCTTCTTCTCGGCAGGGATTTCATAGTCGGGTTCGAAGGTGTCGGTATTGATGCTGAACTCTTTCTTCTTCAGGTCGCGGATATGACCGTAACTGGAGAGCACTTTATAGTCCTTTCCCAGAAACTTCTCGATGGTTTTAGCCTTGGCAGGTGACTCAACAATGACCAGATTCTTTTGCATGTGTGTCTTTGTTAATAATTTAACGTGCGGCAAAAGTAGGAAAAAAGAGAGATTACACCATATTATAAGGTCTAAATCTGTATTTTTTTGCGAAAACACCGTTTCAATGGACGATAGACACCGTTTCAATTGACAATTGACAATTGACAATGGACAATTGCCCTTCGGTGTGCGGACATGCCTACAAGGCGGCGAATGTAGGGGCGACATAACACAATTGACAATTGACAATGGACAATTGACAATTACCTTGCGGCGTGGGGGATGTGACTGCAAGGCGATAATTGTCCATTGTCAATTATCAATTGTTAATTGAATATGTTGGACCGGGTGAGCAGACCGGTCGCCCCTACATTGCCCGCCTGTCGATTTTGTCACAATGATATTGTTTTTTCAGTTTTAACATCACAATTTCCCGATTCGGCGTTTTCAGGTAACGCGCATTTTGGCAATTTTGTCCCAATTGGAAAATTGTGCGTTAAATATTTTAAGATACACCCTTCAGAACGCATCGAAATAAACCGTTATTCACATATTTATGCTGTTTATAACGCAAAAAAGACATCCGCCGAACCCATTTCTGCGGTCGAAAGCACCTGTGATTGGCTTCGTACGGACGAACGACTACCGTCGTACGGACGTGTCCGCACCGTCGTGGTCGTTCGTCCGTACGAAAACAGGGACCTGTTTTCATTTTTTAGAGCGCAAAGGGGTACTATTCCGAAGGTGTGAAATTGCGTCCGTCCGTGTGAAAAGACAGACGAAGGGACACAAATGGACGTAATAACAAGGCAGAAGGAAAGGAAACGGACGGAAACTTCGTCAATGTGTATTTCGCGAATCGCCCGAGAAGGCCCTTCCCGGTCACCAATCCGTATTTGGATGCAACGAAGCCCCTTCTCGGGCGATTCGTTTGACGTTTTGACAAAACGACACAACCGCTTTCCAATGGACAATTGACAATGGAAACGTTGCGCTTTGCCCCTCCGATTGTCTTTTCACAAAAAAAAGCGTAAGTTTGTAGCCTACTAATCATGAAGGCAGAAAATGGAGAAATACATCTTCGAACTCACGATGAAGGTGCGCGACTATGAGTGCGACCTCCAAGGCATCGTCAACAATGCCAATTACCAACACTATCTGGAACATACCCGACACGAGTTCCTGCACACCACCGGTGCCAGCTTCGCACGCCTGCACGACGAAGGCATCGACCCCGTCGTGGCACGCATCAACATGGCATTCAAGACGCCGTTGAAGAGCGGCGACGAGTTTGTCTCGAAGCTCTACCTGCGCAAGGAGGGCATCAAGTACGTCTTCCATCAGGACATCTTCCGTCTGCCCGACGGGAAGGTGAGCCTCCGCGCCACCGTCGAGACCGTCTGTCTGGTCGACGGACGGCTGAGCGACAGCCCCCTGTTCGACCAACTCTTTGCCCCCTATCTCCATGGATGAGCGCGAGACCTTTGCCGCCCTGGTGCTCCACTTCGCACAGGGTGTGGGCATCGCCGGCGCGCGGAGGCTCCATGAGCACTTCGGCTCCCTGGCGGCTGCGCTCGAACACCCGGACGAGCTGCCACGGGTGCAGGGACTGACCGACGAGGCACGGGCGTCGCTCGCCGACCCCTCCCTGCGCGAACGGGCGCACCGGGAGTGGGACTACGACGCGTCGCACCGTGTCCGCTGCCTGAGCTTCCTCGACGAGGCGTACCCGGCACGGATGCGGATGCTGCCCGACGCCCCGCTGGTGCTCTTCTACTGCGGGTCCGCACCCCTCAACCGGGCGCGCGTGGTGTCCGTCGTGGGCACCCGCCGCGTGACGGACTACGGGCAGAAACTCTGCTCCCGGTTCCTCTCCGAGCTGAGCCAGCTCTGTCCCGACGTGCTGGTGGTCAGCGGACTGGCGTACGGCGTGGACATCAGTGCCCACCGGGCGGCACTGGACAACCGGCTGGACACCGTCGGGGTGCTGGCACACGGACTCGACCGCATCTATCCCTATGCCCACCGCAGCGATGCCGGGCGGATGGTGCGCCGGGGCGGTCTGCTGACGGAGTACCACATCGGGACGGAGCCGGAGCGTCAGAACTTCGTGCGCCGCAACCGCATCGTCGCCGGCATGAGCGACGCCACCGTCGTCGTGGAGTCTGCCGCCCGTGGCGGTTCACTCATCACCGCGCGCCTTGCCGGGGACTACCACCGCCCCTGCTTCGCCTTCCCCGGACCCGTGGGCGCCCCCTGTTCGGAGGGGTGCAACAACCTGATTCGCCAAGGGCGGGCGGTGCTCCTGCAGAGTGCCTTTGAGCTGGCGTCGGCATTGGGCTGGGTGGGCAGTCAGCCGGCGGCACAGCCCGTGCAGCCCTCCCTCTTCACCGAGCTGAGTGACGACGAACGTCAGGTGGTCGACCGTCTGCGTCGGTCCCCCGAGGGTATCTCCACCGACGCCCTGTCCGCCGGGACGGGCCTCTCCGTCCAGCAGCTCAGCACGACCCTCTTCGGGCTGGAGATGAAAGGGCTGGTACGTCCGCTGGCAGGAAACGGGTATCAATTGACAACCAGTTCAATTGACAATTGACGATTGACAATTGACAATTGACATTGCGGTGCGGTGTTAGACGCGGATGAGACGTGAACAGCCCGAGACCGCACGACACTCATTCTTTGCTATTTTGCCATCATCACTGATCAATCGCTAATAAATAGGATATGAAACATTTGCACATCACTCTCTTCCTGCTCCTGACGCTCTGCGTCCGGGGTCTGTCCGCCCAAGGGCTGGCAGGCGACTGGCAGGGCAAGCTGGACGTCGGCTCGATGAAGCTGCGTCTCGTGACTCATTTCGAGCAGACGGACGGAGGCTGGTCCGGTACACTGGACTCGCCCGACCAGGGCGCACGGGGCATCCCCATGGATGCCGTCACACGGACGGACTCGCTCGTGACCTTCACCGTCGCGGCGCTGGGCGTCCGCTACACCGGGGTCCTGCGGGGCGACTCGCTCATCGACGGGACCTTCCAGCAGGGGGCGGCATCGCTTCCGCTGCGCCTGACCCGGGGCGTGGAACAGGTGCGCCGTCCGCAGACACCCCGTCCGCCCTTCCCCTACCGCAGCGAGGAGGTGACGCTGCCCGGTGCGGACACGGGCGTGACCCTCGCCGGGACGCTGACCCTCCCCGAGGGCGGCAAACCCCGTCCGGCGGTCATCCTGCTCACGGGCAGCGGCACACAGGACCGTGACGAGACCATCATGGAGCACAAGCCCTTTGCCGTCATTGCCGACTGCCTGACGCGCCGGGGCTTTGCCGTCCTGCGCTGTGACGACCGGGGAGCGGGTCGGTCGACGGGCAGTGCCGCGTCAGCCACGACGCTCACCGGTGCCGCCGACGCCTCGTGCATGATGGACTACCTCAAGGCGCGTCCGGAGATAGACCCGTCGCGCATCGGTCTGCTGGGACACAGCGAGGGGGCGGCGATGGCGTTCCACACCGCCGCACAACGGGATGACGTGGCGTTCGTCGTCTCCCTGGCAGGTCCGGGCGTGAAGGGGGACAGCATCCTGCTGAGGCAGAACGCCGACCTGGCACGGCTGGAGGGCATGCCCGAGGGACGCGTGGAGTCGCTCTGCCGCCTGCTGCGGCAGGTGTATGCGCTGGCTGAGAGCGAGCTGCCAGCCGACGTGCTGCTCGACCGTCTGGTGACCCTCTACGGCGGACAGACGGGCCGTCAGCTGACCGATGCCGAGCGCGAGCAGCTCCGCCGTCAGCTGAGCACCTTCTGCACCCCGTGGATGCGCGGCTTCCTGCGCCATGACCCGCAGACGGACCTGAAGGCGGTCCGCTGTCCCGTGCTGGTGCTCAACGGGGAACGCGACACGCAGGTGGACGCCACGGTGAACCCCGACGCCATCCGCCGCGCCCTGCCCGACGTGCCGGGACGCCTCGTGACGGTGAAGCGCTACCCCGGTCTGAACCATCTCTTCCAGCACTGCACCACCGGGCTTCCCGCCGAGTACGCCTCCATCGAGGAGACCATCAGCCCGGAGGTACTCGCCGACCTCGCTGCCTGGATGGAGGCATTGCCGTAAAAAATCGCCCTTCCTGCTCCGCTTGTCGGAAAACCGCCGTATCTTTGCACGGGCGTTACGCCCTTGTGCTATCAAACTGACGACTTATGAAACATGTGCTTACACACTGCTTCCTGCTGGCCTTGCTGCTGCTCACGGGCGCTTCGTGCCGTCCGGGCGGGGCGGAGGCGGAAGGCGGGAAACCGACGCTCACCGTGACCCTCGAACCGGTGCGCTACTTCGCCGAGGCGATTGCCGGCGACCGCTTCGAGGTGAACTGCATGGTGCCTGCCGGCAGCAGCCCGGAGACCTATGACCCGACACCGCGCCAGCTGATGGAGCTCGCCGCGAGCCGCGCATACCTGCGCATCGGCTACATCGGCTTCGAGCAGGCGTGGATGGACCGTCTGGAGGCGAACGCACCGCAGATGCAGGTCTTCGACCTCTCCGAGGGCGTTCCGCTCATCCGCGAGGCGGACCATGAGCACGAGGGGCACCGCCATGCCGGCGGCGTGGAGCCGCACCTCTGGAACTCGCCTTCGAACGCACGCATCATCGCGCGCAACGTCTGTGCCGCCCTCTGCCGGCTGGACAGCCTGCACCGCGGGGAGTATGCCGCACGCCTGGACAGCCTGGAGGGAGTCATCACACGGACGGACAGCCTCGTGCGCCGTCTCCTGTCCGAGGGGGCGCCTCGCGCGTTCCTTATCTATCACCCGGCGCTGTCCTACTTCGCCCGTGACTACGGACTGACGCAGCTCTGCCTGGAGGAAGGCGGCAAGGAGCCTTCGCCCGCCCACCTGCAGACGCTCATCCGCACGTGCCGCGAGCAGGGCGTCCGCACGGTCTTCGTCCAACGGGAGTTCGACAGCCGCAACGCCGAGCTGGTGGCGCGGGAGCTGGACGCCCGTCTGGTGACCATCAACCCGCTCAACTACCATTGGGACGAGGAGCTGGTGGAGACCGCCCGGCAGCTGGCAACCGACTAGTGTCCCCGCCGCCATTCATCTTATCCTACGACTATGACAACGAATCCCATCCTCACTCTCGAACATATCACGGCAGGCTACGAGCAGAAGGTCGTCCTGCGCGACGTGAACCTGACGGTCTATGACCGCGACTTCCTGGGCGTCATCGGACCCAACGGAGGCGGCAAGACGACCCTCATCAAGGTCATCCTCGGCCTGCTGGCGCCACTGTCCGGCAAGCGCAGCTTCTTCCGCGACGGGCGTCCCACGGACGGTCTGAAAATGGGCTACCTGCCGCAGTACAACCAGATAGACAAGAAGTTCCCCATATCGGTGGAAGAGGTCATCCTGTCCGGACTGAGCGGCGAGAAGGGACTCCTGCGCCGTTACACGGAGGAACAGCGTGCCCGCGTCCGTGAGGTCGTGTCGCGCATGGGCTTGGAAGGCTTCGAACGGCGCCCCATCGGACAACTCAGCGGCGGACAGATGCAACGTGCACTGCTGGGCCGCGCGGTCATCTCGCAACCGGACCTCGTCATCCTCGACGAGCCGAACACGTACATCGACAAGCGTTTCGAGGCGAAGCTCTACGAGCTGTTGGAGGACATCAACCGGCGCTGTGCCATCATCCTGGTGAGCCACGACATCGGTACCATCCTGCAGACGGTGAAGACCATCGCCTGCGTCAACGAGACACTCGACTATCACCCCGACACGGAGGTCCCCGTGGAATGGATTGACAAGCACTTCGGCTGTCCCATCGACCTGCTGGGACACGGCAACCTGCCCCATCGGGTACTGAAGAGCCATTGCTGCCACGCCGACGACCCTTCCCGGGAGTAGACGGAGGTCCGCCCCTCCCTATCGGTTAAATAAACTTATTAAACAAAGAAAGCCGCGGACAGACACGCAGGCTGTGTCATTTCTTTCCTATCTTTGCGGCTTAGTGTGAAAAGATTAACAAACAACGATTCTGAATGAGACAATACCGTCGTATCAACAACCTGATGGGTTGGTTCACCTTCCTCATTGCGGCAGTAGTCTACTGCATGACCGTCGAGCCGACTGCCAGTTTCTGGGACTGCCCGGAGTTCATCACCACCGGTTATAAACTCGAAGTGGGTCACCCGCCCGGTGCACCCTTCTTCATGCTTACCGCCAACCTCTTCTCCCAGTTTGCCAGTGACCCGTCGGAAGTGGCGTACATGGTCAACATCATGTCGGCACTGCTCAGTGCGGGCTGCATCATGTTCCTGTTCTGGAGCATTACCCACCTGACGCGCAAGCTCGTCTGCCCGGGTGTGGAGAAGATGACCACCGGACAACTGGTGACCATCATGGGTGCCGGACTCGTCGGTGCGCTCGCATACACCTTCAGCGACACGTTCTGGTTCAGTGCGGTCGAGGGAGAGGTCTACGCCTACTCGTCCCTGTTCACAGCTGTCGTGTTCTGGTTGATACTCAAGTGGGAGGACTGTGCAGACCAACCGCACAGCGACCGCTGGCTGGTGCTCATCGCCTACCTTACTGGACTCTCCATCGGCGTGCACCTGCTCAACCTCCTTTGTCTCTCCGCCATCGTACTCGTTTACTACTACAAGAAGAACCCGAACGCGAACGTGAAGGGCTCGTTGCTCGCCCTCGCCGGTTCCATGGTGCTCATCGCAGTCGTGCTCTACGGCGTCGTGCCGGGCATCGTGAAGGTGGGCGGATGGTTCGAGCTGCTCTTCGTCAACACCTTCGGCATGCCGTTCAACAGCGGACTCATCGTCTACATCGTGTTCCTGCTCGCCGTGCTCGTCTGGGCGATCTACGAGAGCTACAACTACGCCAGTGCGCGGCGTGCCAACATCGCCTTCCTGCTGACGATAGCCCTGCTGGGCATTCCCTTCTTTGGACACGGCGTGAAGAGCATCGTCTTCGGCATCGTGTTCCTGGCACTGGTCGGCGCCTGCCTTTGGGGCGTGTTCGGCAAGCGGCTCATGGTCAGTCCGCGCACACTCAATACGTCCATTCTTTGCCTCACGATGATGGTCATCGGCTACTCCTCCTATGCCGTCATCGTGATACGTTCGTCCGCCAATCCCCCCATGGACCAGAACTCACCCGAGGACATCTTCACCCTGGGCGACTACCTCGGCCGCGAACAGTACGGTGATACCCCACTGTTCTACGGACCTGCCTACAACTCCAAGGTAGCCCTGAAGATCGAGGGGCAGTACTGCGTCCCCGTCTCCGAGGAGGGAGCTCCCGTCTACCAGCGGAAAGAGAAGGAATCACCCGACGAGAAGGACAGCTACGAGATAGTACGCCATAAGACAGAATATAAGTACGCACAGAACATGCTCTTCCCCCGCATGTACAGCAGCACCAACGAGCATATCGCCGCCTACGAGCAGTGGTTCGGAGGCTACCGCAACGAGAAGGGAGAGTGGGTCAATGGCGTGAAGGGACGCCTCATCCCCTACGACGAGTGCGGCAACCCGGTGATGGTGAAGATGCCTACGACCTGGGAGAACCTGAAGTTCTTCTTCTCCTACCAGGTGAACTTCATGTATTGGCGCTACTTCCTCTGGAACTTCGCAGGACGTCAGAACGACATCCAGGGCAACGGGGAGCCGGAGCACGGCAACTGGATCAGCGGAATCCCACTCATCGACAACATCCTCTATGGCGACCAGAGCAAGCTGCCCGACGAGCTGAAAGCCAACAAGGGCCACAACGTGTTCTACTGCCTGCCGCTCCTGCTGGGCATCCTCGGACTCCTCTGGCAAGCCTTCCGCGGACAACGCGGCATCCAGCAGTTCTGGGTGGTGTTCTTCCTCTTCTTCATGACCGGACTCGCCATCGTGCTCTACCTCAACCAGACACCGCTCCAGCCGCGTGAACGCGACTATGCCTATGCAGGCTCGTTCTACGCCTTTGCCATCTGGATCGGACTGGGTGTGGCTGCTGTCAGCGAATTCCTCCGGCGGCGCAAGCTCAACGCCACCACCGCGGCTGCCCTCGCTTCCGTCGTGTGCCTGCTCGTCCCCGTGCAGATGGCCAGCCAGACCTGGGACGACCACGACCGCAGTGGACGCTACACCTGCCGCGACTTCGGACAGAACTACCTCAACAGCCTGCCCGAAGGCAACAACCCCATCATCTTCACCAACGGCGACAACGACACCTTCCCCCTGTGGTATAACCAAGAGACCGAAGGAGTGCGTACCGACGCCCGCGTCTGCAACCTGAGCTACCTGCAGACCGACTGGTACATAGACCAGATGAAGCGTCCCGCCTACGACTCCCCGTCGGTGCCGATATCCTGGGACCGTATCGAGTTTGTCAGCGGAAAGAACGAATACATCACCGTCCGACCGGAAGCGAAGCAACAGATTCTTGACATCTACAAGGCACACCCCGAGGCCGCACGCCAACAGTATGGCGACGACCCGTTCGAACTCAAGAACATCCTCAAGTACTGGGTGCGCTCCAAGGACGAAGACCTCCACTTCATCCCGACAGACACCGTCCACATCACCCTCGACAAGGACGCCATCCGCCGTTCGGGCATGATGATTCCTGAAGAGTACAAGGACAGCCTGCCCGACAAGATGTACATACCCCTCCGCAAACGGACCCTCTACAAGAGCGAACTCATGATGCTGGAGATGCTCGCCCAGACCAACTGGGTACGGCCGCTCTATGTCGCCATCACCGTCGGCTCGGACAACCACATGGGCTTGGACCCCTTCTTCGTACAGGAGGGACTCGCCTACCGCATCACCCCCTTCGACTGGCGGAAGTACGGATACCCGCAGGAGCCTGGCAAGGGATACGTCGTCGACTCCCGGAAGATGTACGACAACCTCATGACGAAGTTCAAGTTCGGAGGCATCGAGGACCCGTCGGTCTACCTGGATGAGAACATCCTGCGCATGTGCGGCACGCACCGCCGCCTCTTCGCCATCCTCGCCGGACAGCTCCTCAAGGAGGGTAAGAACGAACAGGCACTCAAGGCACTCGAATACTGCGACCGCGTCGTCCCCGCTGCCAGCGTCCCCTATGACTACCAGAACAGCTCGCTCGACCTGGCGAAGGACTACCTCACGCTCGGCAAGGCAGAACAGGGCAACACCATCCTCAAGGCGCTCGCCGACAAGTCGTTCTCCTATGTCAACTGGTACCTCAGCATGCGTTCACCCACGCTTGCCGCCTATGCGCAGGACTGCATCTACCACTTCTACCTGCTCGACGAAATCGTCAAGTGCATGCAGGCGGAGAAGAGCAAGCCTGACTACGCCGATGCCTACAAGCAGAAGTTCGAGATGCTCTACCACCAGTTCAGCCAACGCATCGGAGGGTAAAGCACGCCTATGTTCATCGAGCAGCCTCCCCGCATCGTACGTTGGCTCTATCCGCAAGCCATCTGGCGCATGGACCCGTCCGTCAAGGCAGTCTACCTGACGTTCGACGACGGGCCCATCCCCGAGATGACACCGTGGGTGCTCGACGTGCTCGACCACTACGGCATCAAGGCCACCTTCTTTCTCGTTGGGGACAATGTGCGCAAACATCCGCGCGAGTTCGCCATGATTAAGGAACGCGGACACCGTCTGGGCAACCACACCTTCAACCACCTGAGGGGCTTCGAGTGGCTGACGAAGAACTACCTGGCGAACGCCGACAAGGCAAACGAGCTCATACAGACAGACCTCTTCCGTCCGCCACACGGGCACATGCGCTGGCTCCAGTACGAGATGTTGCGCCGACGCTACCGCATCGTGATGTGGGACCTCGTGACACGCGACTACAGCAAGCACCTCAACGGACGGCAGGTCTTCGAGAAGGTCAAACGCTACGCCCGCAACGGCTCCATCATCACCTTCCACGACTCCATCAAGTCGAAGGAGAACACCATGTACGCCCTGCCGCGCTCCATCGAGTGGCTCATGGAGCAGGGCTACGAGTTCAAGGTGTTCGACTGACGGACAACCTCCATTCCCCGAAACGACATGACAACCCCTGAAACACATACCCGACTGCTGAAAGCCGAAGCCTTGCGCCTCGGCTTTTCTGCATGTGGCGTGTCCCCGGCAGAGCCCGTCGGAGCGGCAGACCGCGATGCCTTCGTCCGCTGGATCGACGAGGGCTGCCACGCCGACATGGGCTACCTGGCGGCAAACCTCGACAAGCGGCTCGACCCGACGCTCCTCGTCGAGGGCGCACGCAGCGTGGTGTCCGTCGCCCTGAACTACTTCCCTCCGCGTGACATCCCTCCCGGCGAGTACCGGCTGGCGTGGTACGCCCTGGGCGAGGACTACCACACGGTGATGAAGGACAAGCTTGCCCGGCTCCTGGACTACCTCCGCACCCTGCTGCCCGGGGTCGGCGGACGCGCCTTCTGCGACACCGCCCCCCTGCTGGAACGCTACTGGGCGTGGCGTGGCGGACTGGGCTGGGTGGGCAAGCACACGCAGCTCATCCTGCCACACGCCGGCTCAGCCTTCTTCCTGGGCGAGCTGGTGGTCGACTGCACGCTGGCGTATGACACGCCGCTGCCCTCGCGCTGCGGCACGTGCGACCGCTGCCTGCGTGCCTGTCCGACGGGCGCACTGACCCGTCCGCGTCACCTCGACGCCCGTCGCTGCCTGTCGTACCTGACCATCGAGAACCGCGGTGAAATCCCTCCTGAGGCAGCCTCCAGCCTGGGTGACAGCATCTATGGTTGCGACCGTTGCCAGCAGGCGTGCCCGTGGATGCGTTTTGCCCGTCCGACGGACGAGGTGCGCCTGCATCCGCGCGACGGACTCCTTGCCATGCGCCGCGCCGACTGGAAACGTCTGGACGTGGAGACCTACCGACGTCTCTTCAAGGGCTCTGCCGTCAAGCGGGCGAAATTCGAGGGTCTCACACGGAACATCCGTGCCACGGACAACGCTCCCATGGACGAAACGGACCATTGACAATCCCCCTTCGGCGTGGGCATGAACCCACAAGGCGGTGAATGTAGGGGCGACATAACACAATTGACAATTGACAATGGACAATTGACAATTGCCGTTCGGGGTGTGGATGGTTCGATTACGGAATAATTGTCAATTGTCCATTGTCAATTGTCAATTGAATATGTTGGACCGGGCGACCAGACCGGTCGCCCCTACATTGCCCGCCTGTTCATTTTGTCAAAACGGCACAATTTTCCTGGTTTTAACATCACAATTTCCCAATTTGCCGTTTTCAGGTAACGCACAAATTCGCAATTTCGTCCCAATTAGAAAATCGCGCGTTAAATATTTTAAGATACGTCCGTTGGAACGCATCTAAATAAACATATATTCACGTGTATATACCTTCTCTAACGCATAAAAAGCATCCTTCGCACCCATTTCCACGGTCGAAAGCACCGGTGATTGGCTTCGTACGGACGAACGACTACCGTCGTACGGACGTGTCCGCACCGTCGTGGTCGTTCGTCCGTACGAAAACAGCCATCTGTCCCCATTTTTTAGAGACCGAAGGGGCATGATTCCCGATGTGTGAAATTGCGTCCGTCCGTGTGAAAAGACCGACGAAAGGAAATGAAGGAAGAGAAGAGCTAAACAGAAGGAAAGGAAACGGACAAAAATACCGTCAGTGTGAAAAACGCAAATCGCCCGAGAAGGCCCTCCGTAGTCACCAACTCGTATTCTGGTGCAAGGAAGCCCCTTCTCGGGCGATTCATTTGACAAATTGACAAATTGTCAGCAGGGACATGCTGAACAGCCATTGTCCATTGTCAATTATCAATTGTCAATTGTTCAGAACCGGAACGACGTGCCGACGAGGAAATGGATGCCCTGTGCCGGGTAGCCGAGGTCGTATTGGTACTGCGCGTTCGTCAGGTTCGCCCCTTTCACCCACAGCGAGAGGAAGTCGAAGCAGCGGTAGTCGGCGCGTGCATAGAGGTCGGACACGGCATCGCGGTCGCCCTTGCTGAACGTCCGGTGCTCATAGCCGACGTGGATGCCCAGGCGCGGAATCGGCTTGATGCCCACATCGGCGCGCAGGCTCAGCGCAGGCTTGTCATAGAGCAGCACGTCCATCCCGTCGTCGGTCGACCACTTGCGGTAGTTCACGTCGAGCGACACGTCGAGCAGGTCCTTGTAGGCATACGAGCCCTCGATGCCCACTTTCACGTTGTTTCCCTTGCCCTGGACGAAGGAGTGGGACAGCGGGGTCGCGTCGCCATCGACGTAGGGGAAGAAGCCCAGTTCGTTCTTCCGCATCTCGAAACCGCCGTAGAAGTTCAGCCATGCGCCGCTGCCCAAGTCTGCCTTGAAGCCTGCCACGGCGTCGAGCTGCACGTGGGTGTTGTCCAGCCGTTCGTCGGGGCGGTAGCCGCCCCAGTAGGGCGTCAGGCTGTTGAAGCGGAAGTAGTCGGTCAGGAGCGTGCCGCCGGTGGCGCTGGCGTAGAAGACGTAGCGGTCGGCAAAGGGGAACTCGGCGGTCACGTCCGGGGCGATGGCGAAGCCGCTGTCATGACCCGTCGAGAGGTCGATGCGGATGCCCAGGCGCAGGCGCATGGCGTCGGTGGTCAGCCGGTAGAAGGGGGTCAGGCTGACCAGTCCGTTGCTCTCCATCCCGTCGAGCGAGTAGGTGGCTTGGCTGACGCCGAAGTCCAGCCCCATGCGGTTCCGTTCGTCGGGGGCATAGGACAGTCCGCCGCGGGCGTAGAGGTTCGTCTCCGAGTTGCTCTCGTCGGCACCGTAGAGGTAGCCGCGGCCGAAGTGGTGCACGCCTGCTGTGAGGGCATATTGCCAGGCGTCGCCCGGACGGGTCGAGCGGACGTGCAGCTGGAAGCGGCCGAGCGCGTTGCGTTGCTTGTTCGTGTCGTAGTAGTCGAGGTAGTCGAACGTCTGTGTGCCCCAGACCGCCTGTGCACCCAGCTCGGTGCTGCGGAAGCGGTGGGCATAGTCGGCGGCGATGCGCGACTGGTAGAAGCGCGACTTCCAGCCCCGGTAGTCGGTGTCGTCGTTGTCCGGACGGAAGTTGAACCCGTCGAAGGCGGCGTTCACGTTCAGGTGGTCAGCTGCCGAGAGGCGGAAGAGGTAGTTCAGCTCCCCGGTCACATTGCCGTTGTTGCCGTAGCCCAGGTTGAGGTAGCTGCGCGGGCTGTCGGGTTGGAGGGGCTTGGCGGCATAGGAGGGCATGGGGCGGTACTGGAAGCGGACGAAGGGCTGTGTCGTCCGCGCATACTCGATGTCCTTCTTCGTCGCCTTCGGCTCTTCCACGGCGGGCAGGAGGTTGATTTTGTCCGCATCCATGAGCTGCGGGTTGTACTCGTTCTCCACGACCACGGTGCGGTTGAGCGTGGAGTCCTTGGGTTGTGTCTGTGCCCTCGTCTGGGTGGTGAAGGCGAGCATCGCCGCCGAGAAGAGGGCTATGTGGGTCAGTTCTTGTTTCATAGTGTTCGGGGAGTTGTCAGTTGAGTTTCTCTAATCTCGATTCAATCATCGGCGCGATGTCGTCGTCCGCCTGGTAGTTCTGCCGGAGCGAGAGCAGGTACTGGCGTGCCTCCAGCGTACGGCCCAGCTTGGCGTAGACGTCGGAGAGGAGGACGAAGCTGCGGGCGAGCCAGTAGGCGTGGGGCGTGCTGGCGTCGATGTATTCGAGCAGCTCCTTCTCGGCGGCGTCGGTCTGCCCGGCGTCGAAGTAGAGTTGTGCCAGGCGGTACTTCGCCTCGGCTCCGTAGGCGTTGCGGGTGTCGCGGCTCAGGATGCGCAGGTCGTCGGCAGCCTTGGCAGGCTCGGTGGCGAGCAGCGTCTTGGCGCGGTAGTAGCGTGCCTCATTGGCGAGCTCGGGCGAGAGCTTGCTGTCGGCGAGCAGGTCGGCAGCGGCAAGGGTCACTTCCTCCCGGTCGCCCGTCAGGTAGGCGCAGCGCAGGATGCCCGTCTGTGCGAGGCGTCGGCGTTCGGCGGCAGCGGTCTTGTCCTTGAGGAGCTTGTAGAGTGTGAGGGCGCGGGCGTAGTCCTTGGCGTTGAATGCCATTTCGGCGTTCATGATCATCGCCTCTTCGGAGTATTCGTTGTTCGGGTACTCGATGACGCGGTCGAGGTGGGTGCGTGCGGTGGTGTAGTCCTTGGCGTTGTATGCCATCAGTCCCAGGTAGTAGTGGGCGTTCAGTGCGAAGGCGCCTTGGGGGAACTGCTGGAGGTAGCGGGTAAAGCTGGTCTTCGCCTGTGCCTGGTCTCCGCGGACGTAGACCTTCTCGGCGGCGACGTACGTCAGCGAGTCACGCTCGCCGGCTGCCACAGGGATGCCGCCCCGGATGGTGGAGGCGTACTGCGTGTAGGCATCGACCTGGTTGAGGTCGGTGTAGATGGAGCGCAGGTCGCGCTGTGCCTGGCGTGCCTCTTCGCTGCCGGGATAGGCGGCGATGACCTTCTTGTAGGCGGCGATGGCTTCCGGGTACTTGTCGTCCTGGTAGTAGAGGAGTCCGATTTCGCCGGCACCCTTGCGGGCGATGGAGCTTTCGGGATACTTGCTCACCAGCTCGGTGAACGAGGCGATGGCGGCGCGGTTGTTCTGCAGTTGCACATAGGCGCGTCCGCGCTCATAGAGGGCGTCGTCGGCGTAAGGAGAGTCGGGGTGCGAGGCGAGGAGCTTGTCGAGGTCGGCGACCTTGCCTGCATAGTCCTTCTGGAGTCCGCGGACGAACGCCTGCTGGTAGAGGGCGTAGTCGGCGGACGAGGCGTCGGTGGCTGCAGCCCGGGCGTAGCAGGACTGTGCCTCGGCAAAGCGACGGTCATGGAAGCGGCAGTCGCCCAGCCGGTTGTAGCCGTCGGCGAGCACCGGACGCTCCGTGCGGCTATTGTCCGCCGAGGTGAAGCGTTCGAACCAGGTGGCGGCGCGGCGGTAGTCGTGCTGCTTGAAGTAGGCGTAGCCCAGGTTGTAGAGGGCGAGGCTGTAGGTGCCGGGGTTGGTGCGTGCGTCGGTTTGGGCAAGGTAGGCGGTGAAGTCCGATGCTGCCTGTGCGTAGTTGCCCAGGCGGTAGGCGGATTCGCCGCGCCAGTAGTGTGCGTCGGCGCGGGTGCCCAGGTTGTATCCGCCCAGTTGGAGCGAGCGGTCGAAGTAGGCGGTGGCTCCGCTGAAGTCGGCGTTGACAAACGACTGTACGCCAAGGCGGAAGAGGATTTTCTGCTTGGCTTCGAGGATGCGTGCGCCCGGCTGGCTGAGCTTCTCGATAGAGCGCAGGGCGGCGTCGTAGCTGCGGGTGTTCATGTAGACCTCGACGAGGTAGTCGTTCACCTGCTCGCTGTAGGTCGAGTGGGGAAACTCGTTGAGGAACCGTTCGAAGACGGTGACGGACTCTGCGAAGGGCGAGTAGGAGGTCTCGTGGATGCAGAGTGCGTAGTTGTAGAGCGCCTCTTCCTTCACCTTCGGGTCGTAGTTCATGAGCGATGCCTGCTCGAATGCGAGCTGTGCCTGCCGTTTGTCCTGAAGCTGGAGGAAGGCGAGTCCCATGTGGAGGTAGGCGTTCTGCGCGAGCGCGTCCTTGATGACGGTGGCGCGTCCGAGGTTGTCGCACGCCCGTTGCCAGGCTCCGTTGCGGTAGTGGCACAGACCGAGCTGGTAGAGCGCGTTGCGTTCGGGGTTATCGGTGTTGCGGACGTAGGTCTCCAGGGCACGGAGGGCGTCGTCATAGCGTCCCTGTCCGTAGTACGCTCCACCGAGGATGCGCTGCATCTCGTTCCCGTGGTTGCCGTCCGGACGGACGCTGACGTAGCGTCCCGCCACTTGTTCCGCCTGGCTGTACTGTCCCTGCCGGAGGTAGATGTCGGCGACGTAGTAGGGTGCCTCGCCGGCATACTTGCGGTCGTCCTCCAGGCGTTGGAACACGGGGAGGGCGTCGGCGTAGCGTCCCTTGGCATAGTCGATGTAGGCGCGGTAGAAGTCGACGTCGCTCTGGTACTTGGGCGTGCAGGCCTGTACGACGCTGAGCAGGGCATAAGCCTCGTCGAGGTCTCCCGTCTCGATGTGTGCGATGGCGAGGTGGAGGGTCATCTCGTCGCGTTCCTCGTCGCCGAGCCGGTCGAGCTCGCAGCCTTCGAAGCGGTGTATGGCGTGCTCGTAGTCCTTCTCATAGAAGAGCGCGTTGGCGATAAGGGCATTGACGCGGTTCTTATAGGGCGAGTCGGGATGGGTGGCGAGGTAGGTCTCCAGGGTCCGTATGCAGTCCTTCTGTTTCAGTTCGTAGGCGGTGCAGGCAATCATGTAGTCCGCCTCGCTCCGTTGCAGGAACGTCTGTCCGTCGGTCTTGACGAAGTCTTTCAGTGCACGCAGGGCGGCAGCGTAGTCCTTTTGGATAAACAGCTGTCTGCCTTCCTCGAAGAGTCGTCCGGGCGCAGTGACGGGCACATGTCGCTGTGCCATCCCCGCGGCGGGGAGTGCTCCGAGCAAGGTGAGTAGCAAGGTTTGTCTCAGTTTCATACTATTTGGGGTTTGTTTTGGTGAATCAGTGGGTGGGTGTGCGGGGGCTTCACTCCCGCTGCATGTCCAGCAGACGTTTGACGCCTTTGCGGATGGACATCAGTCCGAAGTCAGTGATGCGAAGCTCGTCGAGGGGCATCCAGAAGCAGTCCGCCACGTCGTCCTCGGGGTGCAGTTGCGAGCTGTCCGCAACGGTGCAGCGGAAGAAGAGGTCGAGGGTGTGGACCATGAATCCGGAGTATTCATAGAGGTTGGGGATGGAGAAGCAGTACTCGGCACGTTCGACGGTGAGCCCCGTCTCTTCGCGTACCTCCCGTGCGACACCTTCCTCTCCGGTCTCGTACATGTCGATGAATCCCCCGGGGAGGTCGAGTGTTCCTTTGGCAGGGTCCTTCGCCCGTCGGCAGACGAGCAGTTTTCCTTCGGGGTTGAGGATGAAGGCGACCGTGGCTGCGCTGGGATTGAAGTAGTAGGTAAATCCGCAGTCGGCACATTGCTTGGCTTTGGTATTGCGCACCTCGAAGCGGGGTGACCCGCACTCGGGGCAATACCTGAATTTCTCTAGTGGATGCATCTTCTTCGTTCTTAAGTCAATGGGCAAAGATAATATATTTTGGGTGACAGGGTGCCCGGTGGAAGGTTTGTTTAGACACTTTATGACGAATGTCCGTGAAAGGGGAGTTTTCGGTGACAGACTGACGGGCATAAAAAAGGGGAGGACCAGTCTCCTGACAAGTCCTCCCCACCAAATATGAGTGTCTTAAATAAAAGTTGTATGTGCTTAGTCTTTCAGCTTCGCCTTGATGAACTCGCGGTTCAGACGGGCGATGTTGCTGATGGAAACGCACTTCGGGCATTCAGCCTCGCAGGCGCGTGTGTTCGTACAGTTACCGAAGCCCAGCTCGTCCATCTTGGCAAGCATTGCCTTGGCACGACGTGCAGCCTCGGGACGTCCCTGCGGAAGCAAGGCGAGCTGGCTGACCTTTGCCGAGACGAACAGCATGGCAGAGCCGTTCTTGCAGGCAGCCACACAGGCTCCGCAGCCGATGCAGGATGCGGCGTCCATGGCTTCGTCAGCGTTCTGCTTGGGGATGAGGATGGCGTTGGCATCCTGCGGTGCTCCGGTTCTGACGCTGACGTATCCTCCTGCTTGCATGATCTTGTCGTAGGCGGAGCGGTCGACCATCAGGTCCTTGATGACGGGGAATCCGGCCGAACGCCAAGGCTCCACGGTGATGGTGTCTCCGTCGTTGAAGCGACGCATGTAAATCTGGCAGGTGGTAGCTCCGGTAGCGGGTCCGTGCGGATGTCCGTTGATGTAGAGCGAGCACATGCCGCAGATGCCTTCGCGGCAGTCGTGGTCGAATACGATCGGCTCCTTGCCGTCGCTAATGAGCTGTTCGTTCAGGATGTCCAGCATTTCCAGAAAGGAGGTATCGCCGGGGATGTCCTTCATCTGGAATGTATCGAAATGACCTTTGTCCTTAGGTCCGTTCTGACGCCAAATCTTCAGCGTGAATGATATGTTTTTGTCCATTTGTTTCTGTCTTTTAATGTTTAACCCTATTAGCTCTTGTAGTTACGTGTCTGCACCTTGATGGCTTCGTAAACCAGCGGCTCTTTGTAGAGTACGGGAGCCTTGTCGTCAGAGCCTTGGTATTCCCAGCAGGCAACGTAGAAGAAGTTCTCGTCGTCACGTTTGGCTTCGCCTTCCTCCGTCTGGTATTCTTCGCGGAAGTGTCCGCCGCAGCTCTCGTTGCGGTTCAGTGCATCGTAGGCAATCAGCTCGCCCATGGTGATGAAGTCGTTCAGGCGGATGGCCTTGTCGAGTTCCACGTTCATGCCTTCCTTCGAGCCGGGGATGAACAGTTCGGTCTCGAACTCCTTGCGGATGTCCTTGAGCTTCTCCAGTCCGGTCTTCAAGCCTTCGGCGGTACGTCCCATACCTACGTACTCCCACATGACACGACCCAACTCCTTGTGGATGGAGTCAACGGACTTCTTGCCCTTGATGTTCATGAGGCGATCGATCTTAGCCTGTACGGCTTTCTCGGCTGCATCGAACTCAGGCAGGTCGGTCGAGAAGCGGGGAACGGTAATCTGGTCTGCCAAGTAGTTCTGGATGGTGTACGGCAGCACGAAGTATCCGTCGGCAAGACCCTGCATCAGTGCGGAAGCACCCAGACGGTTGGCACCGTGGTCGGAGAAGTTGCACTCGCCGATGGCGAACAGGCCCTTGATGGAGGTCTGGAGTTCGTAGTCCACCCAGATACCACCCATGGTGTAGTGGATGGCGGGGTAAATCATCATCGGGTTGTAATACTTCACGCCGTTGATTTCATTGGCAAGTTTGCCGGGGTTCACGTCGGTGATCTCCTCGTACATGTCGAAGAGGTTGCCGTAGCGCTGACGGACAACGTCGATGCCCAGGCGTTCGATACTCTCGGAGAAGTCGAGGAACACGGCGAGACCGGTGTTGTTCACACCGAAGCCGGCGTCACAACGCTCCTTGGCTGCGCGGGAAGCCACGTCGCGCGGAACGAGGTTACCGAATGCCGGATAACGGCGTTCCAGGTAGTAGTCACGGTCTTCTTCGGGGATGTCGCTGCCCTTCTTCGTGCCTGCCTGCAGAGCCTTGGCATCTTCGAGCTTCTTCGGTACCCAGATACGTCCGTCGTTACGGAGCGACTCGGACATCAGCGTCAGCTTCGACTGCTTGTCGCCGTGTACGGGGATACAAGTCGGGTGAATCTGCACATAGGCAGGGTTGGCAAAGTAGGCACCTTTGCGGTAGCACGCCATGGCGGCGGAGCAGTTACATGCCATGGCATTGGTTGAGAGGAAATAGGTGTTGCCATAACCGCCGGTAGCGATGACTACGGCATGTGCGGCAAAGCGCTCCAGCTTGCCGGTCACGAGGTTCTTGGCAATGATGCCACGGGCACGGCCGTCGATGATGACGATGTCCTGCATCTCGTAGCGGGTATAGAGTTTCACCGTGCCTGCATTCACCTGACGGCTCAATGCCGAGTAGGCACCGAGGAGAAGCTGCTGGCCGGTTTGTCCTTTGGCATAGAAGGTACGTGACACCTGTGCGCCACCGAAGGAGCGGTTGGCGAGTGTGCCTCCGTATTCGCGGGCGAAGGGGACACCTTGTGCCACGCATTGGTCGATAATGTTGTTGGAAACCTCTGCCAGACGGTACACGTTCGCTTCGCGGGCACGGTAGTCACCACCTTTCACCGTGTCGTAGAACAGACGGTAGATGGAGTCGCCGTCGTTCTGGTAGTTCTTGGCAGCGTTGATACCGCCCTGAGCGGCGATGGAGTGTGCGCGGCGCGGAGAGTCCTGGATGCAGAAGTTGAACACCTTGAAGCCCATCTCACCGAGTGAGGCTGCGGCGGATGCACCGGCAAGACCGGTACCGACAACGATGATGTCGAGGCGGCGCTTGTTGGCGGGATTGACCAGTTTCTGGTGAGCTTTATAGTTGGTCCACTTTTCGGCGATCGGGCCTTCGGGTATTTTTGAATCTATAGTAGCCATAATATTCGTTCTATTTAAAAGGTTTGTAATAATGTATTAGCAGCAGAGTGATTTGAAGAAGTAAACCACAACCACTACGGCAAAACCGAGAACCACGAGGGTGGAGTACACGTTACCGATAGTCTTCCAACGCTCGAACCAGATCTTGTTGCTCCAGCCGAGTGTCTGGAGTGCGCTCCAGAAACCGTGCGTCAGGTGGAACCACAAAGCCAGCAACCATACCAGGTAGATGATGACGTACACCGGTGAAGCGAACGTATAGGCAATGTATGCCGCACCGTCCGTCGGACCGAATTCGCCCAGGAAATGGTCGCCGATAATCTCGGCAAACTGCATTTTGTACCAGAAGTTCGCCAAGTGGAGGAGCAGACCGAGCACCACCACGAGACCCAGCACGAGCATGTTCTGCGATGCCCATTCTACAGTTTTGGGTTTTTGGGTCACGGCGTAACGTTCGTTACCACGCGCTTTTCTGTTCAACATCGTCAGCCAGAACGCATAGATGATGTGAATCACGAAGAGGGCAGCCAGTGCGACCGACGCAGCCAGTGCGTACCAGTTAGCACCCAGGAATTCACATACCATGTTGTAAGCCTCCTCGGAGAAGAGTGCCACAAGGTTCATCGACATGTGAAATGTTAGAAACAGGACAAGGGCGAGACCGGTAACGCTCATCACCACTTTCCTTCCAATAGATGAATTACTTAACCACATAAATAAATGAATTAAATTATTTAATTGTTAGAATTGAGATTTGCTGGTTTCAATCATTTCGCAAAGTTAAGAGAAATAGATGGATAGCACAAAGGATTAAGGAAATATTTCTATAATGTAGCGACGGAATGTCGACAGGGATGTCCGGGCAGGGCGGAAGGGGGTGGCAGACAGTGTCGGAGAAACGCAAAGGCACGCCCCCACAGTGCGGGCACACGGAAGAGAACCGTGCGGGATGCTGTGGCGGCGTGCCTTGACAGGGGTGACGGAAGTCCGTCTGCCTTAGAGCGGCATGTTGCCGTGTTTCTTGGGAGGATTGTGCAGGCTCTTGTTCTGCGCCATCTCCAGTGCCTGGATGAGTTTCGAGCGGGTCTGTCGCGGAAGGATAATCTCGTCGATGAGACCTTGTTCGGCAGCGCGGTAGGGGTTGGAGAAGTAGTCCTTATACTCCTCGATAGCGGCGGCCTTCTCCTCGTCGCTTGCCTTGCGCTTGAGGATGTTCACGGCTCCCTCGGCTCCCATCACGGCAATCTCGGCGGTGGGATAAGCCAGGTTGATGTCTCCGCCGATGGTCTTGCTCGACATGACAATGTAGGCACCGCCGTAGGACTTGCGGGTGATGAGCGTCACCTTCGGTACGGTGGCCTCGGCATAAGCGTAGACAATCTTTGCGCCGTGGCGGATGATGCCGTTGTGCTCCTGCTCACAGCCCGGGAGGAAGCCCGGGACGTCCTCGAACGTCACGAGGGGGATGTTGAAGCAGTCGCAGAAGCGGATGAAGCGGGCTGCCTTGTCGGAGGCGTCGATGTCAAGTACGCCGGCAAGGAACGCGGGCTGGTTGGCAACGATGCCCACGGTGCGGCCGCCCAGGCGGGCAAAGCCCACGACGATGTTCTTGGCAAAGTGGGGCATCACTTCGAAGAAGTACTGGTCGTCGACCACCGGCTCGATGATGTCCTTGATGTCGTAGGGCATGTTCGGGTCTTCGGGTACGACCGTCTGCAGGCTTTCGTCTTCGCGGTGAGGGTCATCGGTGCACGGACGCAGGGGGGCCTCCTCCATGTTGTTCGACGGAAGGAAGCTGAGCAGCTCGCGGATGCTCATGAGCGTCTCCTCCTCGGTGTTGCACAGGAAGTGGGTCACGCCGCTGCGGCTGCTGTGAGTGTCGGCACCGCCAAGCTCCTCCTTGTCCACCTCTTCGTGGGTCACCGCCTTCACCACGTCAGGACCGGTGATGAACATGTGGCTCTTCTCCTTCACCATGAAGATGAAGTCGGTCAGTGCGGGCGAGTAGCATGCGCCGCCGGCACAGGGACCAAGGATGGCTGACAGCTGGGGGATGACACCCGAGGCGATGGTGTTCTGGTAGAAGATGGAGCCGAAGCCGGCGAGTGAGCTGATGCCCTCCTGGATACGGGCACCGCCCGAGTCGTTGAGTGCGATGATGGGAGCGCCGTTCTGCAGGGCGAGCTTCTGCACCTTGACGATTTTGGCAGCATTGGTGTGGCTCAGCGTGCCGCCGTAGACGGTGAAGTCGAAGGCGTAGACGAACACCAGGCGGCCGTCTATCTTGCCGTAGCCGCACACCACGCCGTCGCCTGCCAGATGGCTCTTGTCCATGCCCAGGTTGGTACACTGATGGATGACGAACTTGTCCAGCTCGTTGAACGTGCCCTTGTCGAGCAGCATGTCGATGCGCTCGCGTGCCGTCATGCGCCCGGAGGCGTGCTGTTTCTCGATGCGGTCGATGCCGCCGCCCATGGAAGCCTGCTTGTCAAGCTCCTCAAATGTATGGTAGATTTCTTCTCTTGTCATGTTTTGGTCTGTTTGTTCGTTTGTGAGTGGTGGAACGTGCGTCGGTGGGGAGTCAGAGGCTCAGTGTCAGCAGCACCTGGTTGCTGTTCACCGAGTCGCCCTCGCTGACGAGCACTTCGCGTACGGTGCAGTCGGAGTTCACCTTGTAGTTGCTCTGCATCTTCATGGCTTCGAGGACGATGACGATGTCGCCCGCGCTGAGCTTGTCGCCCGGCTTCACGGGAATCTTCACGACCTTGCCCGGCATGGGGGCAATGATTTTGTCGTCCTGCTTCTCTTCGCCGCCCTTGCGCATGCGCAGGTACTTCGCCTGTGTGTCCACGATGTCGACGTTGTAGGAGCGGTAGAACATGTTGACGGTGTAGTTCTTGCCGTTTTCGCTGCGGATGAGTTCAGCGTTGTAGGAGTTGCCGTTGTGCAGGATGGAGCAACTCCCGTTCTCTGCCATCACGATGTCCACATCGTAGGGTTCCCCGTCGATGAGGAACTGCACCTTGTTGCCGTCTTTGCTGACCAGCGTCACGTCAGCGACGCGGTCGCCTATATGTATTTCCATATCAGTCTGTGTTTTGGTTATGAATGAGGGGGGAGGAGCCTCCCGTTTCCGTTGTCAGATGCGCAGTACACCCTTTTGCAGTCCGAACTGCTTCCAGCGGCTGATGGGGCGATTGTCGCCCTCGGTGCCGGCGGGGGAATTCTCCTCAAGGTTCATCAGGTAGTCGATGTACGACGCCATCATGGCGACGTTCTCGATTTCCTCGTTGTGCCCGTTGGAGCGCTGGAGCATCTTGGCGTTCTTCTCGATGAAGAGGGTGTTGTATTCGCCCTTGACGAAGTCGGGGGTGAACATGATGCGCCGCAGGTAGCTGAGGTTGTTCTTCAGTCCGGTTATCTTGTACTCATAGAGGACGCGGCGCATCCGCTCGATGGCAAACTGCCGGGTCGTCGCCCATACGATCAGCTTGCCAATCATCGGGTCATAATATATAGGTATCTCGTAGCCCTGGTAGACATAGCTGTCGATACGGACCCCGATGCCGTTCGGCTCCGTGAGCTGCTGGATGATGCCCGGTGAAGGCATGAAGTTGTTCTCGGTGTCCTCGGCGCAGATGCGGCACTCGATGGCGTGCCCGCGCTGGAAGAGGTCTTCCTGGCGAAGGTGGAGCACCTCGTCGTTTGCCACGCGCAGCTGTTCCTTCACCAGGTCCACGCCGACGACTTCCTCGGTGATGGGGTGTTCCACCTGGAGGCGGGTGTTCATTTCCAGGAAGTAGAAGTGGCGGTGCTTATCGACGAGAAACTCGATGGTACCTGCTCCCGAGTAGTTGACGGCGCGTGCGGCAGCAACTGCCTTCTCGCCCATCTCGCGGCGCAGTTCAGGGGTGAGGAAGGGAGAGGGGCTCTCCTCGACAATCTTCTGGTTGCGGCGCTGCACGGAGCATTCGCGGTCGAAGAGGTGGATGACGTTGCCGTGGTTGTCGCCCAGTATTTGGAACTCGATGTGGTGAGGTTCCTCGACGAACTTCTCGATATAGACCGTGTCGTCGCCGAACGAGGACATCGACTCCGAGCGTGCCGTGTTGTACGCCTCCACGACCTCGTCTTCGCTGTGGATGAGCCGCATGCCCTTTCCACCGCCGCCCATTGATGCCTTCAGCATCACAGGGAACCCGATTTCCTTGCTCACACGCAAGGCTTCCTCGGCACTCTGCAGGGGCTTTTCCGTTCCCGGGACTACCGGCACTCCGGCAGCAATCATACGTTTACGGGCAGAGATTTTGTCGCCCATGGCTTCCATCGTCTCCGGAGCGGGGCCCACGAAGATGATGCCTTCCTGCCGGCAGCGGCGGGCGAACTCGGCATTCTCGGACAGGAAGCCGTACCCGGGATGGATGGCGTCCGCCTTGTGCTCCTTGGCGGCGCGGATGATGTTGTCGATGTTCAAATAGCTTTCCTGGGATGCCGCCGGACCGATGCAACATGCTTCGTCAGCATACATCACGTGGCGTGCTGCCCGGTCGGCTTCGGAGAATATGGCAACCGTCCGGATGCCCATTTCCCTGCACGAACGCATAATACGCACGGCAATCTCGCCTCGATTGGCGACTAAGACCTTTTGTATCATATCTTGTATTTTGTTGGATAATCAGAGCATTGCGCTTTCGGCGCGCAAAGATACGACAAAGCCGGTGAATCGATAGCGTTTGTTAGTTATATTTAAACATCGTAAAGAGTCTCAGACCATCATGTTCCGGCGGATGGAGAACTTCACGATGGCCATGGCATTGATGGTGCGCAGGGGAATGTCCTGGGGGGCATGGTGGGGGTTGTAGCTCACCAGACGGATGGACTCCGGCTGCTCCGATTGGTTGACATATTTTACGGTCAGGTACTCGTCTCCGTCGAGGTCAAAAGCCACGAGATACATCTCGCCGAAGATGATGTTGCTGAAGCTGTGTATCTCCTTGTAGCCCACTATGTCGCCAGACTTCAGCAAGGGGTACATGCTGTCGCCGCTGACGTAGACCGCCCCGTCGCACGACGGGATGTTGGGGATGACAATCTCCCCCAGCGCGAACTGGTGCTTGTTGGTGAAGAGTGTCTTCAGGTTGGCGGCAGCCGTCACGTCGTAGAGCGTCACGCTGCGGTCGTTCAGCGCCTCGGGCACACGCGGCGTGCGGAGCATCTGGACTTCGCCCTCGGCAAGGGGGTCGTGGCACGGGTTGTCGCGGTGTTCGGGGGTGCCGCGGCCCGTGAGCAGCCACGTCAGGTCCACGCCGTCGAGCTTGTTGATGAGCAGGGGGAAATCGATGCTGTTGCGCGCCATCCAGTTCGACACCGTTGCCTTCGACACGCCGAGGAAGTCTGCTACCTGGCGGTCAGTCTTGAATGTTTTCAGTTCTTTAATCCGACGGATGATTTCATTCACGTTGATTACATTGTCCATAGCCTGCGTTTTAAATTAGTTATTGGATGTGCCAAAGGTAGGTATTAAAATTGAAACCTCGTTCATCCGACGCGAAGAATCTTGCAAAAAATTTCAATTTTCCCTTACACCGGACGGTACTCACATTGTCTTTACTATGTAACGACCTTCGAAACGATGTCAAACGAGAGACAAGAACGAATCAGACTCCTGGCGCTGAAAAAGCTTGCCGGGGCGTTGTCCGACGCTGAAGCCGGGGAACTCCGTGCGCTCTGTGCGGAGGACGACCGTCTGCGCCGTCTCGCAGACGCCTTGCTGTCCGAACAGCTCCTGGCGTCCGCTGCCCGCGACCGCAACCGGGAAGCCTGTCACCGCTCGTGGCAGGAGCTGCAACGGACGGTCCGTCGGCAGACAAACACCGGCTGGAAACAGTACCGCCGGTGGGGCTACTATGCTGCCGCCGCCGCGTTCGTCGGTGTCGTGGCCGGATGGCTGGGCTTGCAGAAGCCGCTTGCCGTCCCGGGCATGGAGCCGGGGATGCTGACCGAAGCTGTGCTCTACGTGGACGGGCTCGACGGTCCGCAAACGGTGCACGATGTCTATGACTTCCGCACCATCCGTCAGGAACTCCTGCGCCGCATGGGCGACCACCTGGAGGCCATGACCACGGGACAGTACACCCGCGTGTGCGTCCCCGAAGGAAAATGTTACAAGGTCCGCCTCAACGACGGGACGTGGGTCTACCTCGAAGGGGGTGCCTACCTGTCCGTGCCGGGCAACTACTCCGAGTCGAACCGCTGCATCAACCTGGTGGGAACCGCGCATGTGGCGGTGAGTGAGGGCGCCAAGCCCCTCTGCATCTACACCGGGAGCGGGGACGTCTACGCCTACGAAGGCTGTGTGGACATCCGCGGAGGGGGAGGTTCGAGAGCTGTCGAAGTGAGCGTGGACGGCGGCCGTGCCGAGGTCGTGTCGAGTCGGGAACATCAGTTCCTCACCGAGCAAGGCAGGGCACTTGTCACCGGAGAAGGCGACGTCAGCCTGCACCCCGGGGCAGACCAGATGCACGTCGGCTTCTGGCAGAACAAGCAGCTCGACGAGATGAGTCTGGCGTACACCGACTGGAAGTTTTTCTAATAGGTAATGATAAATGATTGTTGAACCCCAATAACTCTACTGAAAGAATCCCCTAATCTTTCTATAAAGATGGCAGGCGTGCCATTGAAGAGTTAGCGCGAGATGCCGGTTTTAGGTTCTTCCGGGCATCTCGCGTTTTTATTATGTTCCCGCTTTTCCCGGACGGGGAGAGGAATCACATTGACACCTTTTTCACAGTTTTAGCATCACATTTTCCCGTTTTGGCGTTTTCAGCTGACGCGTACTTTTGCAATTTTTTCCCTTCCAGAAAATAGCGCGTTAAATATTTTAAGATATGTCCGTCTAAACAGACTGAAAATAACGTAACTTTACACAATTACACGCTTTCTAACTTACAAAAAGCATCCTTCGCACCCATTTTTACGGTCGAAAGTACCTGTGATTGGCTTCGTACGGACGAACGACTACCGTCGTACGGACGTGTCCGCACCGTCGTGGTCGTTCGTCCGTACGAAAACATCCACCTGTTCCCATTTTTCAGAGCCCGAAGGGGCACGATTCCCGATGTGTGAAATTGCGTCCGTCCGTGTGAAAAGACCGACGAAAGGGAAAGAACAGGAAGGAAAATAACACAGAAGGAAAGGAAACCGACAGAAATACCGTCAACATGAAAAACACAAATCGCCCGAGAAGGCCCTCCGTGGTCACCAACTCGTATTTTGGTGCAAGGAAGCCCCTTCTCGGGCGATTCATTTGACGTTTTGTCAGAAGCGCAAAGCGCTTCTTCAATTGACAATTGACAATGGACAATTGACAATTATTGCCTTGTGGAACCGTCCTATGCCGCAGGGCAATTGTCAATTGTCCATTGTCAATTGTCAATTAATCAGGCTATCGTGAAGTCCAACTGTTTCTTCTCCAGGTTCGCGCGTGCCACCTTGATGCGCACCGGGTCGCCCAGGGAGAAACGTTTGTGGCGTTTCCGTCCGATGAGACAGTAGTTCTTCTCGTCGAAGTCGTAGTAGTCCTCCCCGAGGTCGCGCATGGGCACCATGCCCTCGCATTTGTTCTCGTTGATTTCCACATAGATGCCCCACTCCGTGATGCCGCTGATGGTCCCGTCGTACACTTCGCCGATGTGCTCGCTCATGAACTCCACCTGCTTGTACTTGATGCTCGCGCGTTCGGCAGAGGCAGCCACCTGCTCCATGTCCGAGCAGTGTTCGCACTTGTCCTCATACTTCTGCTGCTGCACGGAGCGTCCGCCGGCGAGGTAGCGCGTCAGCAGTCGGTGCACCATCAGGTCGGGATAGCGGCGGATGGGCGAGGTGAAGTGCGTGTAGTAGTCGAACGCCAGTCCGTAGTGGCCGATGTTGAACGTGCTGTAGCGCGCCTTCTGCATCGCCCGCAGCGAGACGGTCTCGATGAGGTTCTCCTCCTTCTTCCCCTGAATCTCGTCCAGCAGGTGGTTGAGCGAGCGCGACACGTCGGTCTTGGAGCCGGCAGTCTTCAGCTTGTAGCCGAACTTGACGATGAAGTTCTTCAGGTCCTCCAGCTTCTCCGGGTCCGGCAGGTCGTGGATGCGGTAGGGGAACACCTTCGGCTTGGCACCCCCGCGCACCTTGCCGATGCGCTCGGCAACTGTCCGGTTGGCAAGGAGCATGAACTCCTCGATGAGCTTGTGCGCGTCCTTCTGCACCTTGAAGTAGACGCTCAGCGGACGACCCGTCGCCTCGTCTATCTCGAAGCGCACCTCCATGCGGTCGAAGTTGATGGCGCCCGCTGCCATGCGCCGTTCACGCAGTATCTTGGCGAAGGTGTTGAGCTGCATCAGCTCGGCGGCATACTCGCCCTGACGTGCCTCCAGGATGTCCTGCACCTCCTCGTAGGTGAAGCGTCGGTTGCTCCGGATTACGGTGTGCGCGATGTGCGAGTCGCGGACGTTGCCCTTGTCGTCGATGCGGAAGATGACGGAGTACGCCAGCTTCTCCTCGTCGGGGCGCAGCGAGCAGATGAAGTTGCACAGCCGCTCGGGCAGCATCGGCACGGTACGGTCCACGAGGTAGACTGACGTGGCGCGCTTGAACGCCTCCTTGTCGATGATGCTGCCTTCCTTCACATAGTGGCTCACGTCGGCGATGTGCACGCCCACCTCCCACAGCCCGTCGCCGACACGGCGGATGGAGAGCGCGTCGTCAAAGTCCTTCGCGTCCTTGGGGTCGATGGTGAACGTCAGCACGTCCCTGAAGTCCTCGCGCTCCGCCAGGTCTTCTGCTGAAATCTCGGCAGGGATTTGCTCGGCGGCGCGTTCCACGTTCTCGGGGTAGGAGTAGGGCAGTCCGTACTCGGCGAGGATGGCGTGCATCTCGGTCGTATTGTCGCCCGCGCGCCCCAGCACGTCGATGACCTGCCCGATGGGGTTCTTCGCGTCGTCAGGCCACTCGGCGACCCGGACGACCACCTTGTCGCCGTCCTTCGCCCCCTTGAGCCGTTCCTTGGGGATGAAGATGTCGTTGGCGAGCGTCCGGCTCTCCGTCAGCAGGAAGGCGTAGTGGCGGTCGACCTTCAGCCGTCCGACGAAGGTGTCGTTGGCACGTTCGAGGATTTCGATGACCTCGCCCTCGCGCTCGCGGTTCTTGCGGCGTGCAAAGAGGGCGACGCGCACCTTGTCGTTGTTCATGGCGTGCGCCGAGTTGCGTTCCGCCACGAAGATGGGGGTGCTGCCGTCCTCGGGCAGGAGGGAGTTCTTCCCGTTGCTCTTGCGCTGGAACGTGCCCGTCACGATCTGGTCGGGGTTCTTGAGTTTGTAGCGCCCTTTCTCGGGTTCGCAGATGAAGTCGTCGGTGAGCATGTCCTGCAGGATGTCCAGGCACAGCATCTTGAGTGGGTGGGTGTTGAGCTTCAGTTCGGCATAGATGCGCTTGAGGCTGACGCTCTCGGGGGCGTTCAGCTGGATGAGGTCGGTGAGCTTTTCCACAAGCTGCTTCTTGGTCATCCGTTTGCCGCCCTTCTTTTCTTTCTTTACTTTCTTGTCTTTCTTTCCCATAGCGGTAGAGGTTTATGGCATACGTTCCGCACGCCCGGTCCGTCGGTGTGTCTCCCGGTTGCCCGGTCCGTTACGTTCCGGGCTTGCGGACGTCATGTTTGCAGTCTCCGGGTCCGTCGTCCGCATCCCCCGTTCCGGCGCGTCCGTCGGGAGGGACCACAGGCAGGTGCCGGGCGGACCCGATGTACAAAGTAAGTGATTTTCTGTGATAGTTCATGAGCAAAACGGGCTTATTTCAATAAGATGTCTTATCTTTGCAGCGAATTTGTAACAAGAAGGCGAAAATGAAGATACTCATCACCGGAGCCAGCGGCTTCATCGGAAGCTTCCTGGTCGAAGAGGCACTCCGTCGCGGGATGGAGACCTGGGCAGGCGTGCGTGCGTCCAGCAGCCGCGCGTGGCTGCAGGATGCCCGTATCCGTTTCGCCGAGCTGGACCTGGGCGATGACCGCCGGCTGGAGGAGCAGCTGCGCCGCCACCGCGACACCGAGGGGGCATGGGACTATGTCATCCACTGTGCCGGGGCGACGAAGTGCCGCCGCAAGGAGGACTTCGACCGCATCAACTACGACGCCACGTGCCGGCTCGTCCGTCTGCTCACGGAGCTGGGCATGGTGCCCCGGCAGTTCCTGTACATCAGTTCGCTGAGCGTCTACGGTCCCATCCATGAGACCGACTACGCACCCATCTGCGAGCAGGACGCCCCCCGCCCTGACACGGCTTATGGCAGGAGCAAGCTCCGTTCCGAGGAGTTCCTGCGCTCCACCCCCGACAGTTTCCCCTACGTCATCTTCCGCCCCACGGGCGTGTACGGACCGCGCGAGCGCGACTACTACCTCATGGCGCAGAGCATCAGTCGCCATCTTGACGTCGCAGTGGGCTTCCGCCGCCAGGACCTCACGTTCATCTACGTCAAGGACCTCGTGCAGGCTGTCTACCTGGCGATAGAGCGTGGCGTCACCCGCCGTGCCTACTTCGTGAGCGACGGCAGGGTCTACTCGAGCCGTGCCTACTCCGACTACATCCGTGCCGAGCTGGGCAATCCCGTCGTCGTCCGGCTCACCTTCCCCCTGGCGGTGCTCCGCGCCGTCTCGGTCGTGGCGGAGACGCTGGCAGGGCTGGCAGGGCGCAGCAGCACCCTCAACCGCGACAAGTATCACATTATGAAACAACGAAACTGGCGTTGCGACATCACGCCCCTCGTCGAGGAACTGGGCTTCCGCCCTGCCTACGACTTGCAGCGGGGAGTGCGGGAGAGCATCGCCTGGTATAAACAACAAGGATGGCTTTAAACTTACTCCAACGTACGGAAACACGCCGCGGGCTGTTTCCCATCGAGGTGGTCAGCCTCGCCTACGGGGCACTGACCACCGTGCTCATATTGTTCCTTCACGAACGCATGGACCACCCGCTGACGATGGTCCTCGAGCGCATCGGCATTGCCGTGATCACGGTGTTGCTCCTGCTCATCTACCAGCGCTACTCGTGCAAGCTCACGAGCTTCCTGCGCACGCTCTTCCAGCTCGGGCTGCTCGCCTACTGGTATCCGGACACCTACGAGTTCAACCGTCTCTTCCCCAACCTCGACCACCTCTTCGCCCACAGCGAGCAGGTGCTCTTCGGATGCCAGCCCGCCATCGAGTTCAGCCGGCTGTTGCCGTCGGTGGGATGGAGCGAGGCGTTCAACCTGGGCTACTTCTCCTACTACCCGATGATAGCCGCCGTGGTACTGTTCTACTTCATCGCGCGTTACCGTGAGTTCGACCGCACGGCGTTCGTCGTGCTGACGTCGTTCTTCATCTATTACCTTATATATATATTCGTCCCCGTCGCCGGACCACAGTACTACTTCCCCGCCATCGGGCTGGACGAAGTGGCGTTGGGACACTTCCGCGCCGTGGGCGACTACTTCAACCACCACTCCGAGCTGCTGCCTGCCCCGGGCGATGCCCAAGGCTTCTTCTACGGACTGGTGGAGATGTCCCAACAGGCGGGCGAACGCCCGACGGCGGCTTTCCCGAGCTCGCACGTGGGTATGTCCACCATCCTGATGCTCCTCGCGCTGCGTACCCGCAACCGTGTGCTTCCGCTGGCACTCCTGCCGTTCTACGTCCTGCTGTGCTGTGCGACGGTCTACATCCAGGCGCACTACCTCATCGATGCCCTTTGCGGCTTCGTCTCCGCCTTCGTGGTCTACGCCCTCGCCGTGAGTGCCTACCGTTTTTTCCTGCTCCGCGGAGCGTCGCTCCCTGAGGTGAAGGTGGAGAGCTGACGAGCCACGCACACATCCACTTAACTACATACTACTATGAGAAAGTACCTTTGCTTACTGCTGCTCCCCCTGCTGCTCGGTGCCTGCGCTTCGAGCCGGGAGGAAGCCCCCATGCCCTACTCCCAGCGCATGGTCGAGTCGCACGGACTGGGCGACTTCTACTGCAACCGCCATCACCAGGCGAAGCTGGATACCACCGGATGGGACTACGTGTCCGGACTCGTTGCCAACGCCGTCCTGAAGGCATGGCAGCTCTATCCCGAGAAGACTGCCTACTATGACGCCGTCAAGGCATTTGCCGACCACAACACCAATGCCGACGGGTCGATGATACTCAGCAAGAAGGGCACCTCCGCCCTGCGCCCGAGCAACATCGACGACCTCCCTGCGGGCAACATCTACTTCACCCTCTACCGCGAGGAGATGCGCAAGGGCAACACCCAGGATGCCGAACGTTACCGACGCGCCGCCACCCTCATCCGCAACACCCTCAAGTACAACCATTCGCGCATTGCCGAAGGACTGCCCGGCGCCGGCGGATTCTTCCACAAGGCGACTTACCCGAACCAGATGTGGCTCGACGGACTGTTCATGGGCTCGCCCATCTACGCCCAGTGGCAGCACACCTTCGGTGCCGACAGTGTGGACAACAATAACGAGAGCTGGAGTGACATCGCCCTTCAGTTCAAGACCATCCACCGCTACACCTATAACCCCGAGAAGCAGCTGAACTACCACGCCTGGTCCGCCACGCCCGACGCGCCGGACTCCTTCTGGGCGAACAAGGCGGAACCCTTCAAGGGGTGCAGCCCTGAGTTCTGGGCGCGCGGCATGGGCTGGTACTTTGCCGCGCTGGTCGACGTGCTGGAGTTCATGCCTCGCGAGCACCCCGACCGTGCTGCCGTCGACTCCATCCTGCAACAGGTGGCTGCCGGCGTCGCCCGCTGGCAGGACCCGCAGAGCGGCGTGTGGTATCAGCTCATGCAGTATGACGCCACGAAGACTGCCGACGGCAAGGGCGACACCGTGGATGGCGAGACCTACAACGTGGGCACCGCCCCCAACTACCTCGAAGCGTCCGCCTCGGGCATCTTCACCTACGCCTTCCTCAAAGGAATCCGACTGGGCCTGCTCGACGCCGCCACCTACCGTCCCGTGGCAGAGAAAGCCTATGCCGGCCTGCTCAAGACCTTCATCCGGGAGAGCGACGGACGGACGGACATCGTGCGCACCTGCGCTTCCGCCGGACTCGGTCCGCAGAAGAACCCCTCCCGCACCGGTACGGTGAACTACTACCTCTGCGGTAAGGACGTGACCATCGTGGAGAACGAAGGCAAGGCTATCGGCACGTTCATCCTGGCGTCCGTCGAATACGAACAGAGCAAGCGACAGGATACGACAGACAAGTGACCACTTCCCCCTTCGGGGATACCTGCACGGACACGCCTCCAGGGACCATCTTCCTTGGGGACGTGTCTGCGTATGCAGGCCGACTGTCCGCCGGACGGACATGGTCCTGGAAAGGCGGTTGCCCGTCCGTCCGGTCACACGAATGCAACAGGACTGTTACGGAAGCTTAAAAGTCGTGAAAGACGGATGTAACACGAACGGTGTTTCTTTGCAGTGTCAAAACATAAACGCAAGCAAATGAAAACTTTCGCAAAGGCAACGAGCCTGTTGCTCCTTTCAACCGTACTGTGCAACCCGGCGTCGGCGGACAACAAGAGTGCAGACCCCGCCGTCGGTGTCATCCGTGGACGAGTGGTTGACGCGGACAAGCGTACCCTCCCCGGAGCCTCCATCTACATCGAAAACCTCAAGGCCGGAGTGGTGAGCGACGCCAACGGCTTCTATACACTGACGAACCTGCAACCCGGTACCTACAAAGTCAAGGTGAGCTACGTGGGCTATGAACCCATCTACCTCACACTCGCCGTGCCCGAAGGGAAAACGGTCGAACGCGACATCACACTCAACGAAGGCCTCGAACTGCAGGAGGTCGTCGTCGGTGGTGTCTTCCGCGGACAGAGCCGTGCCCTCAACCAGCAGAAGAACAAGATGGGTGTGGTCAACGTCGTCTCCTCGGACCAGGTGGGCAAGTTCCCCGACTCCAATATCGGAGACGCCCTCAAGCGCATCAGTGGCATCAATGTCCAGTATGACCAGGGAGAGGCCCGCTTCGGACAGGTCAGGGGCACGTCACCCGACCTCACCTCGGTGACCATCAACGGCAACCGCCTCCCTTCGGCGGAAGGAGACGTGCGCAACGTGCAGCTTGACCTGATCCCCTCGGACATGATACAGACCATCGAAGTCAACAAGGTGGTCACCGCAGACATGGACGCCGATGCCATCGGCGGCTCCATCAACCTCATCACGAAGAACTCACCCTACGAACGTACCTTCAACGCCACACTCGGCAGCGGCTACAACTGGGTCAGCCAGGACCCGCAGCTGAACTTCGGACTGACCTACGGCGACCGCTTCTTCAACGACCGGCTGGGCGTCATGGCTGCCGTCTCCTACCAGAACGCACCCATCGGTTCGGACGATGTGGAGTTCGAGTATGACCTCGACGACAACGGGGAGAAGTTCCTGACCAGTGCCGAAACGCGACAGTACTACGTCACCCGTCAGCGCCAGAGTTACTCCCTCTCGCTCGACTATGATATCAACCCCAACCACAAACTCTTCTTCAAGGGTATCTACAACCGGCGTCACGACTGGGAAAACCGCTACGCCATCGCCTACAAGGACCTGGAGAAGGCTGCCGACAACGAGGCGGAAGTGGAGATTGAGACCAAGGCAGGCGGACATGACAGGCACCACGCCCGTGTGGAACTCCAGCAGACCATGGACTTCTCGCTCGGCGGAGAGCACCTTTTCGGCAACCTGATGGTGGACTGGGGAGCTTCCTACGCACGAGCCAGCGAGGACCGTCCCGAGGAACGCTACTTCAAGCTCAAGCAGGAGGGACTCGGTCTGCACGTTGCCGACCCGTTCACCCGCTTCCCCTACGTCACCGACAACATCAGCCTGCACGAGGGCACATGGGAGGTCGACGAGCTGACGAACTCCAACCAGGACATTCACGAAACGGACGCCAAGTTCCACCTGGACTTCGAGTTGCCCTTCCGGAAGGGAGAGTTCGGCAACAAGCTCAAGTTCGGAGCCAAGTACGCCCACAAGTCCAAGACGAAGGACATCGTGCAGTATGAGTATCAGGACGACTACACCAACAAGTACGGCAACGACTACATGAACCACCTTTCCAGCCAGATACGCGATGACTACATGCCCGGCAACGGACAGTACAAGCCCACCGACTTCGTCCGCAAGGACTACATCGCCGACCTCGACTTTGCCTCCCTCGAAGGGGAACGCGTCTGGGAAGAGTCGTCGGGCAACTTCGACGCCGCTGAGAACGTGACCTCCGCCTACCTCCGCTTCGACCAGCAGCTCGGACGGCACCACCAGCTCATGCTTGGCGTCCGTATGGAAGCAACCCGGCTGGAGTACGAAGGCTGGAACTGGACCAAGCCCGGCGACGCACAGGAAGAAGCAGGCATGGAGGAAGGCATCGTCAGCACCGGCAAGCAGAAGAACAACTACGTCAATGTCCTCCCGAGCATCCTCTACAAGTGGGACGTGAACGACGACTTCAAGGTGCGCGCCTCCTTCACCAACACCCTGGCACGTCCGAACTACGTGGACCTCGTCCCCAACGTGGCGCTGGACCTCGACGACGAGAAGGTCACCATCGGCAATCCCGACCTGACGCCCGCCCTCTCCTATAACTTCGACCTCAGCGCGGACTACTACTTCAAGAGCATCGGACTGGTCTCGGCCGGCGTGTTCTATAAGCGCATAAACGACTTCATCGTCGAACAGCGCACCAGCGGCGACTACGCAGGCTACCCCGGCGTGGACTTCAAGGAAATCAAGACCTCCATCAACGGCGGCGACGCCGACCTGCTGGGTGTGGAGGTAGGCTTCCAACGGGACTTCGGCTTCATCGCCCCCGCCCTGAAGTGCCTGGGCTTCTATGGCAACTACACCTACACCTGGTCGCGAGTGAACCACTTCAACTTCGCCGGACGCGAGAACGAGAAGGACCTGCGCATGCCCGGTTCGCCCGAACACATCGCCAACGCCTCGCTCTACTTCGAGAAGAACGGATGGAACGTCCGCCTGTCCTACAACCACGCCTCCGAGTTCATCGACGAGATGGGCGAGCACGCCATGCTCGACCGATACTATGACGCCGTCGACTACATGGACCTGAACGCCTCCTACACCTTCGGCAAGAAAATCAAGTGTACCGTCTACGGCGAGGCGAACAACCTGCTCAACCAGCCCCTGCGCTACTACCAGGGCACGAAGGAGCACACCATGCAGGCTGAGTACTATGGCGTGAAAGTGAACGCAGGCATCAAGGTCGCCTTCTGAGACCATCAACTGACAAAGCTTTATTAACAATCAAACAAAACCCTTATGAACACACTGAAAAGACTTACCTTCCTCTGCCTCCTGCTCTGCACGGCTGCCCTTGCTGCCGTGGCACAGGACGCCGCGAGCTGGGCGAAACTGGAGAAAAGCGTCAACTTCTACATCGCCAATGACCTCGGACGCAACGGCTACTACGACCAGAAGCCCATCGCCGAACTGATGGGCCGTATGGCCGAGACCGTCGGCATCGAGTGCGTGGTGGCTGCCGGAGACGTGCACCACTTCGAGGGCGTCCGCAGCACATCCGACCCGCTGTGGATGACCAACTATGAGCTCATCTACAGCCATCCCGAGCTGATGCTCCCCTGGCACCCCATCCTCGGCAACCACGAGTACCGCGGCAATACGCAGGCGGTGCTCGACTATGCCGGCGTCAGCGCACGCTGGGAGATGCCCGCCCGCTACTACACCTTCACCGTGGAGGACAACGATGTCACCGTGCGCGTGGTCATGCTGGACACGACCCCGCTCATCGACAAGTACCGCGAGGACACCGTCGGCTACCCTGACGCCTGCCGTCAGGAGGTGGAGCCGCAACTGAGCTGGCTCGACCGCGTACTCACCGACGCCCGCGAGGACTGGGTCATCGTCGTGGGGCACCACCCCATCTTTGCACAGACGGAGAAGAGCGAGAAGGAACGTCTCGACATGCAACGCCGTGTGGACACCGTCCTGCGCCGGCATGACAACGTCGCCATGTACGTCTGCGGACACCTCCACACCTTCCAGCACATCCGCCGTCAGGGGACGGACATCGACTACGTGGTCAACTCGTCCGCTTCGCTGAGCCGCGAGGTAAGCCCCATCGAGGGGACACAGTTCTGCAGCGGTGCGACCGGGTTCTCCCTCGTCGCCGCCGACAAGGACCGCCTCTGCCTCTACATGCTCGACAAGGACGGCAAGGTGCTCCACACCGTCAGCAAGACACGCTGACCGGCAATGGCTGATTGACGAGTGACCACTTCCCCCTTCGGGGATACACACACGGACACGCCTCCAGGGACCATCACCCCCGGAGGCGTGTCTGCCTGTGCATGCCGTTCTCACGCCGGAAGGGCATTGTCGATAGTCAATTGTCACTTGTCAATTGAAAAGTGCATCTTTTTGCTCTTCGTGCCGACACTTTTTCAAGAAAATCCGAAAAATAGAGAGCAAAAAGTTTGTCGATGTGAAATAATCGCTATATTTGCCTATCAAAGTGTTATTGAACAACCAAACCCCCAACGTGATGGAAAGAATAGATAATTTAGACCGACGCATCCTGGAGATCATTTCCCAGAATGCGCGTATTCCCTTCAAAGATGTGGCTGCTGAGTGCGGCGTCTCACGCGCTGCCATTCATCAGCGTGTGCAACGACTGATCGACCTGGGCGTCATCATCGGGTCGGGCTATCATGTCAATCCGAAGAGCTTGGGCTACAGTACCTGCACTTATGTCGGAGTAAAGCTCGAAAAGGGCTCCATGTACCGGGCTGCAGTGGCGCAGCTGGAGAACATCAAGGAGATCGTCGAGTGCCACTTCACCACCGGTCCCTACACCATGCTTATCAAGCTCTATGCCCGCGACAACGAACACCTCATGGAGCTGCTCAACAGCCGCATCCAGGAGATTCCCGGCGTGACTGCCACCGAGACACTCATCTCGCTGGAGCAAAGCATCAAGAAGGAAATACCCATAACTGACAAGTGACCGGATGGGAGCCTTCGACAATCTCCACCTTACCGGGCTGGTCATAGGCATCTGCACCTTCCTCATCATCGGCCTGTTCCACCCCGTCGTCGTCAAGTGCGAGTACTACTTCGGGACACGCTGCTGGTGGGTCTTCCTCCTGCTGGGACTCGGCGGTACGGCCGCCTCTCTGTGGGTGGCGAACGTGCTGCTGTCGACCCTCCTCGGAGTCTTCGCCTTCTCCTCGTTCTGGACCATCAAGGAAATCTTTGAGCAGGAGGAACGTGTGAAGAAAGGATGGTTCCCCAAGAACCCCAAACGGACCTACAAGTTCTGACGTCCGTCCCGCAAGCCCCACACGGCAACCGGCGGACAGTAACGCAGACAGACATGCACACATACGACATACAGCAGGCGTACGACAGCATCCACGCGTCGTACCCCGGATACCGGAAATTGCCCGTCATTGGAGTCACAGCGAACTTCAGTGACGGGAATTGTTCTTTAGCCGACGGCTATTGCACCTCCATCCTCCGTGCCGGAGGACTTCCCCTCATCATCCCCCCGTACGACGATACGGACGCACTGCTCTCCACCCTCGAACACCTTGACGGACTCCTGCTCACCGGCGGGGGCGACATCAACCCGCTCTACCTGGGCGAGGAACCCGTCAACGAGCTCCACTCCATCAATCACCGCCGCGACCGTCAGGAACTCCTGCTCACCCGCCTCGCCGCCGACCGTCAGATACCCATCCTCGGCATCTGCCGCGGCCTCCAGGTCCTGACCGCCGCCCTCGGGGGCACCCTCTACCAGGACATCCACACCCAGGCAGGCACCGTCTGCCTCAAGCACGACCAGCAGCTCGACCGCAGCTACGCCTCACACACCCTGCACATCGAGCCGGACACGCTGCTCGCCCGCCTCTTC